>Ga0315285_10001549_pt1 | contig 24127 bp, 22 predicted proteins | sample YL17G09_36_MG_FD_203698 | JGI IMG/M metagenome (GOLD analysis project Ga0315285, IMG submission 203698) | Sediment microbial communities from Yellowstone Lake, YNP, Wyoming, USA - YL17G09_36 | ecosystem: Environmental > Aquatic > Freshwater > Lake > Sediment | place: USA: Wyoming | collected... | reverse complement strand
AAATGATTTTCGGACATAACAACCACCTTCCGTCCTTAACCTTGTATTCATTAATGATCGCCTCCGCACCTCTCCTTTTACGCGGTGCTCACTTCACGGCCGCCCTGATCTTGTATAACAACCGGAGATGGGGAACACTACCAATCAGAAGAGCGGCTATCTTCTCATACGTATTTGGCATCGATGGCTCTGCCCCATAATGGACTGAATTCCTGGATTCCCTAACAGCATCAGCCCAAACCATAACGTTGTTTAGGTCTTGCGGCTTCACACCGCAGGCCTTATGCAAATTCTCAAAAATATCCGTGCGCTGGTACAGTTGTGCTGTTTCAAGTATTTTCTTTCCGATACCAACAAAAGGATCTTCCAGCTTTTCCTTTATTTTCTTTGTGCTTATCGGGACAGTAGACGGTGTGATAGTGCAAAGCGTCAAACCCAATTCAATCCAAGCACCTTCTGAAGCTCTGCCGAGCATAGCAAGACACGCTAAAAACAGTTCATGCTTAAAGCAGCGCACCGACTCCCGAAGAGACTCTTCAACCCCTCTGTCGATGTGGGGTATTTCTAATGCATGGAGAAACAAATCAGGGTCGGTTAGAGTCTGACGTTCCCCCTTGGATATGGAGGGAGGGAGTAGTATTGAGGTTGGTACAGGCAGGGATAAATGATTGAGGTCTAATCCGCCCGAAGAACCACTTCCTTGGACGACCGTCGTATAACTCACATTCGGCACCAGGGAGCGCAGGTCTGAAGTGGCGGGGAACAGGAGTCCTGAAGAAATGAGTCCCCATATTGCCTCACAACCTGCCAAAGTCCACGAAAGGGTCTGAGTAACCGATCTGATGGATTCCTCCGTGTCAACGGTTAGATGGATGACCAACTTCTCAGGGGCGGCTACCTCCACGGATTTCAAAAAGCTTAGAATGACTGTACGCGTATCAGGGTTGAAATGATTGATTATGTGCCCTTTTGCAATCGTCACTTGTTGGGGCGTTACCCGGATTTGGCTTTCAAGAAGCTTCAGTGCTTGATCTCTATTCATTTGCTTCAAGCCTCCTTCTGATTTCGCTGGAGCATAATGCGGGTCTAAGCGGCGGCACGAGCATGCAGGGCCGCGCAGCGGCACATGCAGGCGTAGTGCTGACCGCTTCAGCGATTTGTTGGCGCCGCGCGAATCAGCGCGCAGGCAACTGATCAGGCAGGAGCCTCAGATTGATAAAGATACCATGCTGATCAGAGCGCCAACAAAGCACTGAAAGCGGTAGCTTAGCTCCGCCGTTGCCGTCGCGCACAGCGCGGCGGCAACAATTATTATACTGAATCGGTTTATTCCTTCGATTTATGTTTATGGATTGAACGGCACACGCAGATTGGCTGAAAATCGGTACTATGTCCCCTGAATTGATGCTGGATTGCAGTCCCCTGAATTGCACAAGAACAAAAAGGCGCCGCGATTTCAGGGTTCATTGGTTCTAAGGGAGGATAAAACGATTTCTTCGGAGAACCGAAAGGGGGAGTGATCTAAGAAAGCCCTCGGGCGTCCAAACCCCTCCTTTCTGCCCGTTTATTAATCCTTTTAACCTCGGTTGTCAATTGATTTTCCCCCTCACCTTCCCTTCCCATTAAAGCCGCTTCACACTACCCGCAGGATGGCGCATTTCAAGTAGCAGGTCTCGGGCACCCCCAGCAGGATCGGGTGGTCCGGGGCCTGGGTGCGGAATTGGAGCAGATGCACTCTCCGGCCGGCATCGGCGGCCGCCTCTTCCAGCAACTGGAGAAAGAGCTGGGGTGAGAGATGATAGGAACAGGAGCAGGTGAGGAGGATCCCTCCGGGTTCCAACAGCTTCAGGGCCCGGAGGTTGATCTCCTTGTAGCCCCGCAGCGCAGGCTCGATCGCCTGCTTGGATTTGGTGAAGGCCGGGGGATCGAGGATGACCAAGTCGAACCTCTCCCCCTGCCTCTCCAAGGCACGCAGCTCATCAAAGGCGTTGCCGGCCCGGAACTGGCAGCGGTCAGAGAGCCCATTCAGTCGGGCGTTCTCCTGAGCCAGGGCGATGGCCTCCTCCGAGATGTCGAGCCCCAAGACCGAGGCAGCCCCGAAGTGGGCGGCCTGAAGGGAGAAGGCCCCGGAGTAACAGAAGCAGTCCAGGCCCCGCCGATCCTGACAGAGCCCCTGTAAGGCCAGGCGGCTCCCCCGCTGATCGAGGAAGAATCCGGTCTTCTGCCCCCCCTTGACATCCACCCAGAAGGAGAGTCCCCCCTCCCGGATCTGAATCCGGTCCGGGACTTCTCCCCAGAGCAGGCCTTTGCCTGAGGGAAGGCCCCTAACTCCCGCACATGAAGGTCGTTGCGCGCATAAATACCCAGGGGATTCAAGGTTTCGCGCACCAGGCTCAGGACCATCTCCCGGCGGACCTCCATCCCTAAGGCCAGCAATTGGATCACCAGGTAGGGCCCGTAGCGATCGAGGATGAGCCCGGGCAAGAGGTCGGCCTCAGAGAAGACCAGGCGACAGGCGTCGGAGGGTATGGAGAAGAGGGAGCGGCGGTCGATGGCCTGCTGCAGACGCCGACGGAGGAAGTCGCCATCGATCGCCTCCGGCTCAAAGGAGAGGACCCGCACCCGGATCTGAGAGGAGGGGTTGAAATAGCCCCGGCCCAGGAAGCTGCCGCGGGCATCGTACAGGTCCACGATCTCCCCGGGGCTTATGGGTCCATCGGTCTTCTCGATCTCCCCCGCATACACCCAGGGGTGTCCGCGGAGGAGGCGCCTCTCTCTGCCGGGTTTAAGGCCGATGCGCGCCGGGGATGGGGCTTGAGACATAACGCTCGAAGGCTTGCAGGAGCTGCTGATAGAATTCCTTCCCCAAGAGGGCCTCGATCGCATAGCCCAGGCTGAGGACCATCACCTCCCCCTGGGGGTCCTTCAAGCAAGGGATGTGGGCCAGGTTCGGGGTCTCCTGAACCCCCAGGAAACGCCCCTCCTCATCCTCTCCCAGACAAAGGGGATACTGGATGCAATCTAAGGGCTTGACCTCAGAAAGGCCCAGCCCACCCTTCAGGGCATAGGAATGGATGGCGCATAGCCTGACCCCATTCCGCTCGTAGGCAAAGAGGCACATCTGATCCGGATAGGAGAGGCAATGCGGGGGATCTCCCTCCGGGAAGTGCAGGCGCAGGGCCTCCCATTCCAGGCCGTGGATCTCGCAGCCTGCCGGACACTGGGTCGCGCAATCGGCGACGAAGCAGCCTTTGGCGGCCAGGGCCCTCCCCTCCTCCGGGGGGAGGAAGGAGGCGATCTCAGATAGATGCAGGCGGATCCGCTCGATCTCGACCTGATGAAGGATGCAGCCCCGACAGCAGCACTGGGACTGGCAGGAATAGAACTCCGGATCGCAGGTATAGGGGGTGGTGAAGATCCTCTCCTCTACCCGCACGCCGGCCACGGTAATATAACTCCTTCCTGGGGGCCCCTTGCTCTGATCGCTCATCGGCCCCAGTCCCGGGGGTAACGAAAATCCCGATCAATGGTGCGGCCGGAGACCTTGGCGATCACGGGCAGGCGCCGCTTGAACTGAGAGGACTGGACCATCTCGAAGACCTTCCGCACGAACTTCTCGTCGAAGCCCGCCCCCACCAGATCCGCGATCTCGTAGCGCTTGTCGATCATGAGCATCAGGACCTGATCTACCTCCTCATAGGTGAAGCCCAACTCCTCCTCATCCGTCTGCCCCTCCCAGAGGTCGGCGCTCGGCTTCTTCTGCATGATCTCCTCCGGCACCCCCACATGTCGGGCCAACTGCCACACCTGGGTCTTGAACAGATCCCCCAGGGGATTGATCGCGGAGGCCATATCCCCATAGAGGGTCCCGTAGCCCAGCATGAGCTCGCTCTTGTTACTGGTCCCCAAGACCAGGGCGGAGAGGACGGCCGAATGATCGTAGAGGATGGTCATCCGCTCCCGCGCCATCTTGTTGCCCCTTCTCAGGGCATCGGCCTCGGGGAAGCGTTCGAAATAGACATCGATCATCGGGGTGATGTCGATGAGGGTGGAGTGGATCTTCAGCTTCTGCACCACCAGTTGGGCATGGGCCACGCTCGCCGGGCTGCTGGTCTTGTAAGGCATGACCAGGCCCCAGACGCTCTCTGGACCGAGGGCCTGGGCAGCCAAGAACGCGGAGAGGGCGGAATCTACTCCTCCGGAGACCCCGATGACGGCCCGGCGGAAGCCCATCTTGTGGACCTCGTTTTCGATGAAGCCCACCAGGATCTTGCGCAGCAGCTCACAATTGATGGTCACATCAGGGCGAATCGGCTCCATCCCTTCCCTCTCCGTCTCCCCTTCCCGGGGGGAGGCCCCTATTTCGCTCTCTCCTTGATGACCCGCTTTAACTCGCGGAGGGTGAGATTGGGACGCTCATCTCGCAGCAAGGGGGAGGTGGCCCTCTCCCGCCGCAGCTCAGACCGGTCCAGCTCGGCGATGACCAGGTCCTCCTGGTGGTACTTCCCCTTGGCCAACAGGATCCCGGCCGGGCTGAGGATCTGGGATCCTCCCCAAAAGTGGACCCCGTCCTCATAGCCCACCCGGTTGGCGAAGACGAGGAAACAGGAGAAGAGGTAGGCATAGGTGTAGATGAGGCTCTCCCAGACCTTTACCGACTCCAACTTCTCCTCTGCCCCCAGCCCCCGCCCCGGGCTGGAGGAGAGGCCGACCAAGAGATCCATCCCCCCCAGGGAGAGGACATAGGGGGCGGAGGGGTGCCACAGGTCTTCGCAGAGGAGGAGTCCCATAGGTCCCCAGCGGCTCTGAGTCGCCCGCAGGCGATCCCCGGAGGCGAAATACCGCCGTTCATCGAACATCCCGTAGGTGGGCAGGTAGATCTTGCGGTGGACATGCCGCACCTCTCCCGCCTCCAGCAAAAGCGCGGCGTTATAGAATCGATGATCCGAGGATTCCTCCACCAATCCCAGCACGATGGAGATCTCCCGGCTCAGCTCCTTCAAACCATTTAGGAAGGGGCTCTCGCAGGATAGGGCCAGGGAGGGCACCAGGTCCTTGACGAAATACCCGGTGAGGGAGAGCTCCGGAAAGATGATGAGATGAACGCCATCAGCCCGGGCCTGCTCCGCGATCTGCTCGTGGAGGGCCAGATTCTTCCTCAAATCCCCTAAGATGGGATTGACCTGGGCGACTGCAATCCTAAACTGCCTGGCCTGCATTGGACCTCTCAGCTCGAAAGGAGCCGTAAATGACCTCTAACTCCAAGGATGGCTGCCTCCTTCCTCTACCCGTATAAAGGATCAAGGGGGATAAGGCCTTGAGCTCCGGCCTCGCCCCCTTCCGGGCGGAAACCAGGGCAAATTCCGCCTCCGATTCGGGAAAGGAGTGAACCAGGCGGAGGCGCTTGGGCTCCAGGCCGGCCTGGCGCAGCGAGACGATCAGGCCCGCCAGGCCGCTGCAATGATAGATCAGGGCCAGGGTGCCCCTGGCTCGAAGGACCCAGAAGGCAGCCCGCAAGAGATCCTCCAGCCCTCCCTGTGGGCCGTGCTTGGCCAAGGCCACCTGCGGCCGTGGGCTCGATCGGCCGCTCCCGATGGCACGATAGGGAGGATTGGCCAGGACCAGGTCAAAGGAGTTAGGGGAGAGGAGGCGAGGTCCCGCCCTCCAGTCAGCCACCAGGACGGAAACCCTGCCCTCCAGGCCATTGAGGACCACTGACCTTTGGGTCTGGCTGGCCAGGTCCTCCTGAAGCTCCAGCCCCAAGATCTTCACTTCTCCCCGCCGCCGCGCCAGGAGCAGGGAGGCCGCCCCATTGCCCATCCCCAACTCCAAGGCGGATCGCCCGGGAAGGGAGGAGGCGAAGTGGGCAAGGAGCACGGAATCCAGGGAGTAGCGGTAGCCCCGACGGCTCTGGATGATGCGGTAGCCCGAGCCAAGCAGCTCCTCAAGGACCTCCCCCGGCCGCAGGAGAACTTCCATCGCGCGAATCCCCTAAAAGAGCCCGACCACCCTCCCCTGCTCGTCGATGTCGATGAAGTTGCCCGCCGGGGTCGAGGGCAGGCCGGGCATGGTCCGCATCTCCCCCAACAGGGGATAGAGGAACCCGGCCCCCACCGAGGCGTTGACATCGCGAATGGGGACGCGGAAATTCCGGGGTCTGCCCTTCAATGAGGGATCATGGGAGAGGGAGAGGTGGGTCTTGGCCATGTTGATGGGCAGCTTGTCAAAACCCATCTCCGTGTACATCTTGATCTTCCTCTCCGCGGCGGGCATATAGTCCACCCCATCCGCCCCGTAGATCTTGGTGGCGATGGTTTCGATCTTCTCCTTGATAGAGGCCTCGAGGGGATAGAGGAACCGGAACTGGGAGGGCTGGTCGCAGGCGGCCACGACCGCTTGGGCCAACTCGATGCCGCCCTGTCCCCCCTTGGCCCACACCCCCATGGGGACGGCGTCTTCGGCCCCGTATCCTTTCGCTCTCTGGCGGATGAATTCGATCTCTTTGTCCGTGTCGGTGGTGAAGCGATTGATCGCCACCACCACCGGCACCCCGAACAGCCGCACATTCTCCACATGCTTCTGCAAGTTCTCCAGCCCCTTCTCCAGGGCGGGAAAGTTCTCCTCGGTAATCTCCTTGGGCAGGTCCTTCCCGGCCACCACCCTGCCCGCGCCTCCGTGCATTTTCAGGGCCCGCACGGTGGCAGTGAGGATGACGGCATTGGGCTGGAGGCCGCTGTACCGGCACTTGATGTTCATGAACTTCTCGCAGCCGCAGTCCGCGCCAAAGCCCGCTTCGGTGATCACATAGTCCGCCAGCTTCAGAGCGATCTGGTCCGCGATGATGGAGTTATTGCCATGGGCGATATTGGCGAAGGGCCCGGCGTGTACGAAGACCGGGGTATGTTCCAGGGTCTGCATCAAGTTGGGCTTGATCGCATCTTTCATGAGAACGGTCATGGATCCGGCACATTTCAGGTCCTCGGCGGTCACGGGTTTGCCGTCATAGGTCACCCCGATCACGATTCGCCCGAGGCGTTTCCTCATGTCAAAGAGGTCGGTGGTAAGGGCCAGGATCGCCATCACCTCGGAGGCGACGGAGATATCGTATCCGCTCTCTCTCGGATAACCATTATCCCTGCCCCCCAGGCCCACCACGATCTGGCGCAACGCCCGGTCGCTTACATCGACCACTCTTCTCCAGGAGATGCTCAAGGGATCGATCTTCAGACGGTTGCCGTGCAGGATGTGCGCATCGATGAAGGCGGAGAGCAGATTGTGGGCAATGCTCACCGCGTGCACATCCCCGGTGAGGTGGAGGTTGAAGTCCTCCATGGGGACCACCTGGGAATACCCGCCGCCGGCCGCGCCCCCTTTGATCCCGAAGACCGGGCCCAGGGAGGGCTGGCGCAGGCAGGTGAAGATCTTCTTTCCGATAACCGCCATCGCCTGCGAGACCCCGATGGTGGTCACTGTCTTGCCCTCCCCCAGGGGGGTGGGAGTGATGGCCGTCACCACGATGTACTTGCCGTTCGGCCGGCACGCGAGCCCCTTCAAGACATCCAAAGAGACCTTGGCCTTGTATTTGCCATAATATTCCAGATCGTCCTCCTGCAGGCCGACCGATTTGGCGATCTCCAGGATGGGCTTCATCTTCGCCTGCTGGGCGATCTCGATATCCTTTAGCATCCCTGATACTCCTTTCTCCTGCGATGAATAGATCGTGGAAATTGAACCCTCGGGGGTAATTTCCTGTTAAGTTCCGATCAATTTAGTCTCCCCTTTCGCCCTTGTCAAGATAAATTGATCAATGGCTAAAGCTGCTTCCGCCACTCCTGTATTCTAATACAGCCGGATCGGATCGACATCCACCCGGAGACCGACCCCGGCCCTGGCGGCTGAGTCCTGGAACTGATCCAAGGCCTTGCCCAGGGGATCCACCAGGCGACCCTGCTCGCCTTTGACCAGAAGCCTCCAATAAAACCTCCCTTTCCGGCGATAGAGCGGGGACGGGGCCGGGCCGTCCAAGAGCTGGGAAGGGGGGGCCTGGGCCTGGAGGAGCGAGGCAAGGGCCATCGCCGCCCTCTTCGCCCCATCCTCCCTGGTGGCGCTGATTTCGACTTGGGCCAGCTGGAAGAAGGGCGGCAGGCAGAGGACTTCCCGCGAGGCAATCTCCCTTCCGTAGAAGAGCAGGTAATCCTGGGCCTGGACCGCCTGCAGGACATAATGTCCGGGGTAATAGGTCTGAATGAGGAGCTCGCTATAGGGATGGCTCCCCTTCCGGTTTTGGGCCATCTCCATCAGGAGGGAAAAGAGGCGTTCCCCGGCCCGGAAATCGGGCAGGTTGAGGAGGTTATCCGCAGAAAGGAGCGCCACCAGGGAGGGCTGACCGAAGGGCAGCGCCCTGAGGATCATCTGGGTTCCCACCAGGATATCCAGGTCGCCCCGGCCAAAACGCTGGAGCAGGGCCTGCGGCCCTGTCCTCAGGGGAAAGACATCGGAATCCATACGGGCGACCCTCGCCCCAGGGAATAGGCGCTTGACCTCCTCCTCCACCTGCTGCGTGCCCGGCCCGAGATAAAGGATGATGACCCCCCGGCAATTGGGACAGCGATCGGGGGGGGACTCCTCCCTTCCACACTGATGGCAGACGAGCCCCCGGCCGCCCCGATGCAAGACGAAGGGGACGCTGCATCGAGGACATTGGAGGCGGAAGCCACACTCGCGGCACAGGAGGTGGGCGAAATACCCACGCCGATTGATCAGGAGCACCGACTTCTCTGAAGCGGCCAACCTCTGTCCAATCGCAGCCTGCAACGCCGAGGAGAGAAGAGGAGGCCTGTTCCCCTCCCGGGCCTCTTCTCGCATATCCACCAGGGAGACGCGTGAAAGCTCTCCCGGTGCTGAATCCGGCACGGATAAGAGCCGGTACTCCCCTCGCTGGGCCTTATAGAAACTCTCCAGGGAGGGGGTGGCCGAGGCCAGGAGCAGGGGGATGTTGAGCATTTGGGCGCGGGCCAACGCCACCTCGCGCGCGTGGTAGCCTGGCCCCTCCTCCTGCTTGTAGGAGGGATCCTGTTCATCGTCGAGGAGGATGAGACCCAGCCGGGGGTGAGGGGTGAAGGCCGCAGAACGCGTTCCAATGGCGATGAGCGCCTCTCCCTCCCGGATCCTCCTCCACTGCCGCTCCCGTTCTGCCCGGGAAAGGCCACTGTGCAAGAAGGCAACCCGGCCTCTTAGGAGGGCATCCACCTCTTCCCGGAAGGAAGCGGTGAGGCCGATCTCCGGGACCAGGAGCAGCCCTCCCCTTCCCCCTTGAAGCAAGAGCTGAAAGAGCTCTAGGTACCACCTCCTCCTCTGCTCCCGGTGAGGGCCAAAGAGGAGGAAGGTGGCATGGGTTGGCTTCTCCATGGCCTCTCGCACCGGTGCCAGTGGAGGGGGCAACTCCCTTCCCGGGGAGGGAAAAAGCGGCAGGGCCTCGGGGGCGGAGCTGGAGAGAGAGTCGACGCGGGATGGCAACCGGCGAGCCTTCACCGGCACCATCTCCCGTGCCAGCCATCCCTTCCGCTGCATTCCCTCCAAGGACGCACCAAGGCCTTCAGCTCCCACCCTTCGCTGGAGCTGGCCCACACTTAGAGGAGAGGAGGCCTGCAAGGCCTCCCAGATCCTTTTCTCCAGAGGAAGGAGGGAAGGAGGCAGGTCGGGAACAATCCGGGTCAGGTGAAATACCCAGCGGCCGGCGGTTTTGGACCGCGGGGGAAGGGCAGACTTGATCACCGCCCCCCAGGGGGCCAGGCAGTCGTCCGCGATCTTCCTGGTGAGCTTTAGGAGGTGGGCGTCAAGGGAAGGCCCCTCCCCCAATACGGCCTGGATCTCCTTGAGGGGAATGGCTGGAGGCTCCCCGGGCATTCCCACGATATAGCCAATCACAAAACGCCGACCCAGGGGAACCAGTACGCATTTTCCCAGGGAGATCTCATCCTGCAGCGATGGGGGAACCTTATAGGAAAATAGCTTGTCCGTGGCTGCCCCCACCGCCACCTCGACATATCGCTCGGGATCTGCCATTCTGCCTTCCTGCGGCTAAGAGGGGCCCGGGGAGGGGGATCTGCGAAGTCGCAGATACTCCTGTTTCAACATCTTCATGTCCTCCCAGACCTTCTTCTTCTCTAAGGGGTTACGCAACAGATAGGCAGGATGAAAGGTTGCCAGGAGGGGGATTCCCTGATAGGCGTGAAATTTGCCCCGCAGGGCCGATATGGGGGTTTTGGTCTGGAGAAGGGTCTGGGCCGCGAAGGTACCCAGGGCACAGATGAGTTTGGGAGAAATGGCCTTCAGCTGGGCCTGCAGAAAAGGTTCACAGGTCTCGATCTCGTCCAACTGGGGGTTGCGATTCTGCGGAGGACGGCACTTGACGATGTTGCAGATATAGACCTGCTCGCGCTTCAGCTCGATGGATTCGATAATCCGGGTGAGGAGCTGCCCGGCCCGGCCCACAAAAGGCTCCCCCTGCTCATCCTCCTCTGCCCCGGGCCCCTCTCCCACAAAGACCAGGTCAGCCTTGGCATCTCCACTCCCGAAAACGATCTGCTTTCGATTCTGCCACAGCTTGCAGCGCCGACATTCGCCGATCCACTGGCGAACCCCTTCCAGATCCAAGGACCGGGAAGGAGGCAGGAAGTGCTCCCCTGGGGGAAGGCTCAACCCCAAGAGCCCCCGCTCCTTCTGCCAGCAGAGGTGGCCCTTGAAGTCCCTCAAGATCTCCAGGAATTCCCGCTCCAGGGGATCCATCACCCTCCCTTCCTTCTAACCGGGGCCGGGAGATCCCCCTTCAGGCGTTCCCCAATCCGATTTAGGATGATCTCCGCCAACTCGGCCTTGGAGAGGAGGGGCAGTTCCTCCACCCGCCCCTCGCGATCGATCAGCTTCACCTGGTTCGCCTCCTGGCCGAATCCGCCCTCGGGCTGGTCGATCTCGTTCGCCACGATCATATCCAGGTTCTTTCGTCGGAGCTTGCGCTTCGCGTTCTCCACCAAATCCTCCGTCTCCGCCGCAAAGCCGACCACCAACCTCTTTCCCTTCCTACTGCCGATCTCCTGCAGGATATCCGGGGTCCTCTCCAATTCGAGAGTGAGCCTCCCCGGCCCTTTCTTGATCTTGGAGAGAGAGCATCGGACCGGCCGATAATCGGCCACTGCCGCCGCCTTGATGATGATATCGGCCTCTTCCAGGTGGGTCAGCATGGCATTCCGCATCTCCTCCGCTGATTGGACCAGCTCCATCTTTACCCCGAAGGGGGCAGGCAGGGTAGTCGGGCCGGAAACCAGGATGACCCGGGCCCCCCGGGCGCGGGCGGAGGCCGCCAGGGCATACCCCATCCTTCCCGAGGAGGGATTGGACAGGAAACGAATCGGGTCCAGGAACTCCCGGGTAGGGCCAGCGCTGATCAGGACCGTCTTGCCTTGCAGGTCCCGCTTTTGGCCCCAAATCCTCTCTGCGGCTGCCAGGATCTGGGAGATCTCTGCCAACCGGCCCTTACCCACCTGGCCGGAGGCCAGCTCCCCCTGCTCCGGCCCCACGAAATGAACCCCCAGGGCCTCCAGCCGCTTCACATTGGCCTGATAACAGGGATGGGCCAACATCTGATGATCCATCGCCGGGGCGATCAGGACCGGGCAACGGGCCGAGAGGAAGAAGGTGGAGAGGAAGTCGTCCGCGATCCCTCCCGCGAATTTCCCAATGATATTGGCGGTGGCCGGGGCCACCAGAAGCAGATCCGCCTCCTCTGCCAGGGTCACATGCTCGAGGCGCGAGGCCGAGGTGGGCTCGAGGGCGGGCTCGAAGAGATCCCGGATCACCGGTCGGCCGGAGAGGGTCTGAAAGGTGAGGGCACCCACGAAGTGTTGAGCCGATCGCGTCAGGACACAGGTGACCTTCGCCCCCTTTTTGACCAGGGCCCTCAGCAGCTCGGCTGCCTTGTAGGCCGCGATGCTCCCTGTCACCCCCAGGACGATCTCTTTGCCTTTCATCTCTCCCCCTCGATCCGCAGCCATTTTCTTTCCTCTCATCTAAGTGGATGATAAGAGCCCGCGCAGGGCGAAAACCGCCAATAGGAGCAGAGCCGCCAGCAGGATGATGAAGAGCCAGCGGTAGAGGTGGAGGTACTTCAAGACTACCCGCTTCCTCTCCTCCAAATCGAGGGGCCAGGCTATCTTCTTGATAAAGGAGAGCAAGGAGGCGGGGAAGGTGAGGTCAGCTTCCTTCTTCCACATCATGAGCTCCTCTGCCTTTACTGGGGTGCGACCTCCGCAATACCCGCATTCCACCACCGCCTGCTCCGTCTTCCCCAGGAAAATATCCCCTTTGCAAAGGCTGCATTGGCCCAAAATAGGATTCTCCATCGATTGGGTGATCGACTTCTCCACCTTTTCCCAGTGGAAGAATAGATCCAGTTGGCTCAAATGCAGGCTCTCGGGCCTTCGCAGGACCGAAGAGGTTTGGGCGCCTGCGGCCTGAATGAGAAGATTTCCCTCTGTAGAAGAGCGGATCTCCAGTGAGACTTTGCACTCGGGGCAGGGAAGGATAATTGTGGCTGGGCGGACCAGATCCAGGGGTGCTCCACACTTCCTACAGGTCCGGACCTCTGACATCTCTCTAATCCTCTCGGGATAGAAAAACCGCCAACAACTGTTTTCCCCGAAGGCCAAAGTGATGCGCCACTGGGTCACATTTGGTGGAGAAAAGACAGAATACCTCTCCCCTAATTTGACGCCGATATTCGGAGAGGACGTAGTAGTTCGCCTGTCCCTTGGCCAAGACCAGGCTCGCCCTCTCTAATTCCTCGGTCAATTCCGGGGATATCTCGCGGAAGGAGATCCCCAAGGTGTCCGGTCCCGCCAGGATCAGGCGATCGGATATCCCTTGCAGGCCCACTGCCAGCCCATCCTCCATGGTGGCATCGGAGGTGATTGCCCCCCCGCGCAGCGCAGAGATGACCTGGCCTGAGGATCTCTTCAACTCCTCGATGAAGGCAGCATCCAGGGCTAGCTCCCCTACATTGTCGTGGAGGTAGAGGATCCGCTCCGCTCCGGAGGCCCTCTCGAAGAGGGCCTCAAGTTGGTCCACCCCCAATCCCTTTGCCAGGTAAGAGGAGAGATATTCCTTGGCCGCCGCCGGGCGAAAGCCATAGCCGGTCCCCGCACTGCGGGAATCCAAGGCATTGGCGGCCAGGGCCCAGGATGCAAAGTGGCGGAATCGCGGGAATCCCTGAAGGCGACTCCCTGCCTCTCTAAGCTCGGCGGCAATCTCCATCCCGATCTCGTTCAGCCTCTTGCGCTGTTCGCAAAAGGGAACCCTCAGGCCCAGAGCCCGCTTCAGGGTGCGGTGGAGGTCAGTGATATGATAGGAGGGAGGCTGAGAGAAATCAAGGGACTCGGAGAGGCGCCGCAGGCAAAGGCGCAGGACCGTCTCCCGCCTGGCTTCATCCTGGCAAAGGAACTCCGCTGCCTGAGAGATATCGTCCACAAAACATGGAAGGCAATGCCGTTGGGTCAGCATCCTAAGGCTTGACGAAATGATTCAGGGGACGGTGGCCCTTCCCCAGGGAAAAGGAGTTGCGGATGCTGGATATCACATAGCGGTGGGCCACCTCGATTGCCTCTCTCACCTCTTGCCCCCTGGCCAGACCGGCGGTGATGGCCGCCGAGAAGGTACACCCGATGCCGTGAAAGGCCTCCCCGGGAATGCGCAGGGTATCCTTCACCTCCATCTTGGTTCCATCGTAAATGATATCAAAGACATGGGGACCCGGAAAATGACCCCCCTTCAGGAGGACATAGTCAGGGCCCAGCCCTTTGATCTTCTTGGCTGCTTCTTTCATCGAGGCTACATCAGGAATAGGCTCTCCACAAAGGATTGCGGCCTCCTCCAGGTTAGGGGTGACCACCCGGGCCATGGGCAGGAGCAAGCCCTTCAGGACATCCAAGGCATCCTCATCCAGCAAGCGCTCACCCGTTCCCGCCTTAATCAAGGGATCCACCACAATCTTCTTGGTCCCGAATTCGTCGAGGACCTGACAGACGATCTCGATCACCTCGCGCTTTAGGAGCATCCCAGTCTTGGCGGTATCGATCCCGATATCCCCCAGTACCGAGATGAGCTGCGCCGCCACCAAGTCCGGGGGCATCGGCTCGATTCGCTGAACGCCCACCGTGTTCTGGGCAGTGACGGCGGTCACCACCGACATCCCATAGACTTGGAATGAGGTGAAAGTCTTCAGATCGGCCTGGATGCCCGCACCCCCGCCTGAATCTGAACCTGCAATCGTCAACGCCCGACGCATAAGATTGCCTCCTTTGGCATCTGATCCGGAATGGGAAGGCGACCTTGACCTGGGTCAAGCCAGGCCGAAAAAGGCCTTGATCTTCTCCAAGATGCTTCGCGTACTCTCCTCGATCATCTTCTTCTCCTGCTTGCCCTTGGCCCGCTCCTGATCCTGCTCCAGTTTACGTTTGGCCAGGATCTCGCTCAAGGAACGGGCGATCGTCGGATTGGCGGTCAGGATGTCCTGAAAGCCCTTCTTGTCCAGCACCAGGAACTCACAATCCGTGAGGGCAACAATATTTGCCGAGCGCGCCTCTCCTGTCAAGAGCGACATCTCCCCAAATATATTGCCTCTGCCCAAGTGGGTCAACACCCTGTGATCCCCCTCGGGATCTCCCAGGTTCACCTCCACCTCTCCCTCCTTGATGACGAAGAAGGAGTCTCCCGGCTCTCCCTGAGACAAGACCGTCTCCCCGGAGGAGAATCGCTCCACCCGGACCTGGGTGGCGACCTGTCCCAACTCGGAGGGGTTGAGGGGCATGAAAATCTCAATCCGGCGGAGGACCTGCAGGATCTCCTCGGCCATTCTGAATCTTTGATCGGTCTGCACCTTTTGCGAGAAGGGATGGAGATAAAGGTGCTGGGTGGGGAAGGGGACATAGATCCCCGCCCGATCCAAGCGATACCAGAGAAGGCTGAGGAAGTCTCCCTCGATCTCGCCGAACCGGGAAAAATCGGAGATCCAGACCCGGATCTCATATTCGATGCTAAAATCCCCGTACTGGAGGGGGCGGACCTGAGGGGCCGGATCCTCCAATATCGCCTTGGTGTCTCTGGCCGTCTCGCGAATCACCTCTCGCACCCTGCCGGGAGGAATCTGGTAGGGCAAGCCCACCTTGAGGACCCGGGAATGCGGGATGCCCGGTCGAGAGTAATTGATGAGGACCTCTTTGGAGATCGATCCGTTGGGGATGATCACGAAGCTGTCTTCCCGGGTCTGGAGCTTGATGGAACGCCAGTTCATCTCCGCCACTTTGCCCAACTGATCGCGTACGCCCACCCAATCCCCCACCTCGAAGGACTTCTCGATCTGGAGGGCCAGCCCGGAGAAGAGATTTCCCAAAATGTCCTGAAGGGCCAGGCCGATGACCATGGTGAGGACCGCGGAGGTGGCCAAGATGGGGGTGAGGTTCACCTGAAGGACCTCGTGGAGGACGAGGAAAAGGGAGAGGAGGTAGAGGAAGAAGAAGACGACATTCCCCAGGATGGCCGGGGGCCTGACCCCCTTCCAATAGGTCAAGAAGAAGTCGACCGTCACCATCTCTAACACCCGCACCCCCAGATAAGCGCTGGCAATGAGGACAAAGACCTTGGTCGCCAGCCAAAGGCTGGGGCTGATGCCCAGGGAAGAGTGGCGAAGAAAGAGGGCGAGGAGGAGAGAAAAGAGAAAGAGGCTGACCGGGGCCTTCAATTTGGCCAAGAGGGGCCTGCGGCCCAAAAGGCGGGGAAGAGACAGGGCGAGGGCCGACAGGACCAAAAAGGCCAGGAGCGCCAGGAAGAAGATGTTAGGATGATATTCGGTGTAGAGATTTGAAAACATGGCCCAGAGCGGGAATTACCCCTTACCCTCGTAGAGGATTTTGTAGACCTCGTAGGATCTCAGTACCTTTTTCACATAGGATCGAGTCTCGGAGAAGGGAATGCTCTCGGTGAATTCCTCGTTATCGAGATCCCCCGACTTTGCCAACCACTGCCTTACCCGGGCAGGGCCGGCATTGTAAGAGGCTAGGGCCAGGGGTAAATTTCCCTTGAACTCCCGGAGCAGATCCTGCAAATACCGCGCCCCCAACCGGATATTCAATTCTGGACGAAACAGGTCCCCTCCAGCCGCATCAATAGGCTCCCCCAGGCCTCTGGCCACTAAAGAGGCAGTGGAGGGCATCAATTGCATGAGCCCTTTCGCCCCGGCCCCGGAGACGCAGTCCGGGGCAAAGGAGCTCTCTTCGCGGATAACCGCCATGATCAGATAGGGATCGGAGGCCCAGATCTCCTCCGGCCTTTGGGCGATGTCCCAGTAGCCGAGGGGATAGTGATAGCATGGCTGTTCGGATGAGACAGCCTCTCCTGCCTCATCCCAATTGAAGGAAAGGTATCTCCTTGCCCAACTCAATGCCTTTTCCGGCCTGCCCAACCTCAGGGATCGAGAACACGCCTCGGCCACCAGGCTCAGGTCCCTCGGGGAGAGGGAGATCGCCTCCCGGTATTCCTGCAGCGCCTCCTCATCCAGGCCGAGGTTGGAGAGCTCACGGGCCCGGCGGAGCAGGGTGCCTTCCGCCTTCTTTGACGCGGCAGCGCGCCCAGGGGACGGGATGGGGGTGGAGGGGGGCGGCCCATCCTCTGCCAGGTGCATGACAACTGCCTCTGGCTGAAAGGCCTCGATGCCCGCCAGCCGACTCAAGGCCCGAAAGAAATAATAGTCGTAATGGGGAGCGGAAAGGATCCTTTGGTACTGAAGGGCCGCTGCCGATGGGCAGTCCATCCTCTCCAGGCTCCGGCCTATCCAATAGAGCGATTGATTGGCCTCTGCTGAGTCAGCCTGATGGGCATATAACATCAGAAAACTCTTCAAGGCCGCCCGCTGGTTCCCCTGTCGATAGGAGGCCCAACCTCGATGCCAGAGGGCTTCCCCTTTCAACTCACTCTCGGGATAGCGCTCGAGTAGTCGGCCAAAGGTATCCTGGGCCTGAAGGAAATCGCCCTCAGCCTCCTCGTCCAACCCCAGGCGATATAAGGCATCGTCCGCCCAAGGCCCCTCGGGAAAACGGCAGGTGAGGCTGAGCAGGCAGAAGCGCCCTTCTGCCCTCTTTCCCAGCCGAAGATAGCTGCGGCCCACCCAATAGAGGGATTCCTCGGCCTCCGGGTCTATTCTCCGCTCCGCCACCGGCGAAAGTAGCTCCACCGTCCCCCGATAATCACGGGCATTGAAAGAAGAGACCCCTGCATAATAGGTTGCTCGCTGGAGATCTTCCACGGCGGCAGAGGGGTCTGACATATTTTTTTTGAATTCCTTGGTCGCCATCTCGTATTTCTTCGCAGCAAAGAGCGCTTGCGCCCTCCGAAAGCGCTGGTTCCAATCGAGCTGCAGCGGCGGCTTGAGCTTACTCCAGAGCGACTTGGCGCATCTGGCCTCCAGGCTGCCAGGATGCTCCAGATCAATCTGCAGAAGAAGGGAGGACGCCTCCTCCTGCCGGCCTTGCCCCAAGGCAATCTCCGCCAGAGCGAGTTGCGCCCGGAGGGCGAAGGGGGAGGTGGGGGTCTCCTGGAGGATGCTCCGGAAGGCCTTCTCTGCCTCTGCCATATCGTGATTTTTAAGATAGGCGTTCGCCAGGCGAAAACGGACCAGCCTCTTCCACCGGCTCGACTCCGGAAGGGCCAGCAGCTGCTTCAGGGTCAGGATTGCGGAGGCGGTTTTCCCCTGTTGCAGGTCGGCCTCGGCCAGGTAATAGAGGGAGTAATCGCGCAACTGCGGGCAGGTGAGGGAGGCCCGCTGGAGATAGGTCTTCGCGAGATCCCACCTCCTTTCCTTTGCATAGAGGATCCCCAGCAGGAAGTCGAGCCTCCGCGAGAGGGAGGAGGAAAGCTCCACCCGGTCCAGGGATCGCAGGGAATGGATGGCCTTCGCCCGCTGCCCCTCGGCCAGATAATGCAGCGCCTCCTGCAGGACTCCCTCCTCCTGGTTTGCCCAAGCACAGGCCCCTGTTGACCAGGCCAAGGAGACCATTACCGGGAAGAAGAGGAGCGCCAGGGTCAGGAGCAGAGAAGGGGTGATCCCGCTCGGTCTCATTTTCACCCTTCGACCCTCTCCCCGCATTGGTAGCAGAATTTGGTCCCCTCGGGTAGCTTGACCCCGCACTTGGGGCAGGTCAAGGCCTGTCCCACCTCCTTGCCACATACCATGCAGTATTTGGCCTCGGGAGGCAAATCCTTGCCACAGTGGAGGCATTTGTTGACCACTACCATCTGGTGCCCGCAGTTCTGGCAAAAACGGCCGCTCAGGGGGACCTGTCCATGACACTTGGGGCAATTGACCACCCCGCTGGCGGCGATCCTCTCTGGCGTCGCATCCTCCTCTTTGAGCACCTTAAAGAGCATTCCGGGAACCATCATGCCCAGGCCGGCCCCTACCCCCAAACCCATGCCCGCCGCCGCACCCCCGGCGGCTGTCCCCTCGGGCTGGGTCGCCGCATCGCCCATCGCCTTGGCCGCCTTGAACTTAAAAAAGGCATTCAGGTCTCCCACCGCGGCCATGCTGCTCCTCTCGTCAATCATCCGCTGCACATCCTCGGGCGGGGTGATGGCGTTAATGAAGAAGTCGATCAGCTCCATGCCGTAGCGGTGGAAATCGTCTGCCAGGCGGGTCTTGGCCGCTATCCCGAACTCGTCGTAGGCCTTGGGAAGCTCGTAGACGGATTCCAGGTTCTCTCCCAAAAGGTCGTTGAGGCGAGAGACGATGATATCTCGCAGATATCCGTCGATATCAGAGGTGGCGTAGATCCCCTTGGTCCCCACGATGGTGTTGATGAAGAGGAGGGGCTGATTGATCCGCATCGTGTAATTGCCGTGGGCACGCAGGCGAATGACCCCCAATTCCTTGTCCTTGAAGGCAACCGGGTCTTGGGTGCCCCATTTCAGGCTGGTGAAGACCTTCAAGTTCGTAAAATAGGCCTCGGCCCGGAAGGGGCTGGTGAAGCCCCAGGGGAGGCTGAGCAGCTTGGTCAACAGGGGCAGGTTCAGGGTGGTCAGGGTGTGCCGCCCAGGGCCGAACACATCCAAGCCCTTGCCGTCCCGGAAAAAGACCGCGGCTTGATTCTCCCTGACGATCAACTGGGCACCCATCTTGATCTCCGCCGAGCCACCCTCCGGGATGCGGTGGACTATCTCCTCCCCCGTCTGGTCAAACCATTCGATCACTTCCATGAATTGCGACATCGCTTCCTCCCCCTATCCCCTTTGGACCTCTTAACGCTGGGAAAGTTGATCCATGAAATCCCCAAGGGCTTTCTCCAGTTGTTGTATGGCCTCGGGCTGTGCCCGTCCCTGAGAGAACTCGGAACAGAGCGCTTCTACCATCTGGCCCAGGGCTTCTACCTGTTCGGCCAAGGCGAGGTCGAATTCATACATCCCCTCCAGTTCGACCCTCCCCACCTGCTGGAGGTCGAAGGCCCCAGAGAACCCATAGTTGGCAAAGGCCAGGGTGTCCCGTGACTGGGCCATCTTACGGGTCAACAGATCCAATTGGGGCAGTAGGCGGAAGTCCTTCCCCTCCACCAGACCCCTCTTGGCCGCCTCCACCTTTGCTTGATGGGAAGCCAAGCGATCTGCCAATGCCAGGCGAAGGATCTTGTCAGCTTCACGGATCTTCTCGCACCCCTGGTAGCCGGACAGACCCGGCACCAGACGGATCAGCTTCTCCCAGGTGCGCGTGCGCCGCAGATCTTTGTCGACCTTGTCCTCTCCTTTTTCCATTTCCATGGATGGCCCCCTTCTCCAACTCCCGGGATCTTCAGGCTTTCAAGGACGAAATCCCCAAGGCCTCCGGGATGCTTTGATGGTAGGGTGGACGGAGAATTCCCCTTTCGGTGATAAAGCCGCTAATCTGGTCCCCGGGGGTGATATCGAAGGCCGGATTGGCTGCTCGGGCCCCGGCCGGGGCCACGAGGACTCCCTGAACGCACCTTACCTCATCCTCCCCCCTCTGCTCGATGACGATCTCCGCACCGTTTGCCGTGGAAGGGTCGAAGCTGGAGAGGGGGGCAGCCACATAGAAAGGAATCCGGTGCGCCCTGCAGAGCACCGAGAGGCTATAGGTGCCGATCTTGTTGGCCGTATCCCCGTTGGCCGCAACCCGATCTGCACCCACCAGGACCAGGTCGATCTCCCCCTTCGCCATGAAATAACCGGCCATGCTATCGGTGATGAGGACCATGGGAATTTGATCCTGCATCAGCTCCCAGGCGGTGAGGCGAGAGCCCTGAAGGTAAGGGCGGGTTTCGTCCACATAGACCAGGATCGGGTTCCCTTCGGCAAAGGCAGAACGGATGACCCCCAGGGCGGTCCCATGGCCTCCTGTGGCCAGGGCTCCCGCGTTGCAATGGGTCAGGATCCGGGCCCCCCTCGGTATCAGGGCCTTCCCTAATTCGCTCAGTTTGAGATTTGTCCTGAGGTCCTCCTCGGCGATGGCGAGGGCCTCCTGGATCAGCCTCTCCTTGAGCATAGGAATGGAAAGGGACTGGCTCTCCTGGACCACCCTGGCCATCCGTTCGATCGCCCAAAAGAGGTTGCGGGCGGTGGGGCGCGTCTTTCCCATCTCTTCGGCGAGGGCGCGAAACCCAGCAGCGAACGCCCCGGGATCCTCCTCGGGGAGCGCTTGGGCCCCCAGCGCCAACCCCATAGCGGCGGCGATGGCCAAGGCCGGGGCCCCCCGGATGAGCATGTCGCGAATAGCCGACAGCACAGAGGGAAAATCCCGGCACTCCACCCAGACCTCCTGGTGGGGCAGCATCCTCTGATCCAGCAGCCGAATGGTCGCCTCGGCCGTCCACTCGATGGGTTTAAGCGGCATCTCTCCCGAATCCCCAGGGGGCATTCTGGATCTCTCCCTTCTCCAGCAGCTTCCGGGTGTGGGAAGAGATCCTGTGGCTCTTCCTGCTGATCCGGCGTATTATGTCCTTGTCCGATCTGGACAGCCGGGTGATCCCCCGGTATTCCGTGTAGAAGCGAAGGCGATCTGTCAGGGTGAACCAGCCTTTGGGGGCGGAGAAATTCAGGCTGGCCAGATCCTTGACCCGCCAACGGTGGGCCCTCCACCGGGAGGGAATCACCCGCTGCAGATCCATCAAATAAAGCTCAAGCCCTCCTTCTTCCTGGGGTCGGACGAAAAGATGACCCAGATAGAGGTCACGATGGAAAAGGCCCCCCTCGTGCATGCGGCGGACCAGCAGGGCCAGCTGCCGCACCAGATGCCTTTTTCGAAGGAGGAGGGCGGGATCAAGGGGGAGAAGAAAATGCCGGGGAAGGTACTCGCTCAGGCGGCAGGCCCCGGTAAGCTCTTGGGAGATGAGGAAAGATTCCACTTCCCATCCCCATCGCCTCTTTTCTCCGAAGCCGACTGGGTCCACGGTGGGGATCCCCAGCTGCCGGATCTTCCAGATATTCTCCCATTCCCTCCTCCCGCCGGAGACCACCTTCCCCCGGTTGAGGAGTTCCCGGATCTGCTGCCTCAGGGGGGGGCGGCGATGGCGTTTCAAGAAAAAAGACCCCTTCCCTTCTCCATCTACGAGGGAAAAGCGAGAGACGGAGCGAGGGCCTTGCTCCTTGAATAGCTCTCCTCCCCGAAAGTCCATCACGGCCTGTACGCCTCCCAGGCCGTATTGGAGGAAGAGAGGAAGGAAGGAACTTCGCATGACCATCCGCCCCCTATCCAACAGAGCGAGGTCTGAATCTTCCTGATTTTGTGGCATCCGATGCCCCTGCATCGCCCCTATTACCTACCATAGAGGCCCAGGGGTGTCAACGGATTATTGAGGATGGCGAAAGTCCGGTGCGAGCAAAAAAGAAAGGGTCGGGATTGCCCCGACCCTTGCCCTGAAGCTCCCCTTCAATATCAGAGAGGGGCAGATTAGGCCCTTCCCTCTGATCTGCGATCAATCCCTGACTCCTGGCAGTTGGCAATATTGAGAGCCTCCCTCCCGCATGGTCGTGGGAATCGGAACCAGCCTCACCTTGATCTCGGTCGGCTCCGCGGCTGAGGCATCTACCTGCAGGTTCTTGGCGATGAAGCCCCGCGCCTTGATCACCAGGCCCCGCTTCCCCGCCGGCACCTCCAGGGTGCAGGGGGTAATCCCCTCCTGTCCTGTGTCCACCGTGACCGCGGCCCCCTCAGGGTCGGAGACCACCTTGAGGATCGCATTGCCCGCCCAACAAGTCCCAGCAAAGGCCCCCCATCCCAGGATCATCAGGATAAACAGGGCCATCCACCCATATTGTGCTCTCTTCGCAGCTCTGCCAGCCGTCATTTCAGTCTCCCTTCTATTGGATTCTCCTAAAAGAAGATATGATGCCTCATGATGATCGGACCACAAAGGAGGTAAAGGCTTGCTCGCCATTGGGCTACGATCGGAAACCCTGGCTGCGGGAATCGGCCCGGACAAAAAAAGGGGGGGCAGATGCTGCCCCCCCACCTTCTAAGCGGTCAAGCAGATGCAATTACCACCGTGGATAGTTGGGCACTCCATAGAGCGGATCGCGATACAACTGATCCCAGTTGGAGACCTTTCCGTACATGGTTGGGGTCCAGGGCCACTTGCGGGCCTTGTAGGGATGCCGCGCGAAGTCCTGGATGATCGCCTCTTCCAGGGGCACACCCACCACCTCGATCTCGTCATACTCCATCTTGCCCAGGCCGTGCTGTGCGGCCAGGCGGGTGGTGCCGATATTCCTCGGGTTCATGTTCATGATCGCGGTGCAGATGGCATCCACCGCCACCGGATCTTTGCTGGCCATGAGCATGCCAGTGAGGACGTAGGGGGCGGCGGGGACCCAGGTCCCGGCATAGACCGCGTCGATGATGTGCATCTGCCTCGGCACCAGCTTCTGGGCGATGTAGTTCACATCGACATGGACTTCGGCCACATTCCGGTGGGGCAGGCCGAACTTGCACATCCCAATCACCCTGGCAGAGGGCAGGCCGATGCCCACGTTCTTCAGGGCGAAGGTCACGCCCGCATACTCGTGGGTCTTGAAGGCGGTGATAGGCACCATGCACTGCACCTGCTTCAAGAGCTTGGGAATAGGATACTGCTTGGTGGCCAGACCCAGCCCGGTCATCATCTCCCAGTTCTCGCAGAGGTCGATGAGCTCATACTTGATGCCCATATCCGCATATCTCTTCTGGTTCCATTCCAGACCGTAATTCCTGTAGGTCGCCCAGGCGTCGCCCAGGGCGGGGCACTCGGCGATGATGATCCTGCCGGCCCCCATCTCCTTGGCCATCCTGGCTACCGCTAAGCAGGCACGGGGATCCGCAAAGGCGCCCTGGATGCTGTTGTCGTCCCCATATCCCATCCACTGCATGGGATAGAAGCTCAGGACGAAGTTGGGCTTGATCAGGATGGTCTCGCCCTTCTTCAGCGGGAGGCCGCCAGCGAGATCGATGACCTCCTTCATGTACTTGTACCAGACTTCCTCGCTCTCCAGATCCCAGGTGGCGTGGGTATAGTCACCGGTCGCATCGTGGTATTCTGTGGTCTGCTCATGAGCCACATCATCATTGATGTGGAATTTCCCATCGAGCAACTTCGCATCTGCGTCGGTCGCCTTCACGACGGCGACTACGCTCTTGGCGGCCATGGCGACCGCTGAGAAGGCGACCACCACTCCTAAAGCCAACAACAGAATTAAGATCTTCTTCATGGATTCACCTCTTTGCTTGGTTAGAAAGCTCACGATCTACCTTGCTTCACAACAAGCTGACGAGAGATTCACCACCTCCTTTCACCGCAGGTAAAGCCCTTCTTTCTGGCGGCTCCTCCCCCCTACAAAGAGGGAGTTAGAGACCAGGAGCGAACAGGTGGGATGGTTTGGCTTTAATAGCTTGGGGAAAATGCAAGAACTGAAGATGAACTGACTTCATATATAGTGATTGTCTCTTCCCTTGTCAAGACCTTTTTTGCTTCCTTCCGGGGGTCTCAATTGTGAGAGACCGGAGGGATCAGATCAAAGGTCGGCCTCCAGGATCATGCGCAGATCC
>Ga0315285_10001547_pt1 | contig 24131 bp, 18 predicted proteins | sample YL17G09_36_MG_FD_203698 | JGI IMG/M metagenome (GOLD analysis project Ga0315285, IMG submission 203698) | Sediment microbial communities from Yellowstone Lake, YNP, Wyoming, USA - YL17G09_36 | ecosystem: Environmental > Aquatic > Freshwater > Lake > Sediment | place: USA: Wyoming | collected... | reverse complement strand
TGAACATCGGCGACGCCTACAACCGGGTCGAGCTCAACGCCATCAGCCCCGCCCTGGTCTTCGACAGTTCCTGGGACAAGAAGAGCGGCTTCCACACCAAGCAGATCCTGACCTACCCGATCCTGGCCGAGAACAAGTACCTGGTGGGTCTCATCCAGCTCGTCAACAAGAAGAGCGGCGGACGATTCACCAAGAAGGACGAGGACTCGGTCGTCGAGATCACCAAGACACTGGGCATCGCCTTCTTCAACCAGTTGAAGCTGGCCAAGAAGACCCCCACCAAGTTCGACTACCTGGTGGCCAACAACCGCATCACGCAGGCGGAGCTGGACGCCGCCATCGCCGAGGTCCGGAAGGGGCAGACGGACATCGAGTCCCTCCTGCTCGACAAGTACAAGGTCCCCAAGGCGGACGTCGGCAAGTCTCTGAGCCAGTTCTACAAGTGCCCCTTCGTCGAGTACGACGGGCGGATAGTCCTCGACCCCGAGCTGCTCAAGACCCTGAACATGGATTACCTCAAGAAGAACTTCTGGCTCCCCTTGAAGCGGGACAAGGATGGTGTCCAGATCCTCATCGACGACCCCAACAGCCTGGACCGGGTCCAGGACATCAAGCGGATCTTCCCCGGCCGGACGATCCAGTTCGCCGTCGGATTGCGGCGGGACATCCTCCAGTTCCTCTACGCCGCCAGCGGCGAGGCGGACCCCGCGGCCAAGGGTTCCCTGGCCGACATCATGGGCGAGCTGGTGAGCGAGGCCGAGGTAGAGAAGCAGGAAGAGGCCAGCGCCGGTGTCGTGGACGAGAATGACAGCGCCATCGTCCGCCTGGCGAACCAGATCATCTCTGACGCCTACAAGATGGGCGTTTCGGACATCCACGTCGAGCCATATGGGGAGAAGCGAGAGACGATGATCCGGTTCCGCGTGGACGGGACCTGCTTCGAGTACCAAAAGATCCCGCCGACCTATCGCCGGGCCCTGGTCTCCCGGTACAAGATCATGTCCCGGCTGGACATCGCCGAGCGGCGCAAGCCTCAGGACGGCAAGATCAAGTTCATGGTGGGCAACAAGGAGATCGAGCTGCGCGTCGCCACCGTGCCCACCGCTGGCTTCAACGAGGACATCGTGATGCGGATCCTGGCGGCGAGCGAGCCCCTGCCACTCGAGAAGCTCAACATGTCCGAGCGGAATCACCGGGAGGTCAAGAACATCGCCGCCAAGCCGTACGGGATCATCCTGTGCGTGGGACCCACCGGATCGGGCAAGACCACCACGCTGCACGCCATCCTGGGCTACATCAACACCCCCGAGCGGAAGATCTGGACCGCCGAGGACCCCGTCGAAATCACCCAGTACGGGCTCCGGCAGGTCCAGATGCAGCCGAAGATCGGCCTGACCTTCGCCGCCGCCATGCGGGCCTTCCTGCGCGCCGATCCGGACGTGATCATGGTGGGCGAGATGCGCGACAAGGAGACGGCCGAAACCGGGATCGAGGCCTCACTCACCGGCCACCTGGTCTTCAGCACCTTGCACACCAACAGCGCCGTGGAGACAGTCACCCGCCTTCTCGAAATGGGCATGGACCCCTTCAACTTTGCGGACGCTTTGCTGGGCGTCTTGGCCCAACGTCTCGTCAAGACGATCTGCAAGGAGTGCAAGGAGAAGCATCATCCACCCAAGGAGCTCTTCGACGAGCTGGCCTACAGCTATGGCGAGGAAGCCTTCGCCAAGCTCGCCTACAAATACGACGACAGCTTCGTTCTGTACCGGGGGAAGGGCTGCGAGACGTGCAAAAACACGGGCTACAAGGGGCGGACCGGCCTGCACGAGCTGTTGATCGGGACCGACGACATCAAGCGGATGATCCAGAAGCGCGCGACGGCCGAAGAGCTTTTGAAGTTGGCCCGTGAGCAGGGGATGACCACCCTGGTCCAGGACGGGATGATCAAGGTGATCCAGGGCTGGACCGATTTCAAGCAGGTCAAGGCCGTGGCCATCAAGTAGCCCCGGGAGATCTGACGGGGGCGCCGCCAAGAAGCGGCCGGGCATCTGGAGAGCCGTTGTCTCATGGGTGCGAACACGTGACCAGGCGGGTCGCGTTGCGAGCGCTGCTCGCAGAAGCACGCGGCCCAAAAGCAAGCTCCTTTCACCAAAAGCGGAGAGATTCGGTCAGTAAGTCCTGCCGCCCTTCTCTTTCCACTCCCTGAGCAGCTCCAGGCACTCCTTCTGCATGAAGCCGCTGGTTATCCTTACCTTGGAGTGCCCCTCCATTTTCATGCGCCTGTCGCTGACCGTGAGCTCTGAGAACCCCAGCCTCTTGACGTCGGCAATGCCTGTTCCGTATACGATCGCCCCAATCTTGGCCCAGTGGATCGCCGAGAAGCACATCGGACAGGGCTCAGTGGTCGAATAGATTATGCAGCCGTCGAGCTCGTGGGACCGGAACCTCCTGCAAGCGAGCCTTATGGCGTTCATCTCCGCATGGTTGGTGGCGTCCTTCTTCGTAAGCACGGTGTTGTGCGCCACAGCGATCACTCTGTCGCCCTTCACGATGCACGAGCCGAATGGCGAATTGCCTCTCTCGACACCCCTCTCAGCCATACCGATAGCAAGCTCCATATACCTCTTCGAAGGTTTCATGCGCCGGCCACCATCCTTCGCATGTGCCTGACTCCATACCCCTCCGCCGCGGCCCCACCGAACGGTGCCGTCCGTCCGGGTCCACCCTATTGTCACCCCTCTCCAGCCACCCGGCCCGCCCGTTGCCCCAGCCACCTCCCGCTTCAGCAGTTCTGGCTTGAGACCGCGCGTCCCGTTGCGGCATGCTCCCGTCCCCGCTCGCGGCGGCTGCCCGGCCCTGCGCCGGGCTCGGACCAGCACCGGCGCCGCGCGGCCCAAGAGCAAATTCCTGTCACGCCTATCGCGCCCACGTGAAGGGTGAAGCCCCTTGCGACTCCCCGAGAAGTGGTTGGCGCAAGTCCTTCGGGCCTCATCACATCAGGGTATCCCAAAACTCTGCGCGCTCCAAGAGCCGGAAGGCGGCCGGCAATTTGCGCTCGCCTTCCGGCTGCGGGGGACGACCCGCTGCTGTCGGCCCTAGTTGAAAACGGCCGGGACCGGCGGCTGAAGGCGCGGCATGCCGATGGGCGGCTCGCCCTTCACGCTCTGCACCAGCTCGAAGGCGCGCTTCACCGTCTCGTCGGAGCCCTCCAGCGCAATGACGACGGCGCCCTCGCTCCCACCGACGCCCCCCGAGGACACATGGATGGCGTGGACGCCCGTGAGAATTTCCAGCGCCTGAATCTCGGTGACCACCTTGGCGCTGACCACGGGCATGAGGGCCACGCGCGTGCCCATGACGTACCTGAAGAGTTTGTTACCGCACGCCCAGGATGCGTCTATCACGGAGGCGATCATCTTCTCCAGGCCCGCCGGGACAATGAGGTGGGAGCCGCGGGCGGCCAGCACGGGCCATATGGAACCGATGGTCCCGCCGAAATCGTTGGCGGCCAGCACGCCCACGTTCCCTTGCGGGTCTATGGCGCTGGCGCCCTTCACCGAGACGTCGGTGGCGGTGAACTGCTTCAGGGCCTCCTCGGCCGACTCCTCAATCTTCACACCCCTGCGGAACACCCAGGGCCCGAGGCCCTCCTCCGGTATCGTCACGGCCAGGCGGCTGTCGGTGACGATGCCGGCGGTGCAGTTGGCCTTGGGGAGCTTGAGGCCGAGGATCTCCTCGGCGATGTAGGCCGTGGTCGTGCCGCGGGACACGACGAAGAGGCCTTCCTTCAGCGCGCGCTTCACCTCAGGCAGGGCCAGCACGCCCTTGGCGATGAGCCGCTTGGACTCCGACGGCACCACCACTACGATGCCGTGGACCCTGTCGTCCCGTGTGCCCACCAGCTTCTCCCTGTAGGATGACGTATCGTAGAACACCGCTCGCCTCCTGGCTAGATGTTTGCCGCGCATTCTAGCATGCGACGCTTTGTATCACATAACGCATTCGTTCAGCCTTCTGATGCATGCGCACTACCTTCTGAGGTCATCGAAAAGATCCTCACCCACTCCATCTCAGGCCTGGGCGATGACATCGATCTCCACCAGGGCCCCGCGGGGTAGCGAGGCCACGCCGACCGTGGAGCGCACCGGCTTGTCCTGGGGAAAATACTCGGCGTACACCTCGTTCATCTTCTGGAAGTCGGCCAGGTTGGTCATGTACACCGTGGCCTTCACGATCCGGCTCATGGAGGACCCCGCCGCCTCCAGGACCCCCCGCAGGTTCTCCAGGACCTGCCGCGTCTGGGCGCCGATCCCTGCCTCGACCATCGCGCCCGTCTTGGGATCCAGAGGGATCTGCCCGGACGTGGAGACCCAGCCGTCGAGCTTCAGGCCCTGCTCATAGGGACCGATCGCCTTGGGGGCCCTCTCGCTCCTGATGACCTCTCGCTTCATGTCGCCTCCTCTGAAAAAGGACCTCGAAAATAAACCACAGATTTCGCCCGCCCTTGGCGGGTCTTGCCAGGTCGTATAGTCTGCAATCTGGGCGGGTCCGCCTATGGCGCGACAGATTACGCCCCCACCCGAGCCCTCCCCCCGGGTACCGGGCACCCTCTGGGTGTGGTGCGGGGGAGGGAGCGGGAGGGGGGTCTGCGAAATCTGCCTGCCTGTGCGTGACCGCACGCAGACAGGCGTAATCTGCGGATTCCATTTCTCCCCTACTCGACAACCGATCCCAGGAGACGGTGAGCCGCTTCGGCCACGCGTGGCGGGAGGCCCCCCACCGTCCGCAGCTCCTCCACCGAGGCGGCGCGCAGTCGCTTGAGGCTTCCGAATCGCTGGAGGAGCAGGCGCTTCCGCCGGGCCCCGATCCCCGGAATCTCGTCCAGGACCGAACGCAGGCCGCTCTTCCCTCGAAGACTCCGATGGTACATCAGGGCGAACCGGTGCGTCTCGTCCCGCACATGCTGGAGCAGGTGCTTTCCCCGCGAGCCGTCCGGAAGTCTGATCGGATCCGCCCGCCCCGGTCGAAAGACCAACTCCTCCTCCTTGGCCAGGCTGGCCAGGGGCAGGTCGGTGATCCCCGCCTCCTTCGCGGCCAACAGCCCCACGTTGAGATGGCCGCGCCCCCCGTCAATCAGCAGCAGGTCTGGCAGCGGCCAGTCCTTCTTGGCGAACCGCCGCCCCAGCACCTCTTGCAGCATGGCGTAATCGTCGGCCCCCGGCACCGTCTGGATCCGGAAGCGCTTGTAGTCCTGTCGCCGCGGCTGGCCATCCATGAACGTGACCAGCGAGCCCACGGCCAGGACACCGGATATGTTTGAGATGTCGGTGCATTCTATCCGCCGCGGCAGGCGGGGAAGGCCGAGGGCCTCCTGCACCTCCTGCATGGCCCGTTCACGCGCCGCGCTCGAGGTGAGGCTCTGCGCCAGCATGGCCTCGGCGTTGCCAACCGCCATCTCGATTAGTCGGGCCTTGGGGCCCCGCTCGGGCACACGGATCTCCACCTGCCGGCGCGCCCGCCCCGACAGCATGGTCGCCAGGAGGTCCGCCTCCACCGGCGGATGGGACGTCAGGATCGTCTTGGGAATGTGGCGCGCCCCCAGGTAGTACTGGGCGATCAGCGAGCCGAGGATGCCAGCGGCTCCACCTGGGGCCACCCCCTCGAAGGCAAAGCTGTCACGTCCGATCAGCTTGCCCCCCCGGACCACCAGGAGCTGGATCTGGACCTCGCTCCCCTCCTGGGCCAAGCCGAAGACGTCCTGATCCTCCCCCCGGGCCGAGATCACCCGCTGGTTCTCCGTCGCGTGCCGGAGCGAGGCGATCCGGTCCCGCAGCGTGGCGGCCCGCTCGTACTCCATCCGCTCGGCCGCCTCGTGCATCTGCTGCTCGAGCTGCTGGATGACCTCCTGGTCCTTCCCCTCCAGGACCAGCCGCACCTTCTGCACGACCTCCGCGTACTCCTCGCGGGTCACCAGCCCCTCGCACGGCCCTAGGCACCGGCCCAGGTGATACTCGAGGCACAGGGTGCGCCCGGCGATGCTGCGGCACGTCCGCAGGGGAAACGTCCGGTTGATCAGCGCCAGGACATCCCACATGGTCCCGGCCGGCACGTAGGGACCGAAGTAGAGCGCGCCATCGCTCTTGATCCGACGACTCACCTGGAGGGCTGGGAAGGGGTCCTTGAGGTTCAGGCGGATGAACGGGTAATGCTTGTCATCCCGGAGGACGATGTTGTAGCGGGGGCGCCGCTGCTTGATGAGGTTGCTTTCGAGGATCAGCGCCTCCAGCTCGTTGGCGGTGAGCAAGAATTCCACGTCGGCGATCTGCCCCACCATGCTGCTCAGGCGCTCGGCGTCGTAGCCGAAATCGCGGTCGGTAAAGTAGGACTGGACCCGCTTCCGGAGGGACACGGCCTTGCCGATGTACAGCACCTCGCCGTGTGTATGCTTGAAGAGGTAGACCCCGGGGGCATCGGGAAGGCTGCGGATTTTTTCCTGGAGGTCCATAGGTGTTCCTGACGAGGTAAAGCGACGGTCGCACACTTGCCCTCCCTTGTCAAGGCGCCTCCGTCCGTTGTCGGCGAGGTGGCTTGCGCGCGGAACCGTGCGGGTGTGTCCTGGATGGGTAGCAACACGGAGAGCTTTTCGCCAGGGCGGCTCGCTCAGAGATTCAGCCGCGAATCCAGCGCGTCCCGGATGCCGTCGCCAAGGAGATTGAACCCGAGGACCGTGAGGAAGATGGCCAGCCCGGGGAAGATGCCGAGCCACGGCGCCTGCTCGAGATAGCCCCGCCCCGACAAGAGCCTGATCCCCCACGACGGCGTGGGCGGCTGGATGCTAAGGTCGAGAGATGAGGAACGGCGCGAAGAGAGCTGTCAGCGTGAACTCAACTGTGTACGGATCGAGGACCTTCACCTCTTCCACCGGGGCACTCTCGCTCCGGCGGGGCGAGGCTGGGCCCGGGGAGCGAGGACGCAGAGGACGAGCATGACCGTGAGCCATCACGAAGTGCGCGTCGTGTTCCTCCTTGGAATGACAGTTCAGTACTTGACCCGGCCGAACAGCCGGACCCCCTCAGTGCCGTACTCCCGTTCGATCTGCTTCGTGTGGGCGACGACCAGATCGTAGATCCGCCGCAACTCGGCGACGGGATCCGCGTGATCATCCACGCGCAGGTTGTGATACATCCGAGGCTCTCCGCTGGCCACCAGGAGGGCTGCGGACTGCTTCCCGCGCTTGTCCCCGCCCGCCGCCTGCCCCGCCTCGAGCGCCAGGAGGAGCCGCTCCGAAAACTCGCGCTCCTCCGCTCGGGTGAACGCGTCGGCCATGGCCTGGAGGACCTCCGGCCCCGTCAGCATGTTCCCTGCCACGGTGAAACTGGATTCCTCCTGGTGGCCACACCACGGGACGCAATTCGCTCCCGTGTGACAGAACGTCCGCTCCGCGTCCAGGCCGTGGACCTGCCGGATCTCTCGATCCGGGTCCGTCTCCAGCAGCGTGCGGAGCACGATGTGGATCGGCACGCCCTGCTCGAGGAGGGCCAGTCCCTGGCGGCCGAGATCAGTGTTGACCCGGCCCTGGGTGGCGATGGCGCCCCGCCGGGAGACGAATGGCACCAGGCTCCCGACGTTCGGGCGCGCCGTGGAAACGGCCACGCCGAACGCCCCCGTGCGCGGGTCGCGCGCCACGATCGAGAAAGTGTGAAGGTCAATCATGGGGTGGGATTCTCCTTCAAGTGGGACGGCCGGCGCCAAGAGCTTGATAGGCCTTGTTCGCTGAACCGCTCCACTCCCCACCTACCAGCCCAGTGCAAGGCCGATGAGTCGGCGGGGCGACACCCCGCCCAGGATAACGCCGCGCTCCTTGTCATAGCGAATTCCCATCGCCTTGCCGTTCGCCCAGCCGTCGAGGAGAACCACCTCGTGCCCGCGGCGCTCCAAGCCCGCGATGACCTCTCGGGGAATCCGGCCCTCCGCCTCGACGCGGCCGGGGTAGGCAGCCCGGGGGTAGAAGGACGAAGGGAAGTGGACGGAGTGGAGGGTCGGCGCGTCCAGGGCCTCCTGGATGTTCATGCCGAACTCTACGTAGTTCAGGAAGAACTGCAGCGTCCACTGGTCCTGGCCATCGCCGCCCGGCGTCCCGAAGGCCATGAACGGCTCCCCGTCCTTCGTGACGAGCGAAGGCGTCAGGGTGGCCCGAGGGCGCTTGCGCGGCGCCAGGGCATTGGGTCGCTCCGGATTGAGGTAGAACATCTGCCCTCGGGTCCCCAGGGGGAAGCCCAGGCCCTTGATGACCGGGGAATCTCCGATCCAGCCTCCGCTGGGGGTGGCGGCGACCATGTTGCCCTGCCGGTCCACGGCGTCGAGATGCGTGGTGTCCCCGACGTGGGCGTGCCCCAAGCCCAACTCGCGGACCGGGCGCGCCGCCACCTGCAGGGCGCGGCGATTGTCCCCCGCGACGTCGAAGGTGGCATAAGCCGGGATGCCCCGCCCTACATCACCAGGACGCATCTCCCTCGACGCTTCCTTACCGATGAGGCCGCGTCGCTTCGCGGCATACTCCTTCGAGAGCAGGACGTCCAGCGGCACCTTGTCGAAGAGCGGGTCGCCGTAGTACGCCTCGCGGTCGGCGAACGCCAGCTTCGCCGACTCGATCAGGAGATGCAGATACTCCACCGAGTTGTGTCCCAGGGACTTGAGGTCGAACCCCTCCAGAATGGCCAGGTGCTGCAGGAAGACCGGTCCCTGCGTCCACGGCGGGCACTTGTGGACGTCAAGGTCGCGGTAGCGGAGGCTCACCGGTTCCTCCACCGTCGCGTGCCATTCCGCCAGGTCCTCGAGGGTGACTAGGCCGGTGTGGGCCGTGCCGCTGGCGTCCTCGACCGGGTTCTTGGCGATGAAGCCCACAATACGTTCGGCGATCTCCCCCTTGTAGAACACGTCCCGCGCCGCCTCGATGCCGGTGATGCGCCCTTTCTGCCGGGCCGCCGCCTCTGCCCGGCACATCGCCTTCAGGGCATTGGCCCAGTCCGGGTTGCGGAGCACCTCGCCAACCGCGGGCACGCGCCCCTTGGGGCGATAGATCTCGGCGGTTGTGGGATACCGTTCGGTGAACTTGCGCGCATTGGTAGTAAGAGCGATGTGCAGGCCCTCGTAGACCGGAAAGCCGTTCTCGGCCAATTCGATGGCAGGCTGCAGAATCTGGGCGAAGCTCATGGTCCCAAAGCGCGCCACGGCTGTTGCCCACGTGTCCACCACCGCGGGGACACACGCAGGCAGGTACCCATCGCCGGGGATGAGGTCAATGCCGTGCTCGCGGCACCACTCGATAGTGAATGCCTTCGGCGACCACCCCATCCCGCTGACAGCGAAGGCCTTACGTTCCTTCGCCGAATAGATCAGCGTCGGCACCTCGCCGCCGATCCCGTTGCTCTGCGGCTCCAGGAGGTTCAAGCAGAAGCCCATCGCCGCCGCCGCGTCGATCGCATTCCCGCCCTGCTCCATGATGCGAAAGCCCGCAGCCGTGGCCAAATAGTGTCCGGAAGTAACGACCCCGCGCGTGCCCATGATGACAGGACGGGTGGTGAAAGTTGGCATATGGCACTCTCCTTCCGGACGATCAAGGCCCCTGGTTTCTATGCGTCCTCAGCGCCCAATGGCTGGCTCAACAGTGAACAAGTCAGCCCAGCAGTTCCTTGAGGGTCAAGGCGTTTGCGACGGCGTGGGCGTTGGCATCGTTGTTGAAATAGACATAGACGCTCCGACCCTCATCCAGCCAGCCTCGGATTCGGTCCGCCTCACGACGCAGCGCAGTGCGAGAGTAAGCCCCTGCATAGAGGTCCCCGGCACCGTGACGCCGAATATACACGAAGTCGGCGGTGATTGGCCCCTCTACAGACAATTCAGGCCAGTCCGCCAGACAAAGGGCGACGTTGGCTTTCTCCAGTGCAGCCAGGACCTCTGGCGCCAACCAGCTGGGCTCGCGGAACTCGAAGGCCACCTGCACGTCCGGGAGAATCTTCTGGTGGCCCAGATATTCGAGGAATAGGCGCAGGCGGGCTGGATTGGCCCGGCTGGAGGGAGCCATCTGGAACAGGATGGGGCCGAGTTTGCCCTTGAGCCCGGCCGCCCGGCGCAGAAACTCTGCGGCCGATCTGTCCGGCTCCAGGAGGCGTTTCACGTGCGTGATGAAGCGGCTGGCCTTCAGGGCAAAGCAGAATCCGGCCGGGGCCTCCTTGCCCCAGCGGACGAAGACCTCGGGGCGTGGCAGACGGTAGAAGGTGTTATTGACCTCCACCGTGTCAAAGAATCGTGCGTAGTGCTGGAACCAGGCGACCGGTTTCATCTCTTGCGGGTAGAAGACCCCGGACCAGTGTGGATAATTCCAGCCGCTGGTTCCGATCCAGCAGCGGGCCTTATGACGGATCACGTGACGGGTTCCCACGTTCTTCGCCATTCACCCCTGCCTGCGCCGCCGGCGCGGCAGGCAGGCCATCCCTCTCCCCGCACCCAGAGGGTACCCGGGGAGAGGCGAAGGTGAGGGGGTCACGCGCGGCGCTGGCGGGCTGTCCGAACCAACCGCAAGGCCGGCCGGGCCAGCAGTTTCTGGAGGCGGAGGGCATCTTCCCCCATGAACAGGTTGTTGAACAGCACGTAGGTCGGCTCCTCCCCGGCGCACTGCTCCGCCACAGCCTGGAAGCTTCCGTACAGACCCTTCTCCTCCTCGGGGATCACCTTGCGGAGCCGCCGGTACGTCGGGCTCGACGGTTCGTGGGTGATGAGCTGCCAGGCCTTCATCGTGAACTCGAAGTCGGCTCGCCCGTTTCGCGAGCGGCGGATCAGGGCCTCCCGACACCATCGCTCCGCCGTCTGAATCCGGGGCAGGTCGTAGAAGGTCTGCTGGATCTCCACCACGGGAAACCGCCGGTAATACTCCGCCCGTGCCATGGGGAAACCGCAGCAGCCCACCTTGGCCTGCATGGTCGGCCTCTCCCCTCTCGGGTTCGATGCCTTGCCTCCTGCCCCCTGCTTTCTGCCTTCCGCTGTCTGCCTTTTGCCCATTCAACGCCTGGACCGCTTGTTCTCCAGCCACGAAACCAACTGCTTCTCCGGCCAGGTATTCACGACGTCGCCGGGCGTCAGCCAAGCCCGCCGCGCCACCGAAACGCCGAAGCGCATGTAGTCCAACTGACCAATGGTGTGCGCGTCGGTATTGATCGCGACGGGGATGCCCAGCTCTTTGGCTCGTCGCGCATGGAGATCGTTCAGATCAAGCCGCGACGGCCAGGCATTGATCTCCACGGCCACACCGGCCGTCCGGGCGGCGGTGAGGACCGCCTCCATATCCACCTCGTATGCCCCGCGCTCACCGATGAGCCGTCCAGTAGGATGACCCAGCAAGTGAACTAGAGGGCGCTGTAAGGCCCGAACGATCCGCGCCGTCATCTCCTCCCGAGTCATCTTGAAGCGCGAGTGGACCGAGACCAGCACCAAGTCGAGCTGCCGGAGGATCTCGTCCGGAAAGTCCAGGCTCCCATCCCCCCGGATGTCCACCTCGCAGCCGGCCAGAACGCGAAAACCCTTCAGCTTCTTGTTGAGGGTCCGGACCTCGGCGATCATCTGGACCACCTGCTCGTCCTTCATGCCGCCAGCGACGGTGGCCGATTTGGAGTGATCGGTCACGGCCATGTACTGGTAGCCCCTGGCCCGGACCCCCTCTACCAGCTCTGCCAGGGAGTGGGCCCCGTCGCTCCAGGTCGTGTGCATCTGCAGGTCGCCCCGGATGTCTGGGAGCGATACCAGTGTCGGCAATCGCCCTTCCAGGGCCGCCTCGATCTCGCCGCCATCCTCGCGTAGCTCGGGCGGAATGAAGGGCAGCCCGACGGCCTCGTATACCTCGGCCTCGGTCTTGCCCGCCACCCGTCGATTGATCCTCTCGTTAAAAGCCCCGTACTCGCTGACCTTCAGGTCCTTCCGTTGGGCCAGCTCCCGCACCCGGATGTTATGCTGCTTGGATCCGGTGAAGTACTGGAGCGCGGCGCCGAAGCAGTCCGGCTCCACCACGCGCAGGTCCACCTGGATGTTCTCGCGCAGGCGGACACTGGATTTCGTTTCGCCGTGGGCCAGGACCTCGGCCACATTGGGGAGGCCAACGAAGACCTCCATCACGCGTGCCGGTTTCTTTGAGGTGACCAGGATGTCGATGTCTTTCACTGTCTCTTTCATCCGGCGGAGACTCCCGGCGGCCTCGATCTGGTCCACCTCCGTGAGCGCCCGGAGCCTCTCCTGGATCGCCTCGGCCAGGATCAGCGCCGTGCCGAGGGGCATACGTTCACGCCCGCTCCGCCAGATCACGATCCCCTTCAGGATGTTCTCAACGGTCTTGGCCTTGATCCCCGGCAGGCCTGCCAGGACACCGGCCTTCGCCACCTCCTCCAGCTTGTCCACTGAATCCACGCCTTTGTGTTCGTACAGGAGCTTGGCCGTCTTGGGTCCCACCCCGTGAATACCCATCAGCTCGATGACGCCGGCCGGGATTTTCCGCCGCAGCTCCTCCAGGTATTCGACCGTCCCCTTGGTCAGGTACTCCTGGATCTTGGCCGCTAGGTCCTTGCCGATGCCGGGCACCTCCAAGAGGCCCCCTCGCTCGGCGATCGCCCCGATGTCCTCAGCTAGACCCTCAACAGCCTGGGCCGCCCGCCGGTAGGCCCGGATCCGGAACGGGTTCTCGTCCTTGATCTCGAGGAAGTCGGCGATCTCGTTGAACAGGTTTGCGATCTCAACGTTTCTCATCTGATCCCTAAGCTGACGGCTGACGGCTGAACGCTTCAAGCTATGGCTTTCAACAATACCCGTCCAGGCAGTGGAGGCCGGCGGCTCTCGCCAGCCGGAGGGCCTCCTCCAACTCCGCACGCATCGCCCGCCGGGCCAGGGACGGGTACTCATGCGCCCGGTAGCACGGCCGGTACTGGTCCATGATGTTCACATAGGTATCTTTCGACAGTTCGGCCAGAAAACGGACCACCTCGCCCGTCCCCGCAAGGTTGTTGGGCAGCACGAGGTGTCGGACCAGCAATCCCCGTCGGGCGATACCGCGGCGATCGATCTCCAGGTCGCCTACCTGGCGATGCATCTCCCGGAAGGCAGCTTTGGCGACCTCCGGATAATTCTCTACCTTCGAATACCGCTTCGCCGCATCGGCGTCGGCGTACTTGAAATCCGGCATGTAGATGTCAAAGACCCCATCCAGGATCCGAAGGGTCTCCAGCGACTCGTAGCCCCCGCAGTTGTACACCAGGGGAATCTGCAGGCCGCCCTCGACGGCGACACACAGGGCCTGGAGGATCTGGGGAACCTGGTGGGTAGGCGTCACGAAGTTGATGTTGTGGCAGCCCATGCGCTGAAGGTCGAGCATCATCTCGGCCAACTTCCTGGTCGAGACGACCTGACCTTCACCCGCCTGGCTGATCTCAGAGTTCTGGCAAAAGACGCAGCAGAGGTTGCAGTGCGCCAGGAAGATCGTTCCCGAGCCGCCGAAGCCGACCAGGGGTCGCTCCTCCCCGAAATGCGGGCCGTAGCTCGAAACCATTGCTTCATCGGCGACGCCGCAGACGCCCGTCTCGCCCTGAAGGCGCTGCGTCAGGCACTCCCGCGGGCAGACGCGGCACGCCTCCAGCAGCCGCTCGGCCGCCTCCGCCCGCCGCTGGAGTTCCCTCGCCTTATGCAAATCAAGGTACGCCGGCCAGGACATGCCTCAACCCCGACGACATCTTACCACCGGCCCCCTAGTCCCACAACTAGCGAGAAACGGCACGTTAGGGTCAGCGCCAACCGGGGACTTGCGCGGAATCGTCTCAACCAAGAGCAGGCGGAGAACGTCGGATGGATCAAGATGGGACCAAACGACAGGATGGGAGTTTCGGCCTTAGCCGAGGTGGGGTCAAGAAATATCCTTCATAACCGCGCTACGTCCCCTTCGCATTGCGGAGCCGCGGTGGAGCCAACGAAGTACAGGAACCGGGGAACCGGAGAAACGGAGAAACGGTGAGCGGGTGAGAGGATGGTGAGGCCCACTGTTGCCGGCGGGCCGATGGATGATTGACCAATGTCCCCATCCACCAGACCGAGAGTTCGTCCGGCGGCCCTCCAGTGCTCCGCGAGAATCCGACACAGGGTCGTCTTGCCGGAGTCCGAGGCGCCCAGCAACACGACGACTCCGGGGCGTGCCAGGACCGCCTCGGCGGCTTGTTCCCATTCCGGCAAGATCTCCAGCTCAAAACTCGATCCAGTCATCCTACTGCTAGCCTAAACCACAGATTTTGCGGTTGACATACACCCCCCTCCCGCTCCCTCCCCCGCACCCAGGGGGTACCCGGGGGGAGGGCTTGGGTGGGGGTGGAATCTGCGCAATCGTCTCGCCTGAGCTCGACGCAGGCTGCGTAATCTGTGGATAAATTGGTTGCAGGCTCTGCCCGGCGCCTCTGTGGTGGCCTTATTTCTCACCGCTGGCAGGTCGGGCAGAAGTGGGTGCTGCGCTGGCCCAGCACGATCCTCCGGATCGGTGTCCCACAGGAACGACAGGGCTTGCCGTGTCGGTGATAGACACGATGGAGGGCCACGAAGCGGCCGGGCTGTCCGCACGCATCCCGGTAGTTGGAAATGGAGCTGCCCCGATGCCGGATCCCGGCCTGAAGGACCGCGCGGATGGCACGACGCAGGGATCGGATCTCTTCTTGCCGAAGAGAGGCTGCACGCCTCGTGGGTCGGATCCCCGCTCTGAACAGCGCCTCGTCTGCGTAGATGTTCCCAATACCCGCGATCTTCGTCTGATTCAGGAGGAGGGATTTGATCTTCGAGGAAGAGCGACACACCCCCTGAAGGACCTCCGTCGTGAACGTCGGGTCCAGTGGCTCCACGCCGACCCGTAGCATCTCTTCCATGCTCTCCGTGGGCAGGATGAACATCTCTCCGAACTTCCGGATGTCGCGGTAGTACAGGATCCCGTCGTCGTCGAAGATCAGTTGAGCGTGGGTGTGCTGGTCTGGACGGAAGTCGTCACCGTTCTCGGACCAGAGGAGCTGGCCCGTCATTCCCAGTCGAACGATCAGGCTCTCCGGTCCGAGATCGAATACGAAGAACTTTCCCCGCCGACGAAGGGCCCGGACCCTTTGCCCTCTCAGGGCCGCCACTACCTCCCGCGGGGTCCCTCGGCGGCGGGTCAGGCGCGGCTCGGTGATCTTGGCACCCTGGATCCGACGACCCTCAACGCGCCGCAGCAGGTCCCGGCGGATCACCTCGACTTCGGGAAGTTCAGGCATCGAAAACCCTCAGATGTAACCGCCAAGGGCACCCAGCGCCAGCGCTGGGTGCCCGGAACGCCAAGGCCGGAGGGGCTGTTTCATTGGAGGAACTGAAGATCCATGCCCGAATCGTTCGTCGTGGATTGGAGTTGGGACATAGCCGGATCGATCGGACAGGGAACCGCAGATTTTCAGAAGCGTTCTAAAGAACTCCGAGGAAGACTCCAAAGTCATCCACAGATTACGCAGATTGCGCAGACCCCCCTCCCGTTCCCTCCCCCTCAGAGGGCTGTGGTGGGGGTGGAATCTGCGTAATCTGTGAAATCTGCGGATCCTTGTGGGGTTCCGGGGTTCCGCCTGAACACACCGATCACGATTGTCGGGCTGCGGGTTCCGCATGGACCGAGACCCGGTCAACCCCCGGAATCTGCCGGCACGCCCGCCCCATCAGCTCCAGACCCAACTCGTGAGCCTCTCTCAGCGACAGGCTGCCTTCCATGGTGCACTCACAGGTGATCCAGGTCCGCCCTTCGACCCGTCGGACCGTAATGTTCTTGCAGTCGTGGATCCCGGGGATCGCAAGGGCCAGGGTCCGCACGTGCTCCGCCACACGCCCAGCATGGGTGTCCACTCCGACGCCGACCGCGCGATCCTCCCGCATGGGGTCCACGTGGATGTATATCCGGCCCAACCGCGGGACCTCGCGCCGCAGGTCGGTCTCGATTCGCTCCGTGAGGGTGTGGGCCTCGGTCAGGGTGAGATCCCCGGGCGCTTCCAGGTGGAGGTCCACGCACGGCTTCCCGTCGGCATCGTAGATAAAAATGTCGTGGGCACCCGCGGCGTGGCGGGACACCACGAGGCGGATGGCTTCGCCCAGGCTCTCGTCCTCGGTCCGCAATGGCTCCGCATGGACCACGACGCTGGCATCCGGCGCTACGTCCCGGATGCGCTCCTCGACCTGGTCCATGACCGCGTGCGCACCCTCGAAGGAGGCACCGCGACCGATGGACACAGCGGCGTCCACGAAGATGCGGGGGCCGACCCGCCGAGCCCGGAGGCTCACCGGCCCCTGGACGTCCGGGACGCTCTTGACGGCGGTGCGGATCCGGTCCACCAGGTCGAGCGGCGCACGATCCAACAGGGCGTCCGCGGCGCGCTTCGCCAGCCGACCACCTACCGTCAGGACGATGGCCGCGACCAGGATGGCTGCCACGGCATCCGCCAGGAACAGCAGGGGGATTCCCCAGCGGCGTCCCACCCAGACTGCGGCAAGGCCCCCAATGACCGTGCAAGACGACCAGACATCCACCCGAAAGTGCAGCGCGTCCGCCTCAAGGGCTTGGCTCCCCGTCGCCTTGGCCGTCTTGGCCAGGGCCCGGGATCGAGAGACGTCCACGACAATGGAACCCATCATCACCGCGAACGCGATCCAGCTCGGCTCGATCTCGACAGGCTTCCCCACCAGGCGCTCCAACCCCTCATGGATGATCCAGAGACAGGTCGCGAGCAGGAGTGCCACTTCCACCAGGGCGGAGAGGTTCTCCACCTTCCCGTGACCATAATGGTGGTCCAGGTCGGCCGGGCGGTCGGCCACCCGGACGGCAAAGAGGGTGATGAGTGTCGCGATGAGATCCAGGGTGGAGTGGGCGGCTTCCGAGAGTATACCCAGGCTTCCCGTCTGCCAGCCGATGATGGCCTTGGCGGCGACGAGGGCCAGCGCCGCCAGCGCCGAGATCTTGGCCACCCGAACCTTCTGTCGGCTGGTTTCCTTTTCCGTCGGAATGGATGCACCCGTAGCAATGTCCACGGCCGAAAGCCCCTACCCGGAGGAGCCGGGTTGCTCGAACAGCTCCGGCCGGAAGGTATGGATCCGGATGAGGACCTGCTCCCACTCCACCGCCGACGGATAGGCCAGGGCAAAGGCCACCGCCGACAGTCCGGCCAGGATATAAAAGTCCAGGAGGTATCCGCCCACGAAGTAGAGGGCCAGGCCAAGAATCACCGGGACCTCGCCCACGGCGAAGACCAGTACCTGGTTTGATGAGAGTGCGGAGAGCACCTCGGGCAGGTTCTGGCCCCGGGCCCGGCGGACCACGCTCTCGGGGTCGAAGAGTCGCCGGCGCGTCACCAGGACGGCCGCACACGCAGCGATCCCCAGGACGTACAGCGGATAGCGGAGCCAGTCCACGGCGGCGAAGACATCGCGCCCTCGCGGGATCTGGCCGACCTTCCGGATCACCTGCACCACGATCCAGTACACCAGGATCGAACCAACCATGGCCCCGTACACCACCCGGAGAGGGGCCAGGACGGCCCGCAACCGATGACGGATCGCATCATCGAGCGTCGCGAATTGGGTCACCGGGACCCTCCGTCAGCGAAGAGCGATGCCAGCTCCACGATTGCCAGATCGTCCACCACCAGGTCCGCTTTGAGCAGCCGCTCCCGTGGACAGGAATGGGTGACGGCGACGCAGGCCATACCCGCCGCCTTGGCCGCCTGGACACCGCCGGGCGCGTCCTCGATCACGACGCACCGGCGCGGCGGAAGGCCCAGCGCGCTGGCAGCGCGAAGATAGGGCTCCGGATCGGGCTTGCCCTTTCCGTAGTCCTCGCGGGCTAGGACCGCGCCGAAGCACCCCCGGATGCCAAGACAGCGAAGGGCCAGCTCGGCCTCGCGCCGGATCGATCCCGTCGCCAGGCCCACGCGCCACCCACCCGTCCGGGCCAGGAGGGCGAGGCCGTCCTGAAAGGCGGGGACCCCCGCTTCCAACAGTTCCCAGTAGCGCCGCTCCTTGGCCGCGATGGCCTCATCCAGCGCCTTCAAGTCCGGCAGGAGCCGTTCCAGCACCTCGCGATCGGAGTACACGAGGTACTTCGCGTAGTACTCCTCCCCGGTCACCCTCACCCCGTACGGCGCCAGGACGTCCTGGAAGGCGCGGCAATGCAGCGGCTCGCTGTTGATCAGCACGCCATCCAGATCGAAGATCACTCCGCGATCGTCTCTCATCCCCAATCCGAAATTACCAACTGGCGGTTCCCAAGGCGCCAAGAACGCCAAGACCAGAAGGGCTCATTGGGGAAAACAAACGGAACTTCGGAAGGCCCCATGAGCGCGCTTTCGGGTTCTTTGGTGGAGAGATCGGAACATCGTATTCTTGGCGACCTTGGCGTCATGGCGGTTCAAGTTTTTTCTCGGATCAGGCTCATTTCTCAGCCATCAGCTTTCAGCCATCAACGATCAACCTCGGGCTCATGGCTCATGGCTCATGGCTCATAGCTTCCATGAGCAATCAGCCATGAGCCAAGAGCCGTCTCGTCTCTCGGCTCGCGACTCTCGGCTCTCAGTTCTCAGTTCTAGTTCTTCGGCGGCTCGATCCCGTACGTCTTCAGCTTGCGATGCAGGTTGCTGCGCTCGATCCCCAGGCGCTCCGCCGTGCGGGTGATGTTCCAGTGCCCCTCCGCCAGGCGGCGCAGGATGTACTCCCGCTCGAAGCGCTCCCGCGCCTCACGCAGCGTTCCGTCCCACTCGATCGCCTCCTCTTGCTCCGCCTCGGGCGCCGCCCCCGGGCGAACCCGCAGCGAAGGCGCAACGTCGAAGTGCCTGATGATGTCCTGCGGCACCATGATCACCATGCGCTCGATCACGTTGCGAAGCTCCCGGACGTTGCCCGGCCACGGATGCTGCACGAGGAGGTCCATGGCCTCGGGGCTCAGGCTCTTCTGCCGCTTCCCATATTCCTGAGAGAAGAGGTGGAGAAAGTGATCGGCCAACAGCGGGATGTCCCCCTTCCGCTCGCGCAAAGGCGGGACCTCGAATGGGATGACGTTGAGACGGTAGAAGAGATCCTCGCGGAGGTTGCCCATCCGGATCTCCCCCTCTAACGCCTTGTTGGAAGCCGCTATCACCCGCACATCCACGGTGATGGTCTCGGTGCCTCCGACCCGTTCGAAGGTCTGCTCCTGCAGCACCCGGAGGACCTTGGCCTGGGTCTTCAGGCTCATGTCCCCGACCTCATCCAGGAAGATGGTGCCTCCATCCCCGAGTTCAAACTTCCCGCGCCGCTTGGTGGTGGCTCCGGTGAAGGCCCCCTTCTCGTGGCCGAACAACTCGCTTTCGATCAGCTCGTCCGGGATGGCGGCGCAGTTGACCTCCACGAACGGCCTGTCGGCGCGTAGGCTCTGCCGATGGATGGCCCGGGCGATCAGTTCCTTCCCGGTGCCGCTCTCTCCCCGGATCAGGACGCGCCCGTGGCTGGGCGCTGCGGATTGGATCTGGGCACGCAGGGCCTGGATGGCCGGGCTCCCTCCTACGATCTCGTAGCGCTGCTCCAGCGTCTGGCGGAGGGCCCGGTTCTCCAGCTCCAGGCGCTGCCGGTCCAGAGCGTTGCGCACCGTCAGGACCGTTTTGTCCAGGCTGAGCGGCTTCTCGATGAAATCGTTGGCCCCCAACTTGATCGCCTTGACCGCGGTTTCCACCGTGCCGTGGCCGGAGATCATTATGACCGGCAGTTCGGGGTGCAGCCGTTTCAGTTCCGTCAGGGCCTGCAGCCCGTCCATACCCGGAAGCCAGACGTCCAGGATGACGAGGTCAGGGGCTGTCTGTGTGACTTGCTTCAACAGCTCCTCGCCGGTGGGCACCCCGCGGACGCGGTAGCCCTCGTCCTTCAGGATCCCCTCCAGGGAGCTCCGGATGTTCTTCTCGTCGTCAACGACCAGAATTTCTTCGTGGCTCATGCCTTCACACGATGGCAATCAGGCAACCTGGCAACTCGGCGATCTGGCAACTCGGAACCCCTGATTGCCAGGTTGCCGGACTGCCCGATTGCCGGGTTCTCCATTAGGCGGCAGCCGGCGCCAGCGCCGGCAGCTCGATGACCACCCGGGTTCCCTTCGGCTGATTCTCCTCTACCCGGATCAACCCGCCATGCTCCACGATGATCCGGGAAACAATGGCTAGGCCCAGGCCGCCGGCCCGGCTCTTCGTCGAGTAGTGCGGGAGAAAAAGGCGGTCCCGATCCTCCGGGGGAAAGCCCTGGCCGGTATCCGCGACATCGAGCTGGACGCGTCCCGCCGCCGGCAGGTACCGGGTGCGGATTACGATCTCCCCCTCGTCCGGGATGGCGGCCACGGCGTTATCCACGAGGTTGATGAGGGCCCGCTTCATGTGATCCGGGTCCAGGTTGATGGGCGGGACCGAGGGATCCAGCTCGGTCTGCAGCTTGATTCCCGGTTGGACGCCCGCGTACAGGTGCGCCACCTGCTGGATCACGGCGTGGAGGTCGCCCGGTCGGGGATGGGCGCTGGGCATGCGCGCGTACCACGAGAACTCGTCCACCAGGCTCCTCAGCCCTTCCACCTCCTGCATGATGGTCTGGGTGCACTCGTCGAAGACCCGTGCCGCGTCCGGGGCGCCCTCGGCGAATTTCTTCCGCAGGCGTTGAGTGGAGAGCTGGATCGGGGTCAGAGGATTCTTGATCTCGTGGGCGATGCGGCGCGCCACCTCGCGCCAGGCTATGGCCTGCTGGGCCCGGATCAGCTCCGAGACATCGTCCAGCACCACCACCAGACCCCGCGCTTCTCCCTCCGGGCTGCGGAGGCCGCTCACCGTGACCACCAGCGTGGCCGGCCGCCCGTTCAGCGTGAGGCTGACTTGCTGGTCCGTGGTCTCTTCGCCGTTTTCCACCAGGCGCCCGACCAGGCCGCGGAGGGGCGCCAGGGCTTCGCCCGCAAAGACCTCGGGGTACGGGCGATGGAGGAACTCTTCCGCCTTCCGGCCCAGCATGCGCGCTGCCGTCCGGTTCACCGTGTTCAGCCGGCCCTCGGCGTCCAGGGACAGCACCCCTGCGGAGATCGTTTCCAGGACCGTCTCCATGTAGCCCCGGCGGCGGTCCAGCTCCACGTTGGAGGCCTGCAACTCCTGATACGCCTGGGTCAGCGCCACCTTGCTCCGGCTGAGATCCTCGGTCATCTGGTTGAACGACTCCACCAGCATCCCGATCTCGTCGTCGGCCTTGACCTGGATTTTGTAGCTCAGGTCTCCCGCCGCTACCTTCCGCGTGCCCTCGGCAAGCTGCTGAATCGGCCCCGTGATCCCGCGAGCCAGATACACGCCGACCCAGATGGCCCCGAAGATGATCACGAGCGTCACCATGAGGAAGAGCATCAGGTAGATGCCCTTGATGGGATTCTTCAACATGCGGAGCTGCTTATACTCCTTGACCCCCGTGCCGATCTCCGTCGCCTTGGTCAGCAGGGCGTCCGGGATGAGGGCCGTCACGGCCACCACGGCCACCACGGTCTGGGGAGTCCCCGGACGCGCGACGGGCGCCACCGCCCGGATCAGATCGCCCTGCGGGATGCTCTGCACCGTGGCGAACGCCTCGCCGTCCAGCCCCTGGCGGAGCAGGCGCGAGCCGGGGGACAGCATGGCGGCCATCGGGACGTCGGGCCCGCGCCACTGCCCCAGCTCCACCCGTTGGCGGTTGAAGAGCTGCACCGCGTCGAATCCGTACTCCCGGAACTTCTCGCTGCCGACCCGTCGCGCCGCCTCTATCCCGCCCTCGGAGACGAGCGCCTCCCCCAGGCGCGCCGCGAGCTGGCGGGCCAGGTTCAGCGTCTTCTGCTGGCTGGCGTGCGTGTAGGTCTGCGCCACTTCCAGCGCCTTGTCGAGGGACTCCTCCACCTGGATGTTGAACCAGCTATCCACGCTGGTGGTGATCAGGTTGCTCGCCACCAGGAACAGGACGATCGCCGGCAAGAGGGCCAGGCTGACGAAGGCGACCGCCAGCTTCACCCGAAACTTCGAGCCGAGGACGTTCTCCCGACGCTCCAGGTAGACCTTGAACAGGCTGCGGAAGAGCAGGAGCACCAGGAGCAGCAGGAGGACGATGTTGATGTTGACCAGGGCGAAGATGAGGATGTTGGAGGCGATGGGGCTGGGAAAGCGGAGCTGCTGGATGAGGACCTGCACCGCGGTCAGGCCCACCACCAGGACCAGGACCGAAACCAGGATGATGCGGTTCCGCCGCGTGCGTGCCGCGGCGTCGCTCTGTGAGACCGGCGTCATTGCCTCGGACCTAAGGTGCGGGGTTCCGCCGGGCTCACCACCCGACGGGGATCGCGTGAGACGCGTGCGAGCGCCTCGCCACCCCTCGTTCGGCGGGCACCGGATGCGATAGGCAGATGCAGCGCCGCCCGGGGGAGAATCCGCGGAGAGTATAGGGGAATGACGAAGGCGAAGGCAAGGTAAAACCCCCCCTCGGAGGGGCCCGTCACGTGCATGCAAGAAAACCGGGCATGGCGCGCAGAAACCCCACGGGGGGCAGGAGGACGACCAGGAAACGAACTGACGGACGGCCGCGCGGGGATCAGACCACGGCTGCCTTCAGGGGGCGGGAAGACGGGAGGAGCGGGGAGACCCACTGCTCCACGGCGGCGACCGAGAGACTGAAGGGCTCGGGCTCTGCGCCCAGATGCTCCTGAATGCGCCGCACGAGCTGCACGTGGAGCTGATGGCCGGCGCCGTGGGCGATGATCGTGCCCACCAGCGGCCTGCCTAGGAGGTAGAGGTCACCCAGGAGGTCCAGGATCTTGTGCCGGACGAGCTCGTCCGGGAAGCGCAGGGGGCCGTTCAGCACGCCCTCTTCGCCGATGACCAGGGCGTTCTCCAGTGAACCACCCTTGGCCAGGCCTAACCGTGCGAGAATGTCCAGATCCCGCAGGAACCCGTACGTGCGGCTGGGCGCCACGTCGCGCGCGTAACGCTCGCGGCTCACCTCCATGGCCACGGTCTGCTCGCCCAGCAGGGGGTGGTCGAAGCACATCGTGTAGATGACCTTCAGCCGCTGGGAGGGGACGATGCGAAGGCTGCGGGTTCCAAGCTCGACCGAGATGGGCTGCCGGACCTTGAGGAACGTCTTGGGAGCGAACTGCCGGCGCAGCCCCGCCTGCCGCAACAGATCCACGAATGGCGCGGCGCTCCCGTCCAGGGCCGGCACCTCAGGGCCCGTGAGGTCCACCTGGACGTTGTCCACGCCCATGCCGGACAGGGCGGACATCAGATGCTCGATTGTCCGGACCGACGCCCCGTCCTTGGCGATGATGGTGGCGTTCTGCGTGTCCACCACGTGGTCCGGGCGGGCCTCGATCGCGGGCGCCCCTGGAAGGTCCGTCCTGCGGAAGATCACGCCGCGGTTGGCCGGGGCCGGGTGGAGGGTCATGGCAACCCTCTCACCGGTATGCAGGCCAATTCCCTCACACCGGACTGGCCGCTCCAGGGTTCGCTGATGGCTCAAGATTCTCTCCCTCTGTACTGCTCGGGTGCAAACTGGGCCGATAAAAGAGCGGCCGAACCATCGTTCAGTCGTGCAAGGCCGATACCATTTCTGACGCCCTTCTGGCCTTGCTAACCCATTGAAAATACAGGGGGAAAATTTCCTCTTGGCGACCAGAAAACCTTGGCTTTGCCTGGAGCGTCTTTTCCTGTGGTTCGGCTGCAACGGAGTGTGGCGCTTTTACCGGGACGGACCCCGATCGGCAGGCCGGTACGCGCGAAGGAGCAGGCGTTGGAGGGCATCTCGGAACGGGGTATCGCCCAGGGGGGCCAGCAGGGCCTCGACCTGCGCGACTCGGGTCGGATCCGGAGGCGGCTCCTGGGTCGGGCGCGGTGAGACCGGGGGAGTTGTGGGGGGCGCCGCCACCTCCCCCACCCGAAGGACCAGCTCCCGTACGGTCGAGGTCCGGAGCCTCTCGTTGAGGGCGGCGATCACCCGGGGGCGCATCATGCTCAGGTGGTGCAACCACACGGGATCGGTGACGTGAACGATCAGGCGGC
>Ga0315285_10001546_pt1 | contig 24137 bp, 46 predicted proteins | sample YL17G09_36_MG_FD_203698 | JGI IMG/M metagenome (GOLD analysis project Ga0315285, IMG submission 203698) | Sediment microbial communities from Yellowstone Lake, YNP, Wyoming, USA - YL17G09_36 | ecosystem: Environmental > Aquatic > Freshwater > Lake > Sediment | place: USA: Wyoming | collected... | reverse complement strand
CAGTACACTAAGCAGACGATTGATGCCATCAAGGCTAAGCTTGACAAGGTTATCGCCGAAATTGGCGTGCTTGTAAGCAAGAAGTTTACCGACGCTCCTAATCTTTGGGAGGCTCGTAAGCTTTATGTCAACTTGATGAGCGGAGAACTTCGCCCTATCTCCGATATGGTGAATATTGCTGGTGCTACTTGGAAGGGTCAGAAGCTTGAGGGCACTGTTTACTTGAAGCAGCGTGGTGGTCAGGCTTTCGACCATATTCCCGGTACTGAGATTTATCGCTTTAGCACTCGCGGCTATGCCAACAGGGTTCATCGTGATGAATACGTAACGCAGGTTTCTGTTCCGAGTCATAACACCGAGAGGTTCATTGAGAACGATATTGCTCGCGGTGCTTATGTTGCTTGTCGCAGAATGTTGCTTACCGACAAGACCATTAGTAATGTGTTCTTGCTGACTTTCGCTGACAATGCCGCTCGTACTAAGTTCTGTGAGACGATGGGTTTTGATTCTTCGTACATTACGAAGGCTTCAAGTCTGCCGAAGGAGCCTCGTCAGAAGGGTGTTGTCAATCGTGAGAAGGTGTTCGAGTTTACACGTAATGGTTGTAATGGTAAGGATGCTTGGGCTTCCAAAGACGTAGAGATGGAAGATGGTGGTGTGTTTGTTGAGATTAGTCACTATGAGTGTACTGGTGCAGACCTATCTTGTAGAATGAGTCCAGCGAACCTTCACAGTATCCTTGGGCATATGGAGACGCTTGGAATTAAGACTCCCTCCATCATTGGTGTTAAGACTGCTGTTGTTAAGAAGTTCAAGGATTATGAAGATGCTGAGTGGGTTGAACTCATTCCTTACCTTCGTAAGAAGCTTGAAGATTATGTTGTTCAAAACAACCTTAGCAAGATTGTTGCGGACATTCATACCTACAACGGCTTTACGACCGCTGGTTTGTATCTGAATGTATATCCAGGTACTAAAAAGACTGTTGAGCCTGCGGTTCCTGATTCCACCTTCAACAAGTTTGTCGAGAAGTTATCTAACTTGAAGGACAACTTGGCGAAAAATGGAAACAAGGTCAAGACGGTCCTTGACTTATCGACGAGATTGGGGTATAATCTAGCTACTGCCGCAACGGAGGATTTAACCAAAGAGGCGGAAGTGGTGCTAGAGAAGTATAAGTTCCTCAAGCTGGTCGAGGAATACGATATGAATCGTAGGGAAAAAGCGGTAATTGTTGCTAATTTGATTAACGATGTTGATAACGCGAAATAGGAGAAGGTGAAGTATGAGTAAGGTAGCCGTTGGTTATAATGGCAAGCTTGGTGATGGAACCCTGACCTTGATTATCAAGGGTAGAGCCCATCAGGTCATTCAAGACCATCCGAATCGTAAGGCAATCGTTGAGTTGCTGAATAAGGATGATGTTGAGGACCAGATTCTAGCTTTGCTCCAAGAGCAAAAGAGTGTTCTTGCCGATAAGCTTAATGATGCTAGCTTCGGCAAGGTCGTTGTTGCGAATGGGGTAGTTACCTATAACGGTAAGCCTGTTCACAACCTGTTGTCCGAACGCATCCTTCAGTTCCAAAAGGAAGGTTTGCCGTTCGAGCCGTTGGTTAAGTTCATGGAGAAGCTTGAACAGAATCCTAGCTCTAAGTCGCGTGAAGATTTGTACGACTTCTTGGAGCATAAGAATCTTCCGATTGCCGAAGATGGTGACTTCTTCGCCTACAAGGCTATTCGTGAGGATTGGATGGATAAGTATTCTGGTACGATTGATAACTCTATCGGCCAGGAGATTTCCATCGAGCGTAGATTGGTTGACGACAACCATGACCGTCATTGTAGTGCGGGGCTTCATTGTGGAGCTATGGACTATGTGTGCTGGTATGGTAGTAGCGATGACCGTGTGGTTATCGTTAAGGTCAATCCGCGTGATGCAGTCTCGGTTCCGCGTGACCATCGCTTTATGAAGCTTCGTACTTGTAGGTACGTCGTAGTCAAGGAGTATGAAGGTAATCTTCAGGGTGCCCTTTATGACAACAATGCTATCCGCATTGGTGAAGATGAAGAGGATTTTGAAGATGAGGAATGGATTGACCGCGTTTTCGGCGGCTCAGAAGATGAGTACGACGGGGCCGACGATGAAGCGGAAGAGGATTATGATGACGAAGATGAGGGTGACGACAACTTCGGTGAAGGTGAAGTTCGCTCCATGAAAATCGGTAACAAGGGTATTGTTGCCACCGTCATGACCTTCTTCGGTAAATAGTGGAAATTAAAGTATCCCATATTTGGTGTATAGTATGATGTAACAGTTATACTTGCACCTTATATGGGGAACTTTTAATGTCTCAAGAAATCACAGTTAGCTACGGATTGGCAGTAAGAAAAGGCGGTCTTAGTCACACTGTTCCGCAGGCTTCACTAAAAGTGGACATGACCGGCAACAGAATGATTAGCAACGTGCAAAACATACCTTCTGCATCCGGTAGCGGTCTAAATATGGCAGGGGCCGCATGGACTCCTGGTTATGCTATCTTTGTAAATCTAAGCACAACGAGCGGAGAATACATAGACGTTGGCGTTATGCCTTCATCAACATTCTACCCAATCTCTAGAATTTATCCATCACAGATAAGCATAATGCCATTACAGACCTTATCTATTTTCGCACAAGCTGGTTCTGGTACACCGGCTCTTGACTTCACGGTTATTGAATACTAAGCTAGGATTGTTATGACAACCGAATTGCTTGTGGTAATTATTTTTGGTTCGCTGTATCTTCTTTGGGGATATGGCACAGTCTATTCTTATCCTCCTGGGCATCCTACAAACGATTACAATCGAACGAAATACTACGTCTCGACGTATGACCGTGAAATGGTAATCGCCGCTGAGAGCCCCAGATTCGCTGCTCTTGAGTGTTTGCACCGTTGGGGTGACGATGTAGGCCCGCAGATTTCAGTGCATCAGAGAAGCTTTGGAGGCCCTGGTGCGGTTGTTTTCGACACCTGGGAGCTTCGCACCGAGGCATACGAGGAAATTGATTAATGTCCGACTATGAAGATACTTCGTTTATTGCTAATGGGCCAGATGGAGAAATGCACTGGTATAGTTATGAGGCTTTGAAGAAGGAGGCGACACACTGATGAAGGTCGGCGACTTAGCAACCTGTCCAGGGTACAGTAGTCTATGGTATAGAATTACCAAGATTGTTGAGCGAAGAAGTGTGGTTAAGACAGTGAAACCATTGGTATATATTAAGGCAATCTACCATAGTGACTTTACGCCCGTTGATGATATGCCAGAGGACTATTTTGACGCCGGTTGGATTGTGGTATGGGATATTAACACTCTAGAAGCTGAACGAAAGCGTCTTACTAACAAGGTAAATACCGGCTATCGTAAACTTATGGAGGAGGTTTTTGTTAATGGGACGTAGAGGACAAAAAGCCTGTACTAAATGCAACGCTATGACTGGGCCTCGTTCTATCAAGTGCCCTAAGTGCGGAAACGCATTCGTCTTTAAGCACGCTATCTTCAAACCAGAAGCTCCAATAGAGACTAACTTCGACTGGAAAGCTCTCCAGAAGGGTGAGCGTATTAAGGTCATTAGCGGCACCGGCCCGGTATGGCCCAAGAAGAATGAGGCTGGCGAGGATATTTATCTTGGCTACCACGGTAAATTTGTGGTTGTGCGAACGGATTCCTATGGTATAATTGCTATGGGGAACAAAAGAGAGGGCGAGCATTCGACCTGCCACATCTATATGGGCGTCGAGACTCTCTCTAAGAATGGACTACTGCGTAAGCCACACAAGGTTGTTAAACTAAAACCCAAAAAGGATAAGAATAGGTAATGGCGACTTTCACAATTGGTTTGGTTGTTGGTGACTGGTCTGGCGACGGGCATAGTCGAACTGAAACTATTACGTTTGAGTGTTCTCATCGTTATACGGATGTTCAGAAGGCTTTTGAGAAGGGCTCCAATATTCTTGGGTTTGATATTACAAAGTCTCTATGTGCAGACTATGAGGATGGTAGTATCTCAGAAGCGTGTCTTGAGACTCTTGAAAAGAATGGCATTTATGCCAACTATGATGGTGACTCAGATGATGCTACTCTATCTCCAGAACCCTTTGCTGAGTTGTATATGGATATTGCAAAGCTTGGTAACAAGGATATTACGTATAGCCTAGAGTATCCAGACACAATCAATATTGGAGGCTGTGGGTTATTCAGATGAGCAAGGGAAAAATAAATCTAATCGTCGCCTATGATGATAACAGGGGTATTGGCTATAAGAACGGGTTGCCGTGGCCCGTTAATAAAGAAGATATGGAGCGCTTTAAGCGTTTAACTGAGGGTCATATCGTTATTATGGGTCGTAAGACCTGGGAGAGTATTCCAGCCCAGTATAAACCTCTTAAAAATAGGGTTAATGTTGTTCTAACAAACCAATATCTGTTGGACGGGCAGCGTTTCTACAATCAAGAAGTTACGGTTTTCCATGAGCTTGATACGATAATGAACCTGCTGCACTTTAACTGGCATGAATCCAAAGAGATATTCATCATCGGCGGCGAACGAGCTTATAGAGAAGCTCTTGAGCTAGGTCGTGTTGATAGGGTCTATGCTACACATTTGTACGGCATATTCCCCGCTGACCGCTGGTTCCCTTTGCTTCCTGCGGAGCTATCATGGAGAGTAGCGAGGGCTTCGATGCTAAATGGCACCGGAGAGTTTTTAACCTTTACTAAGGAAACAAAATAGTGGAATGCCTTATTCCGTTAGCCCTTATTTTTATGCTCTACGTTGGTTGTAAACAAGGTCTTGCAAGATTGGAAGAGAAAGATGCCGTACATCATACAAGGGTTTAGAGATAGGTTCGATGAAAAAATAAATGAACTCGTCCAACTACTAAAGTACAGTAGTGAGAACGATGGTAATGTCAACTACGTAATTACACGTATATTGAATGGTGCGTTCTCAGGTCAAGATGGTGAGTGGAGATATGCAAGTCTCGCCCGTGCCATCGGCTGTGTTGAGTGCGTAAAGCAGGAAATGTATCGTAGGCAGGTTGCACCATACGAAGATTTGGCCGTATATAAGAATGGGGATATTAGTGACTACCAAAACTCGTAGCGGTTATACTGTTATCGAACTTTTGATTGTGTGTGGTATCATCGCTGCGTGTGCTTGTATGGTCTATCCTACTGTTAGATATTCCCTAAACATACAGAGTAGGAAAAGTGTTGTAGAAGCTTACAAGCTAGACATAATCAAAACTAGAGAGCTTGCCGTAACAAGCGGGCAAAGACAGTTTGGTGAAATACAGGGCATTAAGTATTCTTTTAGCCCGAATAGGGCATATGAAGGCCCACCGACATTTAGGGTAACACTTAAAGAGAAGGATGTGCTATACTGTGCCGATATTGAAGTACGTAGGTTGACAGGACAGGTAAAAACAACGAGGGTTAGTAGGTACGATGAATAGATTAGCTGGAATGAAATGCTACTTGATTGGGGCGATGGACCGCGTTGCTGACGGCGGCGTAGGTTGGAGGCGTGAGATTACGCCCTGGCTTCAAACTCGCGGTGTGTTCGTTCTAGACCCCTCTGACAAGCCTATTTTGGGGGCTCGTAGAGAAGAAGAAGGCCGCGACCATATCCACCAGCTTAAAGAGCGCGGTGAGTATGATATGATTAGGGCCTTGTACGGTGATGATATTCGTGGTAATGACCTGAGATTCGTTGATGAGTCTAGCTTCTTGATATGTTATCTAGATATGGACCAGCATCCATGTGGTACGTATGAAGAGTGGTTCACAGCGAACAGAGATAAGAAGCCTATTATTACTGTTGTGAAGCAGGGTAAGAAGGCCGCTCCTAACTGGTTGTTCCTAGCAATTAATCATCAGTTGATTTTCGGTAGTTTTGATGAAGCCAAGGAATACTTGGAACACATCAATACATATCCACACAAGATAGAGACTTTTAATCGTTGGAGGTTCTTCGACTGGGCTAGGTTGGTACGTGAGACTTGTGCATTACATGGGGCATTTTAATGAAACACTACGAAGATAGAGTTATCCCTGAGCGTATTGAGAAACGCACAACTCACTTAACTTGTGACCTGTGTGGGGTTAAATCAAAGGGTTATGATTGGGTTTGTGGCACTTACGAGATTAAAGAGGTTGAGCTATCAGTAACAATCAAACATAGGACTGGCGAGAGCTATCCTAGTGGTGGTTCAGGTTCGACCTTTGAAATAGATATGTGCCCGAAGTGCTTTCAAGAGAAGTTGATACCGTGGATTCAGAGTCAGGGTGGAAACGTAAGAGAAGAGGAGTGGGACTTTTAATGGACACATATACCATTAAGTTCGAGTGTGATAACTGCAATAGAATCGCGTCCCTTACTCTAGAGAAGGGTAATAGGGTTCCTACTTGGGAGGACTGTCCCCATTGTGGATGTGAGTCACAAATAAACGCCTTGACTCCAATCAAGAAGAACAAAAAGAAAAAGAAGAAGCATAAGGTCGCCGACACCAATAGTAGTGACGGCAGTTCATATATCTTTGTTGAGCAGGCTGGAGGATATGGTTGATAACCAAACCCGAATCTACGCTGTCGTAACAATACGGTAGAAGTAAGTTCAGGGCAACTTTGCTTAACGTGGCAGGCTAACGCCGTTATGACCACGGAGGTTGCAAGCTAAACAGGCTGAGCGGGTGAGCAACGCTATGATGCCGGGTTAGTGCGGGCGAGTGATAATACACAGCCCACCCGAAAGGGTGAGATAAATGTAGATATTGGACTAGAACCCTGGCTATGAGGAATGGTTATCTTTTATGATACTCCCAGTTTACTATAAAAACTACCTAGAGAAAGTAGACAAAGGCTTCCAGCTTATGTCCACCAAGAAAGTAGTGGTGTGTGCGTTGGCTCGTAATAACGCCGACAAGCTACCATCTTTCTTCTCTAGGTTGGGTTCCCTTGAGAGGTTTTTCAGGCAGGCGGATACTGTTCTTGTAGAGAACGACAGCACAGACAATACAGCAGAAATGCTGGAAGATTTTAAGGTCAGCCATACGCGCTCCCTGGAGCCGTGCATCGGGCACACTTGGCTTCAAAGCGAAAAATTAGGCAAGAAATTCTTCGGACCTGACGATACTGTAGCTAGGGCTCAGCACATGGCCGAATGTAGAAATAAGTACCTAAAACTCACTAGGGGAAACAGAAGCGGTTCTGACTTCGTAATCGTTGTTGATGCCGATTTATTTGCCTGGGAGATTCAGGGATTGGCTAATAGTTTTGGGTGGCATGAAGAGCTTAAGTGGAACGCTATGTTCTCAAATGGGCTCGACATATACAGAGACAACCTAATCTACTATGATACTTGGAGTCATATTGGCTTGGGTGGGAACGTAGAGAAGAAAACTAAGATGCCCTATCCAATGTACCATGAGCCGGTTCCTGTAAAATCTGGGTTCGGCGGGCTTGCAATTTACGAAATGTCTGCTATACTAGCTGGAGAGTACAGCGGATTGCCCCAAGGGGCAGAACACTGTGGGCTTCACGACTCTATGGAGCGTAAAGGATACAATAAGTTCTACATAAACCCGTCACAAACAACACTTAGAATGGATAAGGAGATACTCAAGGGAAATAGTAAGAAGGTTCAGCAGGCGTTAGGTGTATAATTACACCGTAGATATACGGGCGCGAACTAGACTCGAATATATCGTTGGACTAATAATGGCATGGAGTAGTTGGTCAAAGGCTACTATAAAAGTTGACTTCAAATTTAATTGTCAAAGCTGAAGAATGCTTCGCAATCGCTGCTTAAGGGTAGCAAGGCTTGCAACCTGTATTGCACGTTGTCCCTCACGTTAGTTTAGGTGACTAGAAGGTTTCTCGAATGAAATCTAGTAAGGTTGACACCTATTAAACCTTACGAATACTCAAATAGGTTATTTTGTCCATAGTCGAAACAATGGAATAACCATGTAGAAGTTGTTAAGAAGAGATACTATCACCTGGGGGCAGTACCCAGCGCGTCCACTTCGTTTCCCTCCTAGTCCACAGTTTTGGTGTATAATATATTGTGTAACTAACTGTATTTTAGGAGAGAAGCATGATAACAATGATTGAACTAGACTGTGAACAATGTGGCTGTAAATTCAAAAGAAGGGCAGCGGAACATAATCGCAATCAGAGAAAAGGCAGGCGAGTGTTTTGTGGTAGGAGTTGTCAAGGTAGAGAACTAATTAAAGCTATGCCTTTTGACAAGCGAACATCCTATGATATATCTGTCCACGCTGGGCATAAAAAAGACGAATATACTCCATTTCGTTATTTTTTGAAAAACGCTAAACAACATGCTAAAGATAGGGCTGGTGCTGGGTCTATTGTAGAAATAACGCTCGAAGAACTAAAAGAGCAATGGGAAAAACAACAGGGAATATGCCCATATACAGGCTGGCAGCTACAAACTAATCAAATGAGTTCCCAAAGCTATAAGAACATAAAAACTCCAGACAGGGCATCATTAGATAGGGTTGATTCTTCTAAAGGTTACATAAAAGGTAACATACAGTTCATAGCATTTATAGCTAATGTAGCCAAGAACGACTTCCACGAAGATGAACTAATAAGGTTTTGTAAGGCTGTAGCTCAAAACAAAGGATAGTGTTAATGTACGAACAGGATGAAGAATATCTTGCCTACCATGAGCCAGCACCAAGTCCAACCGACCAGCTTAAGTTGAGATTAGATAGACTTGAGGCTCACGCAGAGAAACAAAACAGAAGGTTCAAAAGACTTATTGCTTTAATGTACAGGGTTACTTGGGGTGCCCGTGGTGCAACAGAAGCAGCAATGAAGGAATTAGCTAAGGATGAGTAGAGAATTAGATTATCGAGAGGAAGCTCAGATAGGTATTATAGCTACTTGCATTACCATAGTAGTCTGCGCCATTATCTGTGCAAGCGTATCTTACTATTCAAACCTAAATACAGAAGCTATTAGGGCTGGCTTAGTTCAGGACGTTGTTCAAGACAATATTATTTGGGTGCAGAAAAAGGACATCAACAATGGCCCTTCTGGAGTGGCTCGATAACTATATGTTCACAGTTGATTTAATTAAGAAATGCTTCCCACACAAGGAGGCTATTCTCTATAATCTTGACGTTGCTATTGAACTTGCGTTCGGTGCAGAGAAGCTCGCGGAGGATGAAAGGATAGATATTCTTTGTTCTGTCCATGCAGCTTTGTGTGCTAAGGATATTCCGAGAGCAGCTAAAGAGGCGAGGGCGGCGGGCTATAACTTGATGGCTGCCGCGATTGAGTATCATTATAGGGAACAAAAGTAATGGAAACCATGTTGTTATACATACTGTTTCTTCTGTTCGGGTTCTGTGCGAACTTCGTTATTATCACGAAGTATGGACCTCCTAACATTCGTCCTAATGTAATACATAAGTATGATATGTACCTAACGGCGGCATTGTCGCTACTGATAGCCCCGGTATGGTTCGTGCTTGCTGGGATTTGGTTCCTGTTGATGTTGATTAGAGGTCTTATTGGATTCGTTCGAGTCGCTGATGCTGTGCTGTTTGAAATCTACATAAAAGTAGCCACAAAAATTCAGAATCTCTAGACTTGACACACGGCCTTTTGGGTGTATAATAGGGAGACAACAAGAGACGGGCGCATGGTGAAAAGGACATCATTTTTCTTTCCTAAAGAAACGGTCCCAGTTCGATTCTGGGTGTGCCTACTTGACTTTTACCGTCTTTGGTGTATAATAGTTTTCATGGCCCATTAGAATAGTGGTTAGTTCATATCCCTCTCAAGGATAAGACGAGAGTTCGATTCTCTCATGGGTCACTGAGCTATCGCATTAACCTGCGGAGCGTGGTGTTTTTAGTAACCTTTACACCGAGAATACAAAATGTTCTACAAAGCAGAAAACCTAGAAGAAACGATTAAGGCAATGAGTAATAATAAACCAACACATCGAGATACTCGATTTACTAAGCTAAATCCATATAAGTGGATTGGGTATAGTAAGATTGATGATGAAAAAACATGTGAAGTATGTGCTGAGAAGGGCATTTAACTGATATTTTTACGCCACCAGCTACTAGAGTACATTAAGTATGACAATCTTCGCATTAGCTCTTGTCCTGTTTGCTTTATCGGTTGGTTGTATAGTTTTGGGAGCAATCAAGTGGAAAGAGACTGGTAGTGAGTGGTGGGTAATCTTCTTATTCTTTGATATGTTATTCCTGCTAATAGCGGGAAGCTGGTTGAGACAATTAGTAGAGAGCATATTTGGAATTTAAATCGGTCAAAGTAAAATTTGTTTAGTGCTTTCACCATTTTGGTGTATCATAATGTATGAACATTAAATACACAGACGAAATGATTATAGAAGCAGTACAAACAAGTATTACTTTCTCCGATGTATGTCGAAAGCTCGGATGTAAGCCTACTGGTGGCACATACTATAACATACACACTAGAATTAAGAAACTTGGTATAGACATATCACACTTTGATAGAAGTCATTTCTGTCGAAATGTTAAGTCTGTCAAACGCAAGAACCACCAAGAGGTTTTGGTTCATAACACAAATAGTGTTCATAGAGAAAAAGGTCATAGACTTCGCCGCGCTTTATTAGAGAGTGGAAGAAAGCATGAGTGCGAGGTTTGTGGAAATAAGGGTGTGTGGAATAAGACCACGCTAGTTCTTCAGGTTGACCATAAAGATGGTGACTGGAAGAATAACAAAAAAGACAATTTGAGATTCTTGTGTCCTAACTGCCACAGTCAAATGGAAAATTTTGGCATTAAGAACATATAGCTGGGAATTTAGCTGCTCCGGTGAAAGCAATACACTGAAAAAGTATCTAGACTGGTTCGACTCCAGTAATTCCCACTTATAGCGAATGAATGTAACGATTACATCTTCCAAAATGAAAACATCGTACAATACCTTGTCGCTATATTTTTACTTGGAGAAGAAAGATGTTTCAGAGGATTCTGTGTTTACTAGGTATTCACGGTAGGATATTTAAGGGGCCTAGCTACCTTAAGGGTAGGTTTTTAGGAACTTACTACTATGATACAGTTTACCTCTGTGAAGACTGTGGTAAAGAGTTTGTTAAAAGAGACGTATAACTACGGGCAATATCCGAATGGTGAGGAGGCTCTTTGCTAAAGAGCTGGGGTGTAACAGCCCTTGTGGGTTCGATTCCCATGTTGCCCGCTTTGCTGAATGCTAGATTACGATTACATCTCTGTAAAAGATAAGGTGGGAGTTCGAGTCTCTCAGACTATGCTTGTGTTTATTACATAGTCTTGGTGTAACGGCAGCACGTAAAAAACATCGTGTCAAATTTTGTCAGCAGAATATAATGGTGGGGTTATGGAGTACAGGATAAGTTGGGTGGACGAAAATAATCAGTCGCACCACTTGACAGGAGCAAAAACTGCGGTAGAATCTGTGAAAGAGGCCGTCGAGTTTTTCTGCGGAAACAAGAATGTTAAAGTCGAAGAACTTAAACCTAAAAAGGCGGTCTCTAAATGAGAATGCTTATCGTATGTTTAGCTATCATGTTTGCTTGCGTTGCTGGTTGTAGTCAACCACAGTGTGTATGTTGCAAGTGTGATAAATGTGCTTGTGTTCAGTGTGATTGTTGCAGTTGTGCTGATTGCACTTGTGTAGCAAAGTAAGTAGAAAAAGAAAAAACCATTGATGCCGGTAAAGGCCGGTTATAAACAAGGAAGCGGCATTCGAGAGAGTGCGGCCTGCTCCAATCATGGCTTATATTGTATGGGGCCAACCGAAGGTGAGTTGGGCAAGTCTGTTAAACTTGTGCGAAAGCTATCAGTGGTTCGAGTCCACTCTATACAGCTTTAATTGGTTATTTTTACGATTTCCTAACTAGTATATACCCTGTGAGACTGCGGTAGGAGTGGTCGCCAGACTGTCAATCTGGATATTTAGGCGGGTTCGACCCCCGTACAGGGTGCTTGTTAGTTACGGCTTATCTGCTGGTGCAGACCTGAAACTGTCGATTTCGGAGAAGGGGTTCGTTCCCCCTATAGGTCGCTGTGTATGAGGCGTATATTAGTTAGACGCGCTAGGCTGTGAACCTAGAGGCATTAAGTTGCCGTGCGGGTGCAATCCCCGTCGTACACCCTCCTGGTAGGTGCAGGTTCGACTCCTGCTGGCCCCTTTGGCTTTATAATGTTGGGGCATGTGGTGTAATGGCAGCATAACCGGGCATCTAATCAAATAACGAGGCGTTGCAGCACGCCTACAAAGTGATTAAACACCGGAGGATTAGAGCAGACAAATTTTTAGATTTGCATTGAGAATCGAAGCTGGTTGGTGTGATGGATATGGAATCGTAAAACCACCAAGAGGTTATTGGACAAAACGCGGTTAAGAGGTTACGGAAGCCTGTCTGAATGCCATTCAGAATGCTAGGGTTCAACTCCCTATAACCGCACTCGGATTCGCAGGTAGAACGCTGGTCGGTAACCTGCTCATAAGTTTCTATAGAAAATGTAGCGTTCTTATGAATAAAATAAAAAACATATACGAGTCGCCAATTATTCGACGATAAAGACAATAAGTAGTCAAAACTAGTGTAATTGGACAGCACGCTGGCGTGTAGCCGGAAGTAAGGTTCGAGTCCTTAATTGACATTACGCCCAACTGGTGCAATGGTAGCACGACGCTCTTCCAAAGCGTAGATTTCAGTTCGATTCTGTGGTTGGGCACTTGACAAACAAAATTTTCGGAGTAGAATTAAAGAGTCGGCGGGAAACTGCCGATAATACAAGTAGACAAAACATGGCGCATTAGACATTCGGATAAGGTCGTCTGCCTTTCAAGCAGAAATGAAGTTGGGTTCGACTCCCACATGCGCTACTTATGGCATAAAACTTTACATGAAGTTTTAAACCTTCTAGGCTCAAAATAAAACTAATAGCAGAAATCAAGAAATGTAGCGTTTTATGCTCAAACTGTCATAGAAAGTTTCATGCTGGGAAAATTAGTGAAGATAAGCTAGTAGTTGTTAGCTTATCAAAAGTAGATGTTGATGGGTTCTTGAAAAGGAAACCCAGAAAATAGCCAGGTATCCTGCGGGGCAGGCGTGTCGCTGATAACAACACTGTGGATAGGTTCGACTCCTACTATCTGGACTTACGAGACAATAATCGAGACAATAATCGAGAGGTAACAATGAGTTGTAATAAACCAAACTGTTGCAAAAAGACCACTCCGGTTGTGTCGAATGACGCAACCTCAGTAACTCAACCACCAACTGGCGTTGCAGAAGCAACTGCTAACGCAGTAGATGCCTCAAAGAAGGAAAATACAGATGGTTAGATGTATCTTTGAAAACCTTACTTTGAAGCAAGCTCTTATGCTAGCAAGATGGTATGGCGACGAAGGACAAGATGCTGCTAAGGCATGGTTCGATACACAGAAAGTGGTCGTTCCTGTTGTTGACCATCAGATTGAGGGTGGGCACCTACATATCGTTGGTCAGGACGTAGTAGTTAGTCTAAGATAAACATGGGTTTAAGGTGTTACGGTAGCATTTCTGTCTTTTACACAGAAGGACAGGGTTCAATTCCCTGTGGACCTACTTTTAAGGATTAGTCAAACTATATGGCTCTGGCTGTATTATGAATGGTTCCGGTTATCTACCTTGGTATAAGGGTCCGCGTGATTGAGTTGTTTCGTTTCATGGATGTTAATTTAAGGAATGGAAGTAAGAAAATGAAAACGGGATTGATGATTGTATGTTTAGCCTTGTATTGTGGTGTCGCTTGTGGTCAGTATTACCCGCCTACTGCTGGTCCTACTTACTATCAAAGCCAAACTCAGCAGCTAGTAAACGCCCCATATTGGCAACCTCCTGCTCCCGCGTCTCCGATTGTACAACAGGGAACCCAGATTAACGAGTTTAATACTGGCCCCTCGACACAGATGGGTAATGTAAACTCTGGATGGAGAGCTAGTAATGGCCCTCGCCAACCAGACTTTTACCATTATCACGAACACCGTATGTTGCCGCAACAACAGCAGCAAACGTACTACTATCCGCAACAAACGTGTCAACCTACTTACTACCAGCAACCAACATACTATTATCCTACTTATCGTAACTGGTGCTGGTAGACAAAACGCCTGCTAGGCGGACTTGGAAGTGTCCCTAAACTTATCCGGTGGGCTATAGCACTGAAAAATATAGCATATGGGATTGAAGCTTTATTGGTGAAGCATACGGCTCTTAACCGTAAGAACACAGTTCGATTCTGTGCAGTCCTACTAGCGAATGCTTGTGAACTATTACATCACTTTTAATGATACCAAACATCGTCATGCCCCTTGTCGCTATTTTACATTTTGGAGAATGATGAAATGAGTAGGTATGGTTTGTGGCCCGATGAATACGTTGCACAAGTTCAAGGTAGGTCAGTTCAGGAAGTAGCTGCCGAGAATAGAGCTTGGGATATAGAACAAGAGAATTATTCTGGCCCAGACTATCTACTAAGAATAGCGGGCGTTGTTATATTATTGATAGTGCTTACATGTGGATGGGTGTGCTTTAAATGAAATTTATCCCTAATTTCGATATGGTCCTTATTCGTCCTCTCTCAAAAGAGAATACCAAAAAGCTCGAAGCAGACATTAAGTTCGGCAACGAGCTTATTTTGTTTGGTAAGATAGAGGCGGGGCCTACTAAGAAGTTGGCAACCGAGACACTAACTGGTAACGAATGGACAGAACCAGAAGATGATTTTGAAGTCGGTGACTTAGTTGCTTTCGACGTATCTGAGTTTCACATACTGACCATAAAGAAGAAAGCTTATTTTGTGGGCGATTCAGCAGACATAGTTGGAAAGGTAATACTTGACTGATGACAGAACTAGTTCACTACACCTATAAGTATAGCCAACTCAAAGGCTATAAGATTAGGTGGTGGACAAATAAGAAGCTAGACTTGAGCGAGTTTGGGATTTGTCCTTGACTTCCCTCAAATTTGGTGTATAATTGAAGTAGCCGCGAAAGACAGCTTGGCACCTGTCCGCTGGTTTCCGTAAATTCACAGCGAAAACAATGAAAATCGGCATAGTTACGTCTCATGGATAAGGTATGTTGTGGGTGATGATAAAGCCCTGGTGTGAAGCTATTAAATTGCCGCCGGTAGCTGGAGAGTAAAATCTCCATTCTAGCTATAATATATAAACTCCATGAATACAGCCTGTCCTACGGATACGAGGCGCTAGGTCTACGAAACCTGGACGAGATTGGGTTCGACTCCCTCACAGGCTACTTAGAGACAGAAGTATAAACAAGTGGAGGACCAAACATGAAAGACGGCCTTAAACAATTCTTTGCTGGCATCGCATTCATTGCATGTCTAGGAATGTTTTATGGGGTCGGCTACATGCACGGTGCGGCTAATAAGGTCGCTGGTAAAGTCTCTGTATTTGTTGACAAGGTTGGCGAGGGTGTTGATGGCTTCAATAACTTCCGCGACGATGTAAGGGGTGTTGGGGCCGAGGTCAAGAAAACTAAGGATGAGTTTATCGCTGAGATAAAGTCCATATTTAGATTCAAGATAGGAAAGAACGGGGAGTACATCCTCGTACCACCAAATGAACTTAACGGCACTGATAATTCTGACATTATCGTTGACCCAACCACTAAGTAACACTGAGTTGCTAATTCAAAAACTAGACAGCGAAAACTACTCAGATAGAGTCGCTGCCTATCAAGATTTAGAGCAAATGGATGTTGACGCTATTCCCGATTTGGAACGCCATCTTAGCGATAAGAATCGAGAAATCAGACGCTCTTGCAATGACCTTCTTACCTCCATATTGAACGTAGATATGGACGGCGATGTGGAATATCCAGACATTAGGTTTCTTCCAGACGAGCTTAAATACTGCATGGGCGATGTAACGTCCAGCTATATCAAAGCCGCTAAGGAACAAATGAGCTTGGGCGTTCATAAGGTTTGGGTTGCGGCGATGGGTTTTTACATAACTGTTCCTAGCGAATATGCTATGGAGGTTATGGTTGGAAAACTTGCAACTAGAATGTATATGGCTGACCTAAGATACGGTGGAGCTTCGAGAAAAGAAACCGCCGAAATACTTGAGAAGATGGTGCTACTAAGACACCTTGAGTGGAATAGAGCATATATAATTCCACTTACAAGACCGTCGCCGTATTATGGTATGGAACCTTAATGACAACAGCACATCGAATTGCTAGGCAGAAGTGGATTGTCTACGTAAAAAAGTTCTATGGGTGCAGGTTGTGTCCAGAGAATAGTATTTGCTGCCTCACATTTCATCATCTAGATAAAGCAACTAAGAATCACGAAGTGTGTAAGGCTAAGTCAAAGTATAGCAAAAAGACACTTAGAGAAGAGATTAACAAGTGTGTAGTCTTGTGTTTGAATTGCCACGCAAAGGTAGAAGATGGTAGTCTGCATGTTGGCAAGGACAAGTTGTGTGATATAAGCGAATCCTTTGTTTGTAGGTCATAAATGGAGAAACAAAAATCCGCTTGACACCGGGCGATTTTGGTGTATAATAAGGAGAGCAAATGGGTGGTAATCCTGACGGCTCGCTGTAAACGAGTTGAGGTAAAATGGTCAGGTGGCTCCTCGCGCGGGGTTCGATTCCCTTACTACCCACTGTGGCAGTTCTGTGCTGGTTCAGAAATCTCGCTGTGAACGAGATTGACGCGGATTCGATTTCCGCCTGTCACCCTGAGTTAAGTATCTTTTAAGTGGAAATAATGACTACGGAAGATTTAAACCGAAGACGACTGGATGCGTTAGTTCGCCACGTAACAAACGTGAAACAAAACTGCGAACTTCTTGGAGAAAGACTAATAGACAAAGGTGAGGTTGATTTCGGTCGCCACCTTATAGCTAATGGGTTTATTCACGACAACAGCAAATTTACTGGCATAGAATGGCAGTTTTTGCATCAAGATGTTATGGAATCAAACCTCTCTGAATTTAAGTTAGCTGTTTCTCAGCATACGAAAACTAATCGCCATCATCCAGAGTTCTGGATACATATCAATGATATGCCTAGAATATATGTGGCTGAATTAGTGTGTGACATTACCGCCCGTTCACAAGAGTTCGGCGACAATGTAAAAGATTGGTTAGATGATAAGGGTATATCTAAGTATCAAATTACCAAGAATACTAAGAAGTACAAAGAGATAAACGACTTCTTGAAAATTCTTCTAGAAAAGCCATTTCAGACAGTCCCAGTCAGATAAAAATGGTGTATAATACCGTATGGGCATTTTACATACGGGGGTTATTATGGAATACGGCTGGTTGACGCTGATAAAAGAAGATGGTTCAGATGTATATGGACAAAAAAGAAAACAGACACAGAGAATGTGGATTTGTCAGTGTAGGTGTGGGAAGTCTATTAGAGTAGCTGCAAGAAAAGTAAAGTGTGGCAGCACAATATCTTGTGGATGTAGTAGGCTTCGCAACCTCAATCATAAACGAGGGCCAGAACATAATTCTTGGTCTGGACACGAAGGTATCACTGGGTCTTTTTGGGCTAGGGTACAAGCGTCTGCTAAACAAAGAGAAATTGAATTCAATATCTCAAAAGAGTATATGTGGGATATGATTAAGGCGCAAGGCTTTAAGTGTTCCTTGTCTGGAGTTGATATACAGTTAGCGTTTTCATCAAAAGACCTACATAATGGATTCAACACAGCCTCTATCGACAGGATAGATTCATCTAAAGGGTACATTGAAGGAAATGTGCAATGGGTTCATGTAAAAATAAACTACATGAAACAATCCATAAGTCAAGAAGAGTTTATACAATTTTGTAAGTTAGTTGCACTAAATAAGGAAACGCCCTAATCCGGCGTGTTAGAATGAACAGGCAGAACAAGGATTTTATTCAAGTAGGTAGTTTCTACGGCACTCTACAACCTTATCAAGACTATGAGGTTATCGAAGAGGGCTTTGACTGGTTCCGCGTTAAGAATGGAACCTATGTTCCCAAGAGTATCATTAGGCGTCCCGGTGACAAAGACCCTCGCCGCTTCGAGCGTCAGTATGATAACGAGGATGAAGAATATGGTGCTATCCGATAAGGTAAAAGCACGCCTCATAATAGTTGTGTGGGGATTCATCTTATTTCTTTACGTTCTATATAAAAACACGGTGGGGAATCATCCCTAAGTTTTTAAAAACGAGGCCATAGTGGACTACATCGAGGCACCGTCTAATCATAGAGTTCCAGGTAATTTAAACCTGTTCATAGCTGGTGGTATCACTGGATGTACCGACTGGCAAGCTGAGCTTGTAAAGAGCCTAAGCGACATTCATGGATTAAGCATCTACAATCCACGCAGGTCTTTATATCCTGATGGTATAGAGTACGAACAAATAGAATGGGAATACTACTGGCTTAAGCAAGCCGACATAATCTCGTTCTGGTTCTCAAGACACACACTACAACCAATTGTATTGCTTGAGTTTGGTAGGTGGTCGGCTATGGCTAAGGAAACCGGGAAAAAATTGATTGTTGGTTGCGACGAACACTACGAAAGATATAGAGATGTAGCAATTCAGTATCAACTAGAGTGCCCAGGTGATTACTTACACTTAACATTAGGCGCGGTTTCAACGGCAATTCGCCATTACATTAAACAGGAGATATGATGCAAGCCATAATTGATTTACTTGATAAGAAAATTGTGATTATGAGTGCCAAGAGGGCAGGAGAGCAAAAAGAATCTAAACCATGTAGTAATAGTATTAGTTACTATAATGGCTGCATAAACACATATACAGATATACGAGACATTCTAGTTATGCTAACCGAACTTGAGGTTATCACATACGAAGATGAAGGGGTAGATATAGGAATAGACGAAGAGGGAAATTATGTTTAAGTCTCTATTAGTCGCCGCCCTACTACTTTCCTTCTCTACGTGCTTTTGTTCAGCCGCCGAGAACACCTATATTCATTACCGTGGTGATTGGGTAACAACCAGTCGTCCACTGAATGGCGTAATGGATTGCTACGTTTATCGCGGAGGAAAGGACACATTAAAGTGTCACTTTGTAGGAATGTGGTACGGGCAATCCTATGATTATTGGGCGACCTTTACCGGGAAGCAGCAAAGCCTTAGCGGCACCGCTCCTGTTGATGGTACTCCATATAGATTCAATGCGAAGATTAACAAGTACGGATTCAACTGTGATTACAGTGGGATGTACGAGGGGTACTTCAGACTGAAGAGAGTTAAGTAATGAAAATCAAGTATGCGGCGATTAAGCCTATCGGCAGCCAACAACCAAAAGCATATGCTGATATATGCGCCCATACTAATGATGTGTATAGGGAAACAGGGAACCTATTTCAAAAGTGGCACTTTGCCACCACATGCCCACAGGACATTTTTCATCAACATTTTGGTAGCGTTGATGTAATGACCAGCGCACATGAAACCACTCACCAGATTAACAGTGAAATAGCAAATAGTAATGGTGGTCGCGCCAAAAACGTAGGCTTGTACTTGCTAAATGACGTTGGCTTCACTGTTGATGAGCCTAGTGGTTTTACCATACAAACAGTCGCATCTAAGGTTCCACAAGAGTTTAGGGGTGGAATCTGTCAGGTATACGACCTATATCTAGTTAAGCAGGCTGCGAGTTGGGGCGATAGGCCGATGTACCTACTTGATGAGTGGGTTGCATATACGAATGGGGCGATTGCTGCGTTGCAGATGGCACAGGCTGGCGATGGAGATACGAATAGGTGGTCTGAAATTCAGAACGCCATCTACTTCAATATGTTTTGCTCGGTGGCATACTCAATGAAGCCCAATGCTGAGCTACTTGAGCTATGTCTTTATAATCTAGCTAGGGTGAATCAAACCTTTACTGCTGGTAATAAGATAGCTTCACTACAGAGAGCAGAAACAGATACGTTGTTACAGAAGTATTATGCGAGCGAGTTCTACAAACCGTTTGCGGAGTTACATCCAGAGAAACTATTAGATTGGGGATTTGAAGGATACCTATGATAAACTTGATAGAACCACTTAAGAAGTTCACAGAGTATGTAAGCAAGAACGACAAGGATGGTTATTTCATGGCGGGAGCCCTATTCATTGTTACAATAGCCGGTTTCGCAATCACAGGATACTTTATACTATGTCCCTAGTTGTTAATATGTTCGCCGGTCCTGGCGCTGGTAAGTCTACCGTCGCCGCTGGTGTGTTCTACAACCTTAAGCTAAAAGGCGTAAACTGTGAGCTTGTCACAGAATTCGCTAAAGATTTGGTGTGGGCTCGCCGATATGACTGTATGAAGTCGCAAGAGCTTATCTTCGGCGAACAACTTAACAGGATACAGAAGCTAGATGGAAAAGTGGAAGTAATCGTTACAGATTCGCCCATACTTCTTTCTTCTGTCTATGGTCTAGGTTGCTCAGAAGCGTTCAGACAGAATGTTGTAGAGACGTTCTTTGCATATGCCAACAAGAACTATTTCATCAGTAGGGTTAAGCCATACGTTGGAATTGGCCGTCGTCAGTCCGAGCAGTCGGCCCGCGAAATGGACGAGAAAATCTTGAAACTGCTGCTTGACAACGGCGTTTCTTATGGTATGATACCTGGAGACGAAGTTGGTGTTGCAGAAGTCGTCAGACAAATTGCATTATTGTTAAGGACCAATAGTTATGTTGCTGCTAAGCCAACTGACAATTACTCAAGAAGAGATTCGTGATGGTAGCAAACTTGAGAATATGGCTAACTTAGTGCGTTCTGGTGGATTCTTTAATAAGGAAACACTAGAGAGGTACGATGCTGAGAAAGCATTCTTAATGGAGATTGCTGAGTTTCCAGATGGAAAATTCTACCTACATAATGGACACCATCGCTGTATTGCCATTTATATGGGCTACAGGGAGTATCTCAGAGAAGATGAATATTACATCAAAAAGTGGAAGTATGAGGACTATAACTCGATTAATTTCGGGGTAGGTTACTATACTCCATTTGACATTAGGACTGAGACGAGGGTTTCAGACCTATCTAAATACAAAGAGTTTATCAAGACAATCATTCATCAGTACGGTGAAGAATTTGCTCTTGATATTATCAAGCACTGTAAAGTGCTATATGCTAAAAAGAGAGAGCATAGCTCAATCGAAGCATTAAGTGTTATTAGCGTTTCATAGATGAAAAAGTCCAAATCGGCTTGACTCCGTGGCTTTTTGGTGTATAATAGACCTAGCGAATGGAAGAACGAATACATGGCAACGTCCTGGTCAGACTTAAAAGTGACAAGTTGGGTTTAAAACCCTGCTATAGTGGCTGAAAGGCCGCTTATCTTTCGACTTCATTTTGTCGCTAATTATGGCCCCGTGGCGGAACTAGGTAGACGTTCCACGCTAAGAACGTGGAGCCCATTAAGGGCGTGCAGGTTCGATTCCTGTCGGGGCAACTTTCCGATTACATTGTACAGTCGTCGTTACTAATCGGAGGCATTTTTTGTTGGCGAAAGCCAAATAGCCTATAATGTAACAACGCAAAAATTACAGAGATAATATGCCTGTGTGGCGGAACTGGTATACGCGCTAGTCTTAGAAACTAGTCCCCGTAAGGGGTTGTGGGTTCGAGTCCCACCACAGACACTCAAATAACATCTTAACTTAGAACGATTTACAAAGGTTTGATGGAATCGTAGCGCTTTTGTTAGCAATAGCTAAATAGCGGTTAAGCATCCGACCAGCATGGAGATATAGCCCAATTCGGCAGAGGCAACAGACTTAAACCCTGTTTAGTGGCGGGTTCGACTCCCCCTATCTCTACTTTGATATGTTTGCCCTTGTGGTGGAATGGTATACACGCCAGTCTCAAAAACTGGTGCCGGTAACGGCTTGTGGGTTCGAGTCCCACCAAGGGTACTTATTGCCCCGATTAGTAGAATGGCGATAACGTCTGGTTTACACCCAGTTGAAGGGGGTTCGATTCCCTCATCGGGGACTGATGTTCGATAGCAGCTTCATACAGGGGCCGCGAATAGTGAATAAGAACCATAAGACATTCAATTTGATGATGCACATCATTTATGCTCTTATGATTGATATTTTGCTAGTTACACGCTGGCTTATAAAAGCCGTGAGATACATCTTGACAGCAATAGCCATGCTGTACATCTATGTATTTACTATCGGGCACTATGACATGAAATTTGTCTATAGGTTTTTGATTGAAGATAAGAATGGCTAATATCTGGGTGTGGGTCAATGGTGGGCCACTTGTTTCGGGAACAAGATAACGGAGGTTCGATTCCTCTCATCCAGACTTGTAGTGGGAGACGTAATTCTCAGCGCTGATAACCACTACACATGGGGCATATGACTAACTGATGTTGGCGGATGGCTGGCAGCCATCTATTGAAGGGTTTGATTCCCTTATGCTCCACTTAATGGGCTGTCCAATGGTTTGGTCCACACACTTGCAATGTGAGGCAAAGAATTCGATTTTCTTACGGTCCACTTAAAATTTTGCAACGCAACAGATGAAGCAAGGTTTGACTCCTTGGGGAACCTCTTAGACTTTTAATAAGTCTGTAAAACCAGTGGTTACCGTCATGGAATCTAGGTGGACTGTTGGTTTGTCCCGTTAGTCTTGAAAACTAATTTGCCCCAGAAAGGCAGCATCCGTTCGATTCGGATAGATTCCGCTTTAGAAGAAGTAGTAGCGAATGCGGGGCTACAATAAATGCGATAAGACCATAACTATTGCTTCTTCTTTCTTTGTGATTTTTTAACTAAGGATACTTTAATGTTTGAAGTGCTTGCTACGATTGTCGGTTTGATTGCGTTTATTGCTTTGATTCTTTGGGCTGTCGCTTACTTCAACAGTGGATTGTCTACAACAGAAGAAGAGGGTGCGGGAGTTTCCCCAGATAGGATTTATACTGAGGAAGAGCAACGCAAGATGGGCGAAGAATACTTTCAGGAAATAAAGGAAGTTTATCATCCAGAAGTGTTTGTTGAGCCTAAGCCTGGAGATATTGTTCCAGCGCTGCGCGAAGCTGATGGAGCTAAGCTTCAGTATGAGACGCCAGTTAAACTTAAGGCAAAGCCTGTAGTCCGTAAAAAGAAAGCCACACCAAGGAAGCCTGCACCTAAGAAGGTAAAGGTAGTCAAGAAGAAGGCCCCTAAAAAGAAGTAGCAGCATGATGCTTAACATAATTACAGCGGGCATAATCTTCATCTTGCTTGGTACGTTTTTACCTATTCTACTTGATGTTGTGGAAGCTATCTATGTTAAGATTTTTGGGTGCTAGGTAACTATCGGTTTGTTACACCAGTCTCGAAAACTGGCCGGTTAATAGCCGGGGTGCGTTCGACTCGCATGGCATCCGCTTGTGTGAGTTATGGGTGATAGCCAGATATTGGTTGGCTGGGCTTGCCTGGAAAGCAAGTTGTCCGAAAGGGCAGGAGGGTTCGATTCCCTTGTCACCCGCTTAGAAGAAGGGAGTTAAATATGTTAATGTTTCTACTTATACTGATTATTCTATACTTACTTTTCAATGGTGGATAATGGAAGTTGTTGGTGCCATATTGGCTGTTGTAGTCTTGGTAGCCTTTGTTAAATCACTATACAAAACCGAGAAATGGTTCTAGTATGTCAGTCCAATTCATGAGTTTGAGGGTGAGTGGTATTTTTGGGATGAGTGTTGGGACTATAGAATTGGTGGATACGAATCAAGAGCTATAGCCGAGGAAGCTCTTAAAGACTACTGTAAGTGGCTTGATTCCGCTGAGTATCTTCTATAATAGAACTCAGAAGTGCCACTTCTAGTGTATAATAAGGTGTAAAAGCCATGTTATTTCACTAGGAGCAATAATGCTTACACTTCTATTTCAGCTACTAATCTGTCTAATAATTGCAGATTTCATCACCGGCCTTGGTCATTGGGTCGAAGATACGTATGGTGTTCTTAGTTGGCCCTGGCCGCTTCGTGACGGCGTTGTTGTTCCCAATATCGACCATCATCGAAACCCAACA
>Ga0315285_10001545_pt1 | contig 24149 bp, 11 predicted proteins | sample YL17G09_36_MG_FD_203698 | JGI IMG/M metagenome (GOLD analysis project Ga0315285, IMG submission 203698) | Sediment microbial communities from Yellowstone Lake, YNP, Wyoming, USA - YL17G09_36 | ecosystem: Environmental > Aquatic > Freshwater > Lake > Sediment | place: USA: Wyoming | collected... | reverse complement strand
GTGGGGGCAATCGGTACAGCACTGCCATCCACAGTGACCTGCCAGCCGGGATAGTAGAAGGCCAGGTAGCGGGCCCGGAAAGTCACCGGGCTCTCCAGTTCGATCGTCGCATCCACGGGGCCATAGTCGGCGTGGAGCACGCGGGTGCCTTCCGGCAACGTCTCAGGCCTCAAACGCACGGGTTCCCGCCCGGCATTCAGGTCGTCGTCCAGGGCACGTTCGCCGGGCATCTTGTGCACCCAGACGGGAAGCAGTTCACTGAAGGTGGTGCCGCCAAGTTCGCCAGTAGCCTGCTCGTAGGCCAGCATGCCAGGCAGGGTAGCCGGTTGGGGCAGGTCACAGTGGGGAGGGTAAAGCCATCCCAGCGAGCCGAGGATCAGCGCCCCCACGATGGCGGGAACCAGGAACCGTGTTGCGTGTTGCGTGTTGCGTGTTACGTGATGGACGGCGGCCCCGCTCAAGGCTGTGACTCCGACTGCTGCCGGGGTGAGGAAACGCCAGGGAAAGTGAAGGTAGGGCAGGGCAGGGATTAGACGCCAGATGGGCCGTGCGTAGGGCAAAGTCAGCCATAGATAGCCTAGCGTGACGAAGCCCACTCCTGCCAGCCAGAATCGTTGTTCTCGCCTGGCCCGGCGCCAGGTTATCGCTAATAGAAGAGCTAACGCTGCCGGGAGCAGCCCAATGCCCTTGGGACGCCAGGGGTTGATCCAGGTGGGGTCGGCCATACGGGGGGGCTCCAGCAGATAGTCGAGCGCGACGAAACTGGCAGCATAAGGGTAATCGAGTACGCGGTCGAACTGGACGTAGCGCCGTTCCAATACAGAAGGCAGCCAGAAAAACGCTGCCAGGCCTATGCCCAGGCCGAGGGCCAGGATCCCGCGCCGCAGCATCAGCCTGCTGCGGTGGGCCATGGCCAGCGCCACGATGGCCACCAGTGGCAAGGGGAGGAAGAGGTAGGCGGAAGCGTCGTGGGTGAGGAGTAGAGCCGCCTCGCCACCAGCAGCCGCCAGCAGCCCACGTCGCTGCCCATACTTCTGCCAACGGATCAGCCCCCAGAGGACGAGCGCTGGAAATGCCCAGGCCAGCGCCTCGGACATGCTGCCCCGGTAGAAGATGGCGTAGGCATGGAATGGGATGATGGTGATGGTCACACCAGCGATCACACCGGCTATGTCTCCCCACCATTCCCGTACCAGCAACCAGGCAGCCCACGCTGAAATAATCATGCCAGTGACGAAGGTGGCATTGACTGCGACGGGCCAGACCAGTCCCAGGCGATGAAAGAAAGCGGCGAGCAGGGGAGAGATGGGAGGGTTGAAGAGCAGCAATGGGTAACCGAAGCCCCGGGCCATGTGGGGCTGCCAACGAGAATAGATCAGGCCATTTTCGAGCAGTGCGTCGGTTTCCACTGCTCGCCAGAGGTGCAGGACATTGTCGTAGCCGCAGGTGAACTGGGTGGTCAGCAAGGGCTGGAGGGCTGGGATCGAGAGTAGAGCAAGGGATATGAGGCAGATTGCAGATTGCAGATTGCAAATCGCAAATGGCGAATGGCGAATGGCGAATCTGCGAATCCACGAATCTACGAATGGACGAATGGTTTTCATCTTTCCTCGATCAGAACCTGCGTCAGAATGACGCGCTGGTCTGGGATAGCGGTGGGGCCCGTAACGGGCAGTCGCTCTCCTGTTTCCCAGAGATAGAACCCCGTCTCCAACGTATAGTTACCGGGCGGTGCCTGGGAGTTGATGAGAATGTCGTAAGGGTCGGCAATGATCTCGCCGGGAACCCAACAGGTGGTCGGGACCACACCTCGCAGCGGCATGTTGTCTCGTTGGCCGACCAACTGGTCACGCAGACCAACCAGGTGAGTGAAGACGGTGTACGGTCTGGACATCGGTTTCAGGGATTGCCAGTAGAGGGTCAGGTGCAATGTATCGCCGGGAGCGAGTGTTTCTGGCTCCAGGTCGTATCCCAGGAGGGCAATGGTGTCCTCGAAACGGGCGCTCAAGGGGTGTGAAATGGGCGGCGACTCGAAGACAGGGGGCCGGGATGGTGGATCGCTTAAACCCGTGGTGACGACGCGGAGGAAGGTGTTGAACGTGAACAACTGCAGGGCCAGAAGACACGCGACGAGGGCAAAAGGGCCGATGGTGGATTCCCCAGGATCGAGGCAGGCCAGTCCACGGACGGCCACAAGAACGGCGAAGGGGGTCAGGAAAAGCCACACCCGCGCCACCTCACCCCGCGACGTCCCGGAAAGGTCAAGGAGTAGCAACCCCAACGCAAATCCCAGGGCCAGCGCGTCGCAACGTCGCCAGCGCAGATCGCGTATCCCTTTGACGAGGGCGATCACAAAGAGCAACGCCAATGGCAGACCGAGAAAGGTGAAGAAATCGTACAGGTGATAGCCCAGCCACGTCCAGTAACTGCGGCGCAGGCCCAGGTGGTAGGACATCGAGACGCGCCAGACGTCCGGGAAGCCCGTGTGGAAGGCCAACTGGTAGATGATCCAGAGTGAGGCCAATCCGACGAGGAAGACAACTCCGTGAGGGAGCAATGCCCGCCAGCAGTTCCAGTAGCGCTGCGGATTGGCGAGGAGCCAGAACAGCGCAAAGAGACCCATAGGTAGAAGAAGGGTCAGGAGACTGAAATTCAGCAGAGAGGCGATGGACAGGGTGAGGCCGGCAGCCAGCAGCGCAGGGCGGCGAGACCCGGTCAGACCAATGTAGAAAAAGTACCAGGCGGTGCACGCCAGGAGTGGATAGAGTTGTTCCCAGCGGGCCGACCAGAGGGCAAAAGAAGGCACGAGGGGATAGAGAGCAACAGTCCAGGCGGCGATGCGCTGGCCGTAGACGTGGCGGGCCAGTCCATAGAGAGGGAGCAATGTAAGCCCGCTCGCCAACGGTAAGGCCATCTGGACGACCGCACTCCCAATGGTCGCGTTGGAGAGGCGCATCAGGTTTAGATCGTGGCACTGGTAGAGGCGCAGGCGGAAGGCCAGAGCGTCGGCCAGAGCAGGCGTTTTTTCCAACAGGCGGCGGGTCAAGTAAAAGAGAAGCGGCAGGCCAGGTGGGTAGCGCTGGGGATGGACGGGGAACGTTGGCATCAGGGCCGGGTAACGGCGCAGGAAGTTGCTTGCCCCCTCAATGGTGCTGCCGACCGAAAACACACCGCTAGAGCTGACCGAGACAGTGCGATAGAAAAGCGATCTGAGGAAGTCAGGATATTCAACAGCCATCAGGCTGGCCTGGATGGAAGGAGCGGCCAGCAGGAGCGCAAGCCAGAGTGTCCAGCGCAACCAGCGGGCAGGCCCCTTCGACAAGCTCAGGGCAGGCTGATTTATTCTCGTGGCCTGCCTGACCCACTTGAAGGCGAGGAGCAGATACAGAGAGAGCAGCAAAGCCGGGATGCAGAGACGGCCAGGCCGGCCGGGGATGGCATACGCCCACCGCCATTCAGTGGGGCCACGGAGGTAGGGACTGAGATTGAGCGAGAGGGCGACGAGGAAGGCGAGAGTGGTAAGAAGAATGACTATGAGGATGATGTTTAGTTTGAAGTCTGTAGACGGGTTATCGTTCATGGATGTCTTACCCAGATCAGGAAGATGGTAGGACGCTGGTACAAACGGCTACGGAATCACAACGGCCTGGTCGAGCAGCAGCCGATCTTTGGGCAACGACTGGCCGGCAGCATCAACGCCATCCAGTTGTTGTCCGGTATCGGGCACGTACCAACCGATTGCGAGCCGGTAAGTCCCCGCCGGGACGCTGCGGAGGTCAACCGGCGCCTGGTCGGCGACCGACTCGCCCGCTTTCCACAGCGAGGTAGGGTATGTCCAGTGGCATGGCATGCCGTCGAATTGGGCGACAAGTGCGTCATTTTCGTCTAACAGGTGCACAAAATACTTGTAGTCAGCCCCAGGCGTCCGGCGTGCTTCCCATTGTAAGTCCACGTAGAGCGTATTGGCAAGCCTGTGCCAGTTGATGCCACGCAGCGCGATGGATGCGTTCCAAACCGTATCGGGCTGGAAGCGCGCGGTGAACCAGCCGGCTCCGGCAGGCTGGAAAGCCTGCCCCACAGGCGTAGCGACCAGGCGTTGAGGTAGGACAAAAGACTCGCCGCCGCTTGAAAACAGCAACTCGTACTCACCTGGCGGAAGGTCTGGCAGGGGCAACGGCGCCTGCACAATGGAGAAGGTGCCTGCCTCCACCGTCAACGTCTGCGTTGACAGGACCTGGCCGGTGACGGTACGCAGTGTCACGGTGACGTCTCGGCGTGCCGGAGCCGACCAGTGGCTCTCGAGCACAGGCGGCTGGCCCGGCTCTAGCCACGCCTGCGAAAGTACAAGTCCGGCGAAGTCGTGTTCCACACCGAAGTGAACGCCAGGCTCCGGCTGAGTGGAGAAAACCGTCAGATACTCGTCTTCGTAGAGCGGGCGTGTGGCCAGCGCAGCGCTCCAATCCGTAGCCAGTTCTGGGGGTAGGAACTCCCGGTGGATGACAATGTAGCGCACGTTTGCTTCGGCCAGGGCGGCCAGTGCTGCACTCAGTTGAGTTTGCCCCTGCAAGGGCAGCCGATTGGCAAAGGCGTAGGTGATGGGGTTCTCGTTGATGAAGTTGAAGGCTGACGCGGGTGGACGAGAGATGTGCCCATTGACCAGCGACTTCTCGTGCACAGTCTGCCAGTACATGTAGAACTTGTCCGTTTGGCGGTCCAGCGGCGCTTCGACAATGGCGAAGGTTCCCGGGTCCTGAGCCAGTTGGACGTAGAAAGGGGAGACCCGTGCCGGCGTGGTGGGGAAGGGCCAGGCCAGGAAATCGAACAAGACGAGCACAGAAAGGGCCGCCGCCGCGACAGAACCTCGCCAACCTATTTGCTTCCTAAGCCAGTGGGCCACGGCAAAACCAGCCAGCATGGCCAGACACTGGCTCAGCATCAGGTTCAGCCGGATTGGGGCGCGGATGAAGCCGATGATTGGGCCATACCAGGGCAGGTCAGGCAAGAGAACCTCGCCGTTCACGTACAGTTTGGTACCCAGAGCCAATACCAGTGAGAGCGGCGTCGCAACGACCAGCCAGCCACGTTCCCGCCAATGTTTTCGCTGTACACAATGCACCAGGCCCACCAGCGCCAGCACCAGAACGACGTAACCCACATAGACCGGCCGATTGGGGGAAGGGAAGCGCTCGTAAAACGGACGGACCGCATTGCCCCACAGTGGGTGGAAAAGCGAGGGGATGATCAGAGCAAGCAGGTCCGTATCAAAGATCCAGTCAATATCGGCCCCGGCGTAGCCTGCACGCATCTGTTCGCGCAAGAGCGGTAAGGCAACCGTGCCGGCCAGCACGGCCGCGACGAGTGCGGCGATCAACAGCGCACGCCAAAGGTCTTTGTTCCATCTTCGGCAGGCTAGAAAGCCTGCCCCACTCTCACGCTGAACGGCAAGGCTCCACAGCAGGTACGGAGCGACGATTACGGCGGCATACATCGGTTGATGCCAGCCTGTGAGCACGTTCAACGCAAAAAAGCCCCCCGCCAGTATGCCACGCCACCAGGTTGGGCGTCGCACTACAGTGATCAGCGCCCACAACAGGAGTGGGATATATTGGGTACTAAACAGGTTGGGATGCACACACTCCCACACGTGGTAAGGGGCAAACGTGGCTGCCAGGCCGGCGACGAACCCGGCCCCGGCGTGACCGGTCAACTCATATACCACCAGATAGATACCAAAGGCTAGCAGGGTGAACCCCACGAGCACGGTCACGTTGTAGGCCGCCAGGGGACCTAGCCAGGGCTCCAAAGGCAACCATAGAGCCGTGTTGGTGTGACTGAAACTGTGAAAGTAGAGCGGAGCACCGTGGGGATAGAAAATGTCGGTTGTATCATAGAAAGGCAGCCCTTCGTGCAGTACTTTGCGGGTCCACCAGTTGGCCCACATGTTCAACCACACGTCAACGTTATCACCGGCAAAGTGGGTGCCCATCTGGGCGATGAGCGGATAGGTGAACGCCAGTGTGACTCCCGCGAACAGAAAGAACACCCAAACGTGTGTCCACTTGGAGGTGGAGGAGTGCGTCATGGCAGGTGAATCTCCTGCTGTAATGTCGCGTCGGGGGCCAGCGAGCCATTGGGTAAAAGTAGCGGCAGGCGTTCTTGAGACAGCGCATCGTATAGCCCCATGGAAAGCGTATAAGTACCCGCTGGTAACCCGTATGTGTCCAGGCTCACCAGGTCACTCACCGCCTCACCTTTACGCCAGGTGGACGTCGGTGCACTCCAGTCGCGTGGCAACGTATCCAACTGGTTAACCAGCCTGCCCTCATCGGCCAGCAGGTGCACAAACAATTTGTAATCCCGGTCAATCTTCTGCAGTGCAAGCCAGTCGAACTGGAGATGGAGCATCTGGTCACCCTGGAGAAGCCGTACACTGGTTAAGGCAATCTGATTGCCAAACGTTGCTACCGGTGCTGCGCTGACGGCAGTCGGCACAGCTTCTTCAGTGGGCAGGACCAGTACGCTGTTGACATCCCGTGCTGCTATGGTCCCTTGCTCGTCCACCATTTGAACCTGCAACCGATACGGGCCTGGCGACAGGTCGGCAGGCAATTCGTACCGACCAAGCCCGAAATCACCGGCTTGCCACACATCAGTGGGCCAGCCAGGACATGGTTGGCCCTCAACGACCCGGGCCACGTCCCCATTGCGGTCAATGAGCATCCAGCGTACGCGATAGGAGTGGATAGGGCTTTGCACAGCCACCCACGCGACCTGCAGTGGCAACGGTTCTCCTGGGTGCGGGTAACGGGTATCCAGTCGTGTGTAGGCCAGCCCCATCCCGTTGCCTATCAGTAGCGGTACTGTCAGGTCTTCCCCTAACACCGGCCGGGTCCGATACACGATGATCCGATCGTCCTGGTAATAAGGGGCGTAGGGGAGGTACAACTGCCACTGCTCAACCTGCGGAGCCGTCAGAAAATGGCGATGTAATATCAGATATCGCACATTGGCATCGGCCAGTGCACCCAGACGACGGGATACATCATCGCCCGGAGGTTCCTGGCCTCCACCGGTAAAGGCTGAGAGAATTGGATGCTGGTCAATAAAGGCATACGCGTCGAGCGGCGTGCGCGCGACGATGCCCTCGAGAATCGGTTTTCGATGCACGATCTGATAGAACATGCTCAGCCGGCGCAGTTCGAGTTGACGCACCGGAATATCGGCGATAGCGTAAAAGTCCGTATCGCGTTGCAATTGCTCGTAGAATGTTGGGATATTGACTGGGGTGGTCGGAAACGGCCAGGGCAGATACTCAAACAACACCAGCCCAGATAGTCCCACCACGAGCCAGGTCCGCATCGAACGGCGGACCTTCTGTACCAACCATCCAACCCCCAGTGCAGCGAGAAGCGCCAGCCCCAACGTCGTCATGACCATGAGCCGGGCAGGGTCACGGATCAGTCTGGTAAGCGGGAGCAGCCAGGGCTGTAACGGTTGCTTGCTGACGATGCCGTCAAAGCGAATGTAGGCTCCCAGAGACATCAAGAAGAAGGCCAGTGTAGAGAGTGCCCAAAAGCGCGCCTGACGCCAATACTTGATGGCGCCGGCCAGTGCCAACACCAGTGCTGTGTAGCCCAGGAACACCTGTCTGCGACCGATGCGTTGATGCAGCGGTTCGACGAGCGGTCCAAGCACGGGGTGCCAGCGGCTGGGTACGAAGGGCGCCAGGACGTCAAGTGCATTCTCTCCGCTGGAGGGTGTCTCCACCCATTTTCTGGCCGTACCCTCCAGTTGCCCAACAACCAACGGGAAGAAAAGCGGACCGATCAGTATCAGCGTAACGGCGCCCATCAGGCCCAATGCCCGTAACGTAGGCCAGGTGATCCGCTCGCGCTCCCATATAAGCAGATAGACAAGGTAGAATCCCAGCCACAACACGGAAAACAGCAACAGGTGCCAACTGGAAAGCGCTGTTAAAGCCAGGAACAGCGCGGCCAGCAGAGCATGCCGAAGCGGGTATGGTTCGTGGAACAGGCGGATGACAGCCAGAATCCAGAGCGGAATCCACTGAGTGGTGAGGATAATCAGGTGGGAACTCTGATCAATGTGGTAGGTGGAGAAAGTGAATACAAGGCCAGCGACAAATCCTGCCCCAACACTGCCGGTCAAGTATCTGGCCAGCAGGTACATGCTGAATCCACTAAGAAGATAAGCCAACAGAACAGTCACATTATGTGCAGCCACATACCCGACCAACGGCTCCAGAAGGAGAGCAATGGCTGTATTGACGTGGCTAAAACTGTGATAGACCAAACTGACACCCCGAGGGTAGAACAACATATCGGAGTAGTACAGGCTGCGCCCCCCGCGAATGGCCATTTTAGTCCACCAGGTGGCCCAGGGCCGCGCCCATACGTCATAATCGTCCCCTGCCAGATGCGTCGTCAGTCGAAGGGGAAGCGGATAGGTGATCGCCAACGTCAGAAAGGCGAAAATGACAATGACGAGCCAGTCCCACGTTTTGGTCTTAAGCAGCACTCTTGTCACGCCAGACACCTCTGTACTCCGTAGAGAACCGGGCATTACTGCACTCGTCGGACTTTAACTCGGACAGCGTCGGTGTTGTCAGCGGCCCTGAGGCGCTCGCCACCGGGAACGTACAACCCGGCAGATAAGGTATAGTTGCCCGTTGGAGCATCGGGCGGAATGATCAGCACACGTTCGTCGGTGATATACTCACCGGGCAACCAGCCGGTGGTGGGACGGGTCCAGTTGGCGGGGATACCGTCAGATTGGGCCACCAGCGCGCCATTGGGGCCGAGCAGGTGGAGAAAAACGTGGTAGGAGGTGTGGGTTTCCTGTTCAGCGCGCCAGACAAGGGTGACGGTGAGCGGAGTTCCAGGTTTCAGGTCGGCAGCGTCAGGTTCCAGCGTTGCCCCCACCAGGGTGGTGACGTTGCCCAGACGAGTATCGGTCTCTACAGTCACTGCTGGAGGGGTGAAGATGCGGTTGGGCGCGGCAATGGTGAGGGAGGTGAGTAAATGAGTAGATGAGGAAATGGGTAGAATGGTGAGTTGCCAGGTGTAATCGCCGCTGTCGAGGCTGGCCGGGAGGTGAAGGATGTACTGGCTGCGCCAGACGTCGCCGGGTTGCCAGGCAGAGGCAGGGTACCAGCGCACGGGCGGGAATTCGTATTCGGCGGCGGGAGAGCCGTCAGGGGCCAGGAGTGCTAGATGGGCGGTCAGGTCTTCGGCGGGTTGCTGGTCGGCGTGCCAAAAAGTGGTGACGAGGACAGGATCGCCAGGGGTGGCCTCACCGCGGTCGAAGTCGGCGCTGAGGAGGGTAAGCGGACCCAGAGGGACGACGAGGCGGTGGTAGATACCCAACGAGTCCATATCGGCCGGGCGGCGGGAGGCGGCGAGCGTCACCTGTCCCAGTGTCAGCGTGGGTGCGGCAGGCTGGCCCTGTTCGTTCAGCACCGAGAGTGGAGCCAGCGTGTCGCGGTCGAAGACGGTCAACACGACGTCGTAGGTCCCCGGCGGTGTGCCAGGCAGTGGTTCGACCTCGTGGCTGTCGAGCGCGTAGCGGTCCGGGCTCCAAGTGGTAGTGGATGGGTAATCCGCGTATCCACGCGGCCGGAAAGAGTCCGGCATGCTCCAGCGTAATCCATCAGGCCCGACCAGGTGAACGACGGTCTGATAACGGGCAGCAGGCCGGACGCGGGCAGTCCAGTAAAGATCGAGGCGCAGTGCGCCATCAACCGGTATCGTTGTATGTTCCTGGCCATACCCGATGAGCGTCAGGCCATCGGCATAGAATTGGTCCAGCCGGTGTTCGACGCCGGGCAGAGTCCCATCGGGCTGGAAAGTGGGATGGCGAAAGATGGTGTCGGTGCGGTCAACGATGGCAAGTTTGAAAGCGAGCAAGAAAATGGCAAATAGCGAATAGCGAATCTGCGAATCCACGAATCTACGAATGGGCGAATGGGCGAATGGCGAATGGCGAATGACGAATGGCGATTTGCGATTTGCGATTATAGCGGCCAGAGCGATAAGACTGAAGAAAGAGATGATGGTGAAGGCAGTGCGAATCGGCGTGGAGCCAAAGCGGACAGCGATGGTATGGCGGCCGGCGGGAACGTCGAAGGAGATCAGGCCATCGGGATCGGTGGGGGTGACAGGAACAAGTTCACCATCCACGGTCACTTGCCAGCCGGGAAAATAGAAAGTCAGGTAGCGGGCACGGAACGGGACTGAGGTCTCGACGACGAGTCGTGCCCGGTTGGGACCGTAATCGGCTTCGATGACCGAGGCTCCCGTGGGCAGGACAGCCTCATCGAAGCGGGCGATTGGGCCACCAGTGGCATACTGCTCCTCCAGCAATGACCCATTGGGCCGGTGCTTGACCCAGATGGGGAAGTAGGACCCCTCCGGGTCCACGCCCACCAGTTTGGAGCGATGCTCGTAGGTAAATACGTCGCTGATAGCAGGATAGGCGGCGCTGGAGCAGTAACCACGAGGCGGGTAGGTAGAAGGAAAGGCGGAGAGAATCAACAGGCTAATCGCTACGTAATCCGTAATCCGTAATGCGTAATCCGTAATGCGTAACGCGTCATGCGTGTTGTGTGTTGTGTAAGGGGCAATAGCACTGGCTAAGATTGCCAGGGGTAAGAGAGCGCGGCCAACGAGTCGCCAGGGAAACTGGACGAATGCCAGGAGCGGCATGTGCTCCCACAGCCAGAGAGAGGCGCGCGTGCTTACCCAGATCATCGCGACAACGGCAAGGGCAAAGAAGATGAGCGTAGCGCGCCGCTCGCGGTCGCGCCAGCGGATGAGCCCTGATACAAGCCCGGCTCCGCCCAGGACGACCTGGAGCAGTCCCAGGTGAATGCGCATGGGCGGGTTTGTCAGCGAGGAGTCTACCGGTGCAGGCGGTGCAAAGATCTCGGCCAGAGATACGAAGTTATAGTGGAAGTCGTTGTTGCGGGTGACGCGGGACATGTGCAGTTGGACGTAGTCCTGTTCCAGGAGGGCCGGACCCCAGAAGAAGGCAGTTAACCCAAACGCCAGGACGAGTGCAACACCGGTGGCTGCCCAATGGCCTTCTCTGCGATGAACCCACCATAGCACGGCCAGATAAGCGATGAGGAAGGGAGTAAAAAGCAGGCTGGAGATGTTATGAGTCAGATACAGAGCAGCCAAAGAGCCAACGCTCGCCAGGAACCAACGCCGGCGGCCGCTTAGCACCAGACGGCGGAAGGCCCACAGGACGAGCGGTAGAAGCGGCAGCGCGACCGATTCGGGCATGTTGGCGCGCAGGAGGGCATCGAGGAACTGGTAGGGAGCGTAGGCGTAAGCGACAGCCGCGATGATACCCGCGCGTGGACCGAACAGGTCACGGCCCAAGAGGTAGGCGGTAAACGCAGAGCCGACGATACTCAGGACGTAAACCAGATTCAGCGTGACCGGAAGTGGCAGGCCGGTCAGGTACAGCGCCAGGGCCAGGTAGTAGGGGAGAGGCTCGCGGTAGTTGAAGAACGGGTAACCGTAGCCGAACGCCAGGTCGGGCAGGTAGCGGGTGAAGAGGATGCCGTTTTGGAGTGCATGGCGCATCGCGACGACACGGAAGTAGTGCAGTGCTCCGTCGTGCGTGCAAGGAGACGCACTGTGCAGCAATGGAGCGATGGCCACTGCGCACAGCAGGAGAATGAACAATGGAACAATGAACAATGAAACAATGAACAATGAACAAGAGCGAATGGCGAATGGCGAATGGCGAATCTGCGAATCTACGAATTTACGAATGGACGAATGATCGAATGGCGATTTGCAATTTGCCATTTGCCACTTGCTCACTGGGAGCCTCCAGCGACAGTGATCTCGACCGGCAGGATGGCCTGGTCGTTGGGGAGGGAGTGGCCGGAGCCATCTGTGATGGGCAGGCGACCGCCGCTGGCGGCATCGTACATCCCGACGGCAATGGAGTACCTGCCCGCCGGGGCATCTGCGGCAACCGGGAGAACAAGCTCATCCACGATGACCTGACCGGGAGCCCAACTGGTGGTAGGGGCACTGCCCCCGCCAGGGAAGCGGTCCACCTGACCGTGGGCTTGCCCATCGGGGCCGATGAGGTGAACAAAGACGGTGTAGGCCAGGCCAGTGGGACCATCAGCCTGCCAGTAGAGAGTGAAGGGCAAGGAATCGCCTGGATGGAGAATGATCGCTCCTGTCCCTTCCTCCTTAGGGGGAGAGGGGAAGTCGAAGCCGCGCAGATGGATGACGTTACCTAGCGTCAGATCGAGCGAGTAAGCGACGTTGGCCGGCAACTCAAAGACCCGCTCGCGAGGCCGGATTTCGACAGTAGTCAAAATCTCGTCCGAGTCCCAGAGAGGAGAACCATCGGGTGTAAGGACGTTGAGCGTCAGGCTATAGACGGCAGCAGACACAGTGGGATCGAGGCGCAGGCCATAGTGCACAGCGAAACTGTCACCTGCGCGCCAGTGAGAGGTGAGGTAGGGCAAGAGTGGCACAATCTGCTCCAGCACCACGTTGCCTGCTGAGTCCGCCAGCCGCCACCGAACTTGATAGTCGGCCTGTGGCGGCGCGACAGCGGACCAGGTGACTGACAGGGCCAGCGTATCACCGGAGGGAATCGCCAGTGGCTGCAGAGCAGATACACAGAGGGTGAAAGGGCCAGCAGTGAAGACCTGGCCGGCACACGGCGCTGGCCCGGCAGGCTGATCTGGCGGGGAGATCTCCACATCGCCCAGGCCGACACGGACTCCCAGAAATTGGCCTTCGGTGTCCCGCGCTCCCAACTGCGCGCCGGTGTCGTCCGTGACGGTAAGTTGAACAGCGTAGGTGCCGGGGGGGATATGCTCTGGCGGATGCAGCGTTATGACACCGTCGGCCCATTCGCCAGGGGCCCAGGCGGAAGTGGGGAAGTACACGTCGTTGAGCACCGGTTGGCCTACCTCAGCCCACGCATGGCTGGCCGGATCCCGCAGGTAGAGAGAAGCGTGCATGCTAGCGAGCGTTGGGGCTGGGACCTGCCAGCGCAGATAGACAGGGAAGGAAGTGTTGGTGGGAGTGGTGGGGAGCAGAGCGTCAATGAGGGTAAGATGCTCACTGAAGGTGGCAATTTGCGAATTGCGAATTGCGAATTGCGAATTGCGAATTGCGAATTGCGTGATGCGTGTGGAGGCGATGGTGACGGTGTGGACGGGAGTGGCGACGGCTTCCAGTACCTGGTGCAGGTGTGCAGCAGAAATGGGGGCGGCAGCGGGATCGGCGATGAGCCACAGTGTCGAGTGTCCGGCGCTCAGTTCGGCCAGGCGCGCGGTAACGGTGGCCGGGTCAGGCAAATCAGCCATAGAGACGAGTGTGCCGGGACCAGTGTAGTGGCGCAGAAGTGGTATCTCAGCGTCGAGCAGAATCAGGTCGTCTGGTTGGGCATGAATGGTCAGGTAGGCAGCCTGCTCGAACGGCGCAGTGTTGGTGTAGACGGCGGCGTGGTCGAGGAAACTGAGATGGACAGTGTGGATGGGTCGGTTGGTCGGTTGGTTAGTTGGCTGGTTGGTCGGTTGAACAGGTGAGTGAGGGGAGCCGAGGACAATGTAGTCGGCCTGAGTGGCTTCGTCGAGTGGGATGGTGTGGCCGTTGAAGAGGGGCGCAAAGGAAGGAACCGACAAGGCTGCGACGGTGAGTTGGTCGGCATTGGGCAATTGGTTCAGCCAGCGGGCAGCCGCGCCCATCCCCTCTCCCCAATCCCTGGAAAGCACGCGGGCAGCACCCCATGGCCCGCCAGCCAGGAGATTGAAGGCAGTGAGGGGGTAGAAGATGAAGGGCAGGACAAGAGCGAGTTGGATGAGGGGGATGAGTCTACTCATTCCTCGTCTACTCACATACTCCCACCCCAGCGCCGCAGCCAGCGCGAGCGGAGGAAAGGCCGGCAGCAGGTAGCGATCGTGTTTCTTGGCCCCCAGGCTCATCAACACACCGAAGCCAACGGCGAAAGCGAGCGACGATAGAAAGGCGAGGCGGCGGTCCGCAGGGAGGCGGCGCAGCGTGACCAGGCCGATAATGAGCCCAACCAGGACTACAGGCGAGATGCGGAAGAGGAAGGCAGCGGGGTAGAAAGCCGGGCCTGGGTCGTAGGCCATCTGACCGGCGAAGAAGATGGGCCGCTGGACCATCTCGACGTGTCTTTCGGTGAAGGCGAAGAGCGTACGCCACGTGCCAGCCGCATCCACCCACAATACGGGATAGAGCGCGAAACAGGTGACGGCGATAAGCAAAATGAACAATGAACAATGAACAATGAACAATGAACAAGAGCGAATGGCGAATGGCGAATGGCGAATGGCGAGGAGGAGTAGGATGAAAGGGAGCAGGATCAGGGCTGGTGTCTTGGTGAGCAAGGCCAGGCCGGTAAACAGGCCCGAGAGAACCGGCCAGAGGGCGCGGCGTGGCTCTTGTAGCCCGCAGAGGGCGGTTGTCAGGGCGAGGAGACTGAAGGTCGCCAGCAGCGCATCGGTGTGCAGGAGGCCGGAGTGGCCGATGAGGAAGGGATCGAACACCAGCATGCCAACGGTCAGCAGCGCCACGCGCCGGTCAAAAAGGCGCACGAGCAGCGGATACAAGAAGGCGAGCCCCAGCGTGGTGACCAACGCGACAGCGACACGGCCTGACGAGAGAAAGAAAGCCAGGTGCCTGAAAGCCTCGCCATTGTCTGGGGCCAGCCATGCCAGGTGGCGGATCCACTCCAGGTGGGTGGTGCTGCCAGCAGGGTCCAACAGTCGCTGTATGGCGATTCCCGCAGCCCCCAGCCACATGGTCGTCACCCCTGGATGGCCTGTAGAGGGGACGGCTGCCCAATCGCGGGTTGCCAACGCATCGGCGAAGCGAATGGCGCGATACGCCCAGACCGGCTCATCGGGGGTCACGTAGTGGCCAAGCGGAACCAGGCGGAACAAGAAACATATAATGAACAATGAACAATGAACAATGAACAATGCCAGGCACTGCCTGGAGTTTTTTCCTCGATATTTGTCATTCGCTGTGTCATGTGGATCATTCGCCATGATCAACCTAGATAGCCGAGGGCGCGGAGGCGATGTTCGACTTCAGCCGTCTCCTCTGCCGAGAGTCCAACGTCGGCTTTCTCACTGGCCGGACCGGCAGACCGGTGCTCGACAGGGCGAGAGGTAGACAGCACTTTTGTCAGCACACGCCCGTCCATATCGTCTGGCACTGGCAGTCCCATCAGGTGTAGAATGGTCGGAGCCAGATCAAGAATGCGGATACCATCCAGGGGGGAAGCCTGCGGCCGGATCTCTGGCCCCCAGGCGATGAAGACGCCGTGCTGCCGGTGGCAGCCGGAATCGCCGCGGATCTGGCGGGTGACGATGTGGCTGTCGGTGGCGAAAAGCGGAAAGGCGATGGTCCGATAGCCGTCCATGACGACGTGCAGGTCGGGGCTGCGGTGGGCGTAGGGGCCGTGGACGACCTGTTCGCTGGGGATGACCCGCTCCACCAGCGGCTGGCCACTCGCCGGGTGGCGCAACTCCTGCAGCGCCTCGGTTACTCGCTGTCGCACGGCCTCGTACTCCGCGCCCGGTTCGACGATGCCAGCCGGTTCGCGTCCCTTCAGGTTGACGTAGATCTGGCCGACGTGGCCGATGGAATAGGCAAGCGTGCGCGACCAGTCCACGTCGTCGAAGGAGAGGAACTTGCCCACGACCTTGTTGCGGGTGGACTTGGAGACTTGCCAGACGTAGTTTTGCAGACCGGTGCGCTCGACCAGGCGCCACAAGGAAGCGGGGGTGAGACCGGCGCGGAAGAGGCCGATCTTGAACCGCGTCCAGGCCCCCCGTTTCAGTCGGAGCAAGCCTTTCTCCAGCAGGAACAGGTTCAGGTTGACGACGTAGTGCAGCGGGCCGAAGCCATGGTCAGACATCGCGATGACCGTCGTATCGTCGGTAAGACGATCGAGTATCTGGCCAATGAAGCCATCGATCCGTTGATAGAGTTGCTTGAGCGCAGGGCCGAAGCGAGTGGCGGCCTGGGGGTCGTAGCGGGGGTGGGTGGGGTCCACGAACTTCCAGAAGGCGTGCTGCATAATGTCGGGGGCCTGGAAGTGGAACATCAGGAAGTCATACGGGTAGTCGGCCATCAATTGCAGCGCGTACTCCCCCCGGCGCTCGACCAGGTCGAGCAGGTCAGCGGCGAACTCCGCCTCGTTTCCCTCCTTGTACTGGACGCGCGGGACGAGGCGGTAAGGCTTCATCCAGCCAGCGTACCGGTCCAGCAAATCAGCCGGATAGGTAAGAGTGCCCCCTACAGGCGCAAGCAGGCCGGCAATGATGTAGCCGTTGACCGGGATAGGTGGGTAAGTGACGGGGACGTTCATCACGCCAACCGTGTGCCCGGCCGCGGAAAGGATCTGCCACAACGTCGGGGCGTGGATCGAGGTGGCGTTGACCAGTTCAAATCGCCCACCCGTAGGCCGGATGAAATCGAACACACCGTGCTTACCGGGGTTCATCCCGGTGGCAAACGTGGGCCAGGCCGGCGAGGTGACCGGCGGGAGCGTGGATTCGAGTGGGCCGTAGACACCCTCGACCATCAGCCGGGCCAGGTTGGGCAGGTCGCCTGCCTCTGTCCAGGGCTGGATCAGGTCGAAGGTTGCGCCGTCAATCCCAATGATCAGGACACGCGTCATGCCTCACCCTCCCCCGCTTCAGGATTGGCCGCCACCGCTTCTTGCGCTGCGTGGGTGGCCGGCGTGGCTTCCAGCACGCGGCGGACGGCATAGATCGGTTTCTTCTGTGCCTCGTGGTAGGTGCGGGTGAGGATCTCGCCCAGCAGCCCCATCATCAGGAACTGGACGCCCAGCACAGTCAACAAGACGGCCAGCATCGTCCAGGGATTCGTGCCGATGCGGAAGGCGCGGAACGCCTCCCTGCCATAGAGCAGACCGCGGATGGCCTTAGACCCCGCCAGGTATACGAGGACGAGCCCGCCCAGCCCGCTGCTCAGCAGTCCGACTGTGCCGAACAGTTGCATCGGGCGGCTCGAATAACTGAGCAGGAAGGAGACTGTGATCAGGTCGAGGATGACGCGGGGGGTACGGGAGAGCGCACCGTACTTGGACTTGCCGGCCTTACGTGGGCGGTCGTTGACCGGCACCTCGGCGACGCGCACGCCGATCAGGCTGGCGACTTCCGGGATGAAGCGATGCAGTTCACCGTACAGGTGCATCTGCTTGGCCAGGTCGCAGCGCAGTGCCTTCAGTGAACAGCCCCGGTCGTGCAGGCGCACGTCGCTGGCGCTGGCGATGAGCCAGTTGGCGAGCATCGAGGGCAATTTGCGGGTCAGCAAGGGCTCCTTGCGGTTCTGCCGCCAGCCGTTGACCAGGTCATAATCCCCCTCCTCCATCACCTCCAACAGGCGAGGGATGTCGGCCGGGTTGTTCTGGCCATCGGCGTCCAGCGTGACGATGATCTCGCCTCGGGCGTAGTCGAAGCCGGCGGCGAAGGCAGCGGTCTGCCCGAAGTTGCGGCGGAATTGGACGATGCGCAAGTGTGGCTCGTCCGCTTGCAGGCAGCGGAGGACGGCGACGCTGTCGTCAGCACTGCCGTCGTCAACGGCGACGATCTCGTAACTGCGGCCCAGGTCCTGGAGCACGGCCGTCAGTTCAGAGATCAGGCTGGGCAAAGCCCCGGCCTCATTGTAGACCGGAAGTACAACAGATAGGTCAAGAGCAGGATTATCCATATCCATTTACGCATTACGAATTACGCATTACGAATTACGTGTTTCGTGTTCCGTGTTCCGTGTTCCGCATTATAGCATACTGTCTTGGCAGGTCAAAGTACCGTTGGGCCACGCAGGAGCGCTCCCATCTCCCCCCGATCGGCCCGCGAGGAGAGATCGAGGCTCATCGGTGCGACGGAGACGACGCGGTCTACGGCCACGGCATAGATGTCGGAGTCGGGCTCGGTGCGCTCGGGGTGGGCCAGTGGCGCGTAGTCAATCGGCGCTGGTTCTGCCAGGCCGGTCCGTCGCGGCGGGACAGAAACGAAGTAGGCGTGGCGCGAGACGCGCGTCAGCCGCCAGGGCGTCTCCGGCGTGGCGTCGGACGGCACGTCCAATTTGAGCAGGTCCACGTCGAACGGGAGGGAAGTCGAGAGCAGACGGCGGGCGAACAGGCGCGTGAAGTGGATGGCGGCAGCAAAGTCCACGCTGTCGGAGGGGTTGGCGTGGGTCTCCTTGGGCGTCTGGAGCGAGGCGGCCAGCGCGGGGATGCCCAACACCGCTCCCTGCAGTGCCGCGCCGACAGTACCGGAGATGGTGACGTCGGTCCCCACGTTCTCACCGTAGTTGATGCCGGAGATGAGGAGCGCCGGCCGCCGGGGAGCCAGTTCGTGCACCGCGTGCAGTACGACCAGCGCGGGGGACGCGTCCACCTGGTAGGCCATGACCGGCTGGCCATCGATCTCCAGTGGGTAGCGCGCGATGCGCCCTTCGGGGCCGGGCGGCATGCTGCGGGCTGCACCCGACCACTGCCGCTCGGGGGCGACGACGAGGATTTCGCCCAGGGGCAGCGCGGCCTGCACGGCAGCGCGCAGCCCCGGTGACGTGATGCCGTCGTCGTTCGTGATCAGGATTAGCGGGTCGCAATTTGCAATTTGCAATTTGCGATTTGTATGGGCGGATTCTGTTCTGAGCGGTGGCATAGTAGGAGTTATGATAACAGGGAAGATGGTTTTGGACAAGCGCCCAATAGGCTTGTTTGTCCCCTCGATACGCGGTATAATGCATGCCGCAATGTCGTGTCCACTGTCCGCCAATCGCCAATCGCCAATTGCCCATCGCGTATCGCCCATCGCCTATCGCGTATCGCCCATCGCCATTCGCCATTCGCGATACGCGATTTGCAATTTGCGATTTGCAATTTGCAATTCGCAATTCGCCCTCCTGCTTCTTGCTTCCTGCCTCCTGCTCCTCCTGGCCAGTTGTGCTCCCCAACCCCTCACCGTCACCCGCGCACCTGCCACGCTACGGCTGGTGGCGGCCGATTCCTGCGGGCCGCTGGCCGGGGAACTGGGCGCTGCCTACGAAGAGTCCCACCCCTGGGTGACTGTCCAGAGCGAGGTCTTCAATTCCTCTGTCGCCGGCCAGGCGCTGCGGGCAGGCGAGGCCGACCTGGCGTTGCTCTCGTGGCTCCAAGAGACCGCCAATCAGGAGCCACCATGGTCACAGCCTTTCGCCCGTGACGGCATCGCCATCGTCGTCCACCCCACTACGCCGTTCACCGAGACGGGTCTACTGCATTTACAGGCGATCTTTCGTGGCCGGGTGCAGGAGTGGGGCGGGACGGTGCTCACCGTCGTCAGCCGCGAGGAGGGGTCCGGCACTCGCGCCGCGTTCGAGAGCGTCGTGCTGGGCGGCCAGGACGTGACGCTAACCGCCGTGGTAATGCCCTCCAGCGAGGCCGTCGTCGAACACGTGGCGCACACCCCGGGCGCAATCGGTTACGTCTCGACGCTGTGGCTCAAGAAGGCGCTTGCGGATGGCGTGCGCGTGCTGCCGGTGGAGGGTGTACTGCCGACCCCCGACGCCGTCTCCAACGGGAGTTACCCGCTTGCGCGCCTGCTCTATCTGGCGGCCACTGCCGAACCGACCGGCGAGGCGCGCGAATTTGCGCAATGGGTGCTGGGTCCAGCAGGCCAGACGATCGTGGGCAGACTGGAAGACTGGTAGACGGATTGTCATGACCCCGGCTCTCCCAACTCCCGCAGTTCATCCTCGCGGAAGGTGGCAATGACCATCTCTTCGGCGGGGTCGCGCCCGGGCACGTAGCCGAAGGACTCCTGCACGGCCTGGCCCACGGCGCGGAAGACGTCGGCGACGGGGAGGCCGACCGGGCAGGCGTCGCTACACATGCCGCATCCCACGCAGGCGTGGGCCATGTGGAGCAGCCGGGTCACGTGGAAGAGGAGCGTGTCCGACGGCAACCGCACGCCGCCCTTGCGCGCGGCCCAATCCCAGTAGCGGGACGAGGGATGGTCGAACACGTCGGTACGAAAGACGCACTCCTTGCAGTAACAGATCGGGCAGGCGACCATACAGTTCTGGCAGCGGATGCAGGTAGCAAACTCCCCCAGGAGTGAGAGCGGATCGTGCACGCGCGCGTGGAAGGCGGCGAAGCGGCGCTCCCGCTCGGCGGTGCGGGCGGCCACGAGTGCCTGCACTGCCTCGGTGCGTGTGGCCGGTTCTTCGGCCGGCTCCAGATTCAGCACGCCCGCCAGTTTCTCCCCCAGCGGCTCGTCGCGCACCGCCACCCACAGCCGCTCTCCGTCCGGCACGCCCAGCAATCCGAGCGCCAGGTGCGGCACGTAACTCTCTCCCGTGCCGGGGATAGGCCGCTCGCACATGGTGCAGGCAGGACGGAAGGCGGTACCAGGCAGCGGCACGACCCGCCCCTCGCGGGCCATTGCCAGTGCAGAAGCCACCGGGTCCAGCCCATCCTCGACCATACGGGCGTAATCGTCCACGCGGTAGGTGCCCAGGCAGTCTATCCCGATGAACAGCACGTCGTCGAGCAGCACCTGGCGCACCTTGGCGAGTTCGACCGCCGCGCGGAGTTCGCAATTGCGCAGGACCGCCCCCACGCGGCCCACAGCGCCGGTGGCCGTGACCCGTCCCAGCACCGTCCCGCCGTTGACCGGCATGGCCGGCGCCAGCGGCGCGGCCCGCTCGAGCAGCGCAGGGTTGCGCACCAACGCAGGCACCGCGTTACGGCCATCGGGCGTCCGCAGCGGCACCACCAACCCGTCCACAACCCCACCGGCCAGCAACGTCCCCAACAGCCGATTAATCGTCTGCACCGTACCGTCTTCTACCTTGATCCACCCCTGCATCGCACCCAAACCGCCCCCCTATCTCCATTCTCCATTCTCCATTCTCCATCCTCCATCCTCCACCCCTCACACACTCCACTGCCCCCGCCAAGCCGAAGGCCCCTTCTCGCGGAGCGCCGCCACCATCTCGGTCACCGTGTCGGCGAAATACTGCCCTTCGGAGGCGCTGATCCAGCGCAGCCAGACCCGCTCGGGGTCGAGGCCCACTTGCCTGAGCACCTGGTGGAGAATCGCCACGCGGCGGCGGGCCTTGTAGTTGCCGGACTGGTAATGGCAATCGCCGGGATGGCAGCCGCCGATGAGCACGCCGTCGGCTCCCTCCAGCACCGCTCTGGCGACGTAGATGGGGTCCAGTTGCCCGCTGCACATCAGGCGGATAATGCGCACGTTGGGCGGATACTGGATGCGTGCCGTCCCCGCCAGATCAGCACCGGTATACGTACACCAATTACACAAGAACGCGACGATACGCGGCTCGAATTCTGGTATACCATGCCCCTCTACTTCACTCACCTCCATTCTCCATTCTCCATCCTCCATCCTCCATCCTCATCCAACCAGCGCCGCCTCCACCAGCGCCAGCGCCCCCACCGGCTCGAACGCCGGCTGGCGGCTGGCCCCGTTGGGACAGACGACGACGCACACGCCGCAGCCCTGGCACAGGTGGTCGAGCACGCGGGCGTGGCGCTCCTCCTCGTCCAACACCCGCGCGCCGTAGGGGCAATTGGTCACACACAGGCCGCAGAAACTGCACAGGTCGGCCTCGACGGTCGCAACGTCCTGGCGGGACTCACCCGGCCGGGCGACGGTGAGCGCCGCGCGCAGTGCCGCCGCTCGCGCCTGGGCCATCGTCTCGACGATGAAGCGCGGCCCGTAGGCCAGCCCGCACACGAAGAGGCCGGGCCGCGCCAGGTCGGTCGGGCGCAACTTGGGGTGCGCCTCGGCGAAAAAGCCGTCCCCGTCCAGCGGAACTCCCAGCGTCTCAGCCAGGTGACGGTTGTCGCGGGGGGCGATGCCGGTCGAGAGAACCAGCAGGTCGGCCTCTAACGTGACCGTCTCGTCGTACAGCGTGTCGTGGACGGTGATGCGCAGCCGGTCGCCGTCCGCCACAACGACCGGTCTGACGGGTGGCTCGTAGCGCAAGATACGCACGCCCAGTTGGCGGGCCTGCCGGTAATAGAGTTCCTGTGTGCCAGGCGTGCGGACGTCGCGGAAGAGGATGCTGACCTCGATGGCCGGGTCGAGGCGTTTGAGCGCCAGCGCGTTCTTGAGCGCGTGGGCACAACAGACGCGCGAGCAGTAGGGGTGGGCCTCGTCGCGGGAGCCAACACACTGGATCATCACGACAGACCGGCAGGATGCAGGATGCAGGATGAACAATGAACAATGGATCAATGAACAATGAAGCAATGAAGCAATGACTCTGTATCTTGCTTCTTGCCTCCTGCTTCTTGCTTCTTGCTTCCTGCTTCTTGCAATCATTTGCTCCAGTTCCCGCTGGGTGACCACCCGCTCGTGCTGCCCATAGAGGTATTCGGTCGTCGTAGCCGGTTCTGCGCCGGTGGCGACGATGAGTGCGCCATAAGGCTCAACGCGGATCTCGTCGTTGGCCCGTATGTGTGCCACGAATTCTCCCTGTGTGCCGGACCAGCCCACCAGTTCTGCGCCTGTCCAGGCGCGCACCCGCTCTGCCTGCTGTACGCGCTCCAGCAGCCCGGCCAGCAACTTTTGGGCGTCCAGCCCCTCCAATGTATAGTGGCTCTCCCGCAAGTTCCCACCCAGGCGGGCCTCTCGCTCCACCAGGTCGCACTCCACACCCAGGTCCGCCAGCGTCAGCGCGGCGGCCATCCCGGCCAATCCTCCGCCCAGGACGAGCACCCGCCGGGCGACGGCCTCCTGCGGGCGGGGGTAGAAGGCCCGGTAGGGGGTCTCCCGCAGCCCGGCGACGGCCATCTCGATTTCGCCCCGGGCGACAGCACTCGCGGCGGTGGGGTTGCCCCCATGGGGCCAGGCGGCTCCCTCGCGGATGTTAGCGCGCGAGAGCAAGCGGGGCGGCAGGTTCAGGCGGGCCATCAACTGGCCGAACTGAGCGGCGTAGAGCCGGGGCGAGCAGCCGGCGACGACGATCCGGTTAAGGCCGTGTTCGATCACAGCGCGCTCAACCGCGGCCAGGCCCGTTGGCTCGCAGGCCGCCTCCAGTTGCCCGACGTGGGCCACGGCACGCAGTTGCTTGCCCGTGGCGGCCAGCGCGGGGAAGTCTAGCGCTCCCCCCAGTGCGCCGTGGCAGGTGCAGAGGAACAGGCCAATGCGAGGGGGTTGGTCGGCGAGGTCTTCACCCCCCCTCTTGTCCCCCCCTTCTGGGGGGGAGGAAGCGAATGCCCCTTCTGGGGGGGGAAAAGCGGATGCCCCTTCTGGGGGGGAAAAAGCGGATGCCCCTTCTGGGGGGGGAAAAGCGGATGCCCCTTCTGGGGGGGGAAAAGCGGATGCCCCTTCTGGGGGGGAGGAAGCGGATGCCCATAGCGTCCCCGCTGCCAGTGCTGCCGCCGCCGCGGCCTGAGTTACTGTTTCGGGCACGTCGGATGGGGCCAGGCCGGCCCCGGCGGCAAAGACCCCCGGGCGAGTCGTAGTGCCGGGGCCGTCCGCGCCGGGGAGGATAAAGCCATATTCATCAAGCGCGACGCCAGCGCAGGAGGCCAGCTCCTGTATGCCATCTGCTGGCCCCAGCCCAACCGCCAGCACGACCAGGTCGAATTCCTCCTCCCCATCCACCGTCCGCAGCCGCAGATTGCGGCTGCCGGGCAGCTCGTGCACCGCCGAGACCATCCCCCGCCGGTAGGTCACTCCCGGCAGCGCCGCCACCCGCTGGAAGTATTGCTCGTACCCTTTGCCCGCCGTCCGCACGTCCATCGTGAAGACGGTCACCTCTGGCAGGCTGGAAAGCCTGCCCCACTCCGGCAGGCTGGAAAGCCCGCCCCACTCCGGCAGGCTGGAAAGCCTGCCCCACTCCGGCAGGCCGGAAAGCCCGCCCCACTCCGGCAGGCTGGAAAGCCCGCCCCACTCCGGCAGGCCGGAAAGCCCGCCCCACTCCGGCAGGCTGGAAAGCCCGCCCCACTCCGGCAGGCTGGAAAGCCCGCCCCACTCCGGCAGGCTGGAAAGCCCGCCCCACTCCGGCAGGCTGGAAAGCCCGCCCCACTCCGGCAGGCTGGAAAGCCCGCCCCACTCC
>Ga0315285_10001542_pt1 | contig 24218 bp, 28 predicted proteins | sample YL17G09_36_MG_FD_203698 | JGI IMG/M metagenome (GOLD analysis project Ga0315285, IMG submission 203698) | Sediment microbial communities from Yellowstone Lake, YNP, Wyoming, USA - YL17G09_36 | ecosystem: Environmental > Aquatic > Freshwater > Lake > Sediment | place: USA: Wyoming | collected... | reverse complement strand
AATGGTGTCTTTGGAATTTGCGGGGGCTTATTCAGGAGTTTGAAAGGGGTTGGAACCTCATTTTGAAACTGACAGGGTGATTTGACCAGTTGTCTAGAGCACAGTACTTCTATTTACTTCCACGATCTATCCAACCACATCCCCTCAATTTCTCCGGTTCTCACATCAGCCACAAAGGACCCTACTTTTCTAGTAACACCACTGCTAAAAAGACGATGATAAGGTTCATACTCAAAGCTTACTTTCCATTTTCCTTCAGTCTTCAGTGCGTACGTAATCTGCAATTCGGAATAATCTGCAACACCCAATGTATCTAGAGCTTTCTGAGCTATTCTTTTTAATTCTGCTGCCTGTATACTCATAGTCTCAAATTACCCCCGGCGACAGTTTATTCTCTATCTTACCACAAGATTCATTTTTCGCATATATCTTCATTGCCTATTGAACGGACAGTATCCGCCTGTTGTGCTCGATTTTGAGGCTTTTTCGTGGTGACGATTTGAGGCTAGTCCCCTAAAATGCTATTGTATTATAGTTAACACGCAATGGCATAGGATTCCTCGCCCCTGGCCCTGGTGGGAGAGGACTAAGGTGAGGGTGAAATCCCCCTATCTCTAAGTCCCTTCCGGTAGGGGAGGGAAAATTATGGGGAAGTGTCGGAATTGGCAGACGAGCATGACTTAGGATCATGTGCTTCAAAAGGCGTGGGGGTTCGAGTCCCCCCTTCCCCAACCAAAGGTAACCATAGGCAGAACTCCCAGCGACTCCTTCGCTTTTCCATCTGGTGGCATAGGTAGAGTGTAGTGTATCTTGGCGCTTCCTCCATCTATTTCAATTCTCTTGATAAATGAGCGAAGAAAAGCCTTGCTTTCAAGAACGTCAACCTCTCCAAGGAGGCATTCGAGATCTCGGGCATACGCCTTAACAATTTTCGCATCCACGTGTCTGATTACGCGAGTAACTTTTTCGGCTTCCAGCAGAAGCCTAGCCTTGCTTAACTCATCCTGCCGGACCCTCAGCTCTTTGATCCGGGGTGCCAAGTCATCAAGGCTAAGTTTTTCTGTTTCGAGGGCGTCATATAGTTTTGATAACCTGATTTCCACGTCATTGAGCTCAGCATCGATGGCATCCAGCTTCTCTCTCAGGATATCGTGGGTGGAATCAAGTTCCATATTGACCAAGCCGACCAACTCCTCCAGCGACTGTTGATTGAGTACCCTGTGCTTAACTTGCTCGATGACCATTTGTTCGAGCTTATCTTTCGGCAATGCTCTGGCATTACAAACATCCTTGCCTTTTTTGAAGCCCCCGTTGCACGTATAGTAGAAGTATTGATGAGACTTGGCGCTTCGACCTATCATAGCGTGTCCACAGGAACAGAAAAGGAGCCCGCTGAGAAGATAACGGCTCGGTATCGTGCGGGGATGGATTATCTGGGGCCTTTTGGATGCCATTTTCTCCCGTACAAGCGCGAAACTAGCCGGGTCGATAATGGCCGGCCAAGCATTCTCCACTCTCACGGGAGGATCGGCGCTGTGAATTGCCGGATGGCCTGGCCTACCACCCCAGACGAGGGTGCCGCAATATGCCTCGTTGGTCAAGACCTTGTGCACTGTGGTCTTTCCCCACGGTTGTCCATTCGCAGTACGAAAGCCTTCTTTGTTCATGACCTTGGCGATTTCCTTACAGCCCATGTCCTGCAGCGCCATACCAAACATCCTGCGAACTACCTTCACGGTCACAGAGTCGTCAGGGTCAGGCCCAAGCTTATATCTCATCTTGGCACCGTCCTGTACAGGAACTCTATGTAAGCCCTGAGGAGGCCGGCTGCCATTGAAGAAGCCACGTTGGGCGTTCTCTCTCATACCCCGCTTGACATCCTGTCCGAGATTGGCGCTATAGAATTCGTCAATGGACTCGATAACCCCTTCAAGCAACTGACCGGAGGGGCTGTCATCCAATGGTTCGTTAATGGAGATAACTTTGATACCTTTGCTCTTTAGCAGAGCTTTATACGTGATGGAGTCAACCCTACTCCGGGCGAAGCGATTCAGCTTCCAGACCAGTATGGCTTCAAAAGGTGGGGCCTTGGTCTTAGCCAGAGCAATCATGTCGCGAAAAGCGGGTCTGGAGGCAGTGCGCCCACTTTCCGCCTCATCGACAAATTCCTTGAGAATGTCGTGTCCTTGCTTTGATGCATAGTCTCTCAACGCCCTGAGCTGAGCCGATATTGAGAGGTCAGTGTCCTGACTGTCAGAAGATACCCTCGCATAGACAACAACTTTCATGACAATCCTCCTTGTCTACATGCCCAAACGACGACAGGTCTTGCATGCTCCTGGAACGAGATCCAGTAGCCTAATCTCTTCTACCGCTTGCCTTGCCTTGAACGTGGATTCCTCCAATTCTCCGTAGGTGTTCACAACCCGGGTGGCCTCGGCCAGTAGCTGCATTTCTTGGAAGGCTTCCAGCAGGTTTTTCCTACACTCATCTGCCTTGCCGGGAACCTCTGCCAAAATCGAATTATGGTACTTTACACAGTTCCCACTGGGATCGACAACAACGTCATCTTGCCAGGCGTCGTTCTTTTGGTCACCAAAGGCACACTGGAGAGTCATTCGGTAGAATAAATCTCCAGTGGTATAGGAATAGAGAAAGGGCGGCGTAACATCGCCGCGGGCTTCCAGCTTATAGCCAGTTTCCTCTTCGATAAGGTTCACCACCTCGTATTGAAGCGCAATTCGCGCCAGCCGGTGAGAAGAGTATGCTCTATCCCGCCGAGCAAGGATCTTCCACAGCTTCTCGCCTCTCAAGTGCTGACGGAGCATACCATCGATCATATCCGCTTGAACGTCAGATTTCTTGAGGCCATCACTGGCCTCGTCCTCAACTGAATCCTCCATGTCAAGACCGGTTTCCCTCAGGGTAGACTGACCATTTTCATCCCATGAAAGTACCGTCCAATCATGCGGTGGCATCGTCAAAGTCGAAAGGATTTCGTTCAGTTTTTTCATGAGGCGTTCCTGATGTTTCAACACAGCCTGCTTCAGCAAGTCGACCCTGGCAGCCACAGCATCGCGCTGACGCCGAGCCTCCTCGATTCCTCTCTTCACGGTTCTGAGGTCGCAGCTGCTGTCGTTTGCTATAGAAGATTCGGATTTGCCGTTTTCGTAGTCCTCCAACCACTTATTCTTGTCGGTCACGGAAAATTTCTTTGGCATTTGGTGTTTACCCCCTTGACAGGCACGTAAGGGCTGTCAGTAGCTCTACAATGACAATCTTACAGCATTTTTATGCCATTGTCAAGCGCTGATATGTAAATTTAATGTAATACCACGTTTAGTATAATTAGAATAACGAACATTTATGGGTCTGGTTAATCATGACTGAGCCGGCGGAAGGATTGAAGATTCTGGCGCGAATCATCGCCAGGGCATACGTTGCCGATAGTCAAGGCAGTAATGAACCGGGGACCAGAACTCAAAAAGGGGTTAAAAAGGATGAAAGTCTACCTGGAACGATGCGAAGTGACTCTCATGGAAGGCGCAGCCGCCAATCTAAGGGATAGGTTATTGATTCGCGTCCTATTCCATCTCGGTTGCCGTATCAGTGAGGCGCTGGCTTTGGGGATTGATGATATAGACTTCGGCCGGAGTACGGTTACGATTCAACATCTCAAGGCCAGCCTAAAGCTGTCCTGCACCATGTGTGGACAGAGACTTGGCCGAAGCCACATATTCTGCCCCACGTGCGGGATCAAGCTTGAGAAGGCTCAAATAGAACTTCAAGAACGTCGTCGCCAAAGGGTTCTGCCACTCGATAATGACACTCTGCGCATGCTCAGCGAATATGTCCGGCGTGGCGGTCCGGTTCTTCGAGATGGCAGGAGATTGATCTTCGGCATTAACCGGCACCGAGCTTGGCAGATTGTCAGAGAAATTGCCGATAGAGCAAACCTGCCAAAGCTCGTTAATCCTGAAACCGGTAGACTCCACAATGTAAGCCCTCACAAGCTCAGGGATGCTTTTGCCGTCTGTGCAGTTAAGACGGATGATTCAGGAGATGGTCTCAGGCTCCTACAGCAACACCTCGGGCATGCCAGCTTTAACACGACAGCTAAGTATCGAAAGGTGTCCGGAGAAGAACACAAGGAATGGTACGAGAAGTTGTGGGAGAAGGAACCAGCCTGATCACCTTATACCAGCTAAGGGAGGCAGGCTGTGGATGAACCGGTGAGGCCGGCCAGAGGTGGTTTTCTGCGTCCCTTTGGCTGTGGCTGGTTTATCAGGGAATTCCTCATGGGTCACGGGCCGAATGGTTCACCGGAGATAGACCCAAGTGTCGGTGCGTGTCAATCTGACATCTGCTACCACTATAAGAGAGCTCTGCTTAAAGCAATTGCTATAGATAGAGCCACCAGGCAGGAAGAAAGAGAAGCCAAGCGTGAAAAACGTCCCATCTCTCCCGACAGGATAGAGAGGCTTGCCGTAAGATACTTACTTCAGACACCCTACAAATCCACTGGTTGCCGCTATCACTCTTTTGTTGTCTACTTCTCGAATCTCCAGAGGCTTCGCTGGGTGGAAGAGAGCGGCAAGGAAGAGCGCTCAACCTTTCAGGACAATTATTCCCGAGGCTACCCTCGTAGGTTCTTCCGCCTCACTGAGGCTGGGAGAGCTGCCTCCGAGAGCGCTTGGGCAAACCCGCTTGCTGCCCTCTATGGGTAGTGGCTGCACCAGTGACCCTACAGCAGTAGCAGTTTTCATTCCCTCCTGAAATCACCAAAAATCATGGCTTTGAAATCCTTCGCGAAAATATAGGTTCATTCTTTTAATGCACAAAATGTCCTTTTGTTGGACAATAGATACTGAATAGATTGCACCTTAACAATTGAATATAGATTGGCAATCTCGATATGTGGCTAAATATCACAATCGGAGGATTAGACAATGAATGAGATATCAAGAGCCACTTATCAAAGCATAGCCAAAGCGGCAATCGGAGAGCCTAGCTTTGAAGATGATAACGAGTATATAGAACTCGTCAAAACCACAGCTAAAGCATTTGAGAACCTAGACTTAAATGCCAGGCTGGCCGTTGAAGCAAGCTATATATTCAGCCGTAAAGTACCGATGCCAGAGCGTCAAGACCTATTCCAGGAGTTGATAACGGCTATACTGGCAAGCGGTACAGAGAACCCAGCCTTTGCCTATACAATAGCCAGGCGGGATTGGCAGAACTGGTATACCAAATATATGTTACATAGCCAATTCTATCAAGGTTATCTATCTGAGACCATCGTCAACAGCGATGGGGAAGAGACTGAACTTGCGGAACTGCTAGTCGGTGAAATTGAGTTTGAGAATAAGCAAATTGACAAACTAGACTCTCAACGGCTATGGCGTCAAATACCGAAGGAAATACAGGTACTTATCACGAAGCGCCTGCAAGGCAAACCACTTGGAGCGCCACGAATGCGCAAAGCTGGACAGCCAGAATCAAGCGGTACTCTAAACAACACAGAGCGTCAGCGCCTCAATCGCTGGGTGAAAACACAAGGGCACAAACTGTTAATCAACTAAAATCGCTCACAGGTAAATCGTAGCTAGATGTAACAAGTATTGCCACGTATCGGAATTGCCAAATTGTGAGCGGTACTGAGTGGGATGGCTAGTTTAGCCGTCCCACTTTGCTATTGTCACGAAGGCCAATACTCTATGCGCGGCCTAGTAATCCCAATCTGTGCCCACACTCGGGTTACTTGGGGCTGACCTCAGTATGAGGTGGGGGACGCAGACATTTGACACGACAGCCTGACATAGAGCACACCGGGGGACCTATGCTCCGAAGGCCAGGCATAGGGGATTCCAAACATAGCCCTCGGGATAAGGTCTAGCCCTGGCCCTGGCCCTAGCCGTAGTGACGGCAATCTATCAGCGACAGCATCAAGATAGACAATCTACGGGGACTGGTTGGCCTAAATCAACCTTAGAGTATGGCGTCGAATCAGCCATCGGTTTACTCACCGTTAGAGGGTCGAGGTGCGATTGCCATCGTGCGCCTTCGTCAAGGGTGGACTGTTGGCACGGTAGCTGTAGCTCATGGCACGGCTGTGGGGTGTCTCCCCCCAGTCCCAAGAGTACAGAGCGCAGCCGGCATCAGCTGGCATTTCGTTCTTCCTACATCCTCATGTGAGAGGCTCTGTAGGGTAAGCGGGACGTATGTTTAGTCGCTGGCAAGGACGGTAGCAAGTCCTGAAGGCTCTTACCGACCATGGGAGAATTCCGTCTGCAAAAGTCCCAGATGGAGCTGCCGTGAGGGGTTGGTTGTGTGGGACCGGTACAAGGAGAATTACGCCGGGATCAGTTCCCCCGTCTTTGGCGGTAGGGGGAGCTGTGTCTCGTAATTCCACGTTCTCGCCGTCAACGCTAGTTGGCGGCGAGCGGTGGCATTAAGAGCCAAATCAAAACAAGGGGGTGAAGCATGGCGAAGGTACAAGTTCGCAAATGCCTCATCTGCGGTGTACGGCCTAGCAATGGGCAAAACTATTGCAAACAGTGTACCTCACAGATTGAGGCCGACAAGCGGCGCAAGGCAAAGCCCAAGGTGTTTCGGTACGTGACTTATCAGGACGTTACGTTTGAATTTCGTAGCGGAAAGAATGGAACGCTCACTCCACAATATATCACACGCAATCCCGACACGCTGCCTCAGAAGCTGCTGATCAACCTCAATAAGTATGTCCCAGGCCTCACACGTGAACAGGTCAAAAAGCTCAAGCGGCTATGCTTGAGTTTTGCGAAATAATTTCAAGGGGGTGCTCGAATGGGCAACAACATCTTACAGAAGGCGGCCATGACTATCTCCATGCAGCCGACAACCTTCAAGACTGGCTCTGATGGCTTCCGCGGCCAGGGCAAAGTCGTTGAAGGCGCTGACAGGTATCAAGTCCAGGTCATTGCCGTCCGCATCGGCTCTGGGAACAACGGCAAGGGCAAGAGCCGCAAGAGCTAATCGCCCTGCGTCCTGGGGGCAAGGCACACTTGCCCTCAGTGACAGGTCGAGTAGTCCTGAATAAAGTGAATAAAGGAGTGAATGTCTATGCCTACCGTAAGTCAAGTTATACAGAGGCTGAACAGCCAATACCAGCCCGACGAGCATATTGCCGTCGCTATATGGTGTGAAGAAGATGTTTTCGGCCGTGCCGAAGAACGGGGTATGGCTATTACCACAGAACAGGCGCAGTCAATAATCGAACAGATGGACGCTAATCACGATGCAGAGATAGGTATTACCTGGGACACAATAGACGCTGGCCTGGATGAGCTTCCTTCTAAGGCGGAGTGGTCATGCCGCTATTGTGAAAACTTGGTAGCCCTCAATAAGCCCAGGGAGAAATATATCGGTGGTTGTAAATTCGGCCTCCGTCCTGAAACCTGTGGCAAGTTTGAGCTGGCCAAATGCTATGAGGGGCATGACCCGCGAGAGCCAAAGAAAACTCATAGTGACGACGACCAATTGCCTGAGTCAATCGCTACTGACGGCTCAATAGCAGTGTAAGGGGGTGACTGTCATGGTCTGTGAATTATGTGGTCAAAGTACCTCGAGCAGAACAAGGGTCTGTACCTATGGCAGTGGCATTTGGGTTGGCCATGAATGTGGATGCTATCAACTTATACGGCAAAATCGGCACAAGCCCTATTCAAAAGTGATGGAGAGGGTTGCTATAGCCGAGACTGGCTATTATGCCAATCGCAAAATAGCAAAACTATGGGGGTGAATCATGACTAAACTGACGAACAAACAAAGAGAGCAAGCCAAGAAAGACCTGCAGGACAGGTTAACCACCGCTATTGAAGAGTCACCTAGAGGCTTAACCGATGAGGAAATGAGGATGTGTGTCTTGAAGGCTTGTGTAGAGACAAAACTAATTAAGATATAAGGGAGAAATAATCTCCCCAGGGCTGCAAGTCCCCACCTCCGCGTGGTGCAGCTCGGGTGGCGCCAACGGGGATAATAACTTAATAAGGGGGTGCTCTATGCGAGCGACGACACAGTGTGGGGCACTCCTGGAGACCTTGGGCAAGGTCAAGTCCGCGGTTGCAGCAAGGCACACTCTGCCAGTGCTAGGTGCTGTCATGATCCGTGCCGGCGGTGGACAATTAACACTCACTGCCACCAACCTGGAAGTATCACTGACAGCATTCTGCAAGGCCACTGTCACACGCCAGGGGGCAATCGCAGTATTGCCTAAGACCCTGGAGGCCTTCCTGAAGGCGGTGAAGTCGGAGACAGTCACTCTATCTCTGGTGAACAACAAGCTCCTGAGAGTAGAGGCTGGAGCCGTCACCACTCTTGAAGGCTTCGAGGCACAAGAGTTTCCTGATGTGCCAGGGGTCAAGGGCAAGGCGGTCGAGGTACGTGGCCTGGCTGACGCGCTAAAGCAAATCAGCTATGCCATGGCCAGCGATGACTCGAGGCCAGTGCTTAAAGGCGTCTGCCTTACTCCTGAGAATGGCACAGTAGTGCTCTGTGCCGCTGATGGTTTCAGACTGGCGGAAACAAAGGTCAAAGCCAAGGGGTCTATAGAGCAGACGGTGGTGCCCTCTACTGCGGTGCAGCTCATCGAGAAGCTGATGCCTGGAAAGGTGTCCATCCATCGAGGGAAAGAGGATGGAGAGGTGCACAAATATCCCACCATTAGCTTTGTCGGTGACGGACTGGTGCTAACTGCCATGGCGGTCCAGGGAACATATCCCAATTACAAGCAGGTCATTCCCAAGAATGGGTCACCGGTCACCATGGATAGCAAAGCACTGAGGGAAGCCCTGAACCTGGTCTCAATCACCCTGCCCGATAATAACCTGGTGCGTATGCAAAGCCAAAGGGGCAATGTAATCCTCTCTACCAAGAACGAAGAAAGGGGTGAGACCCAGGTCAAAGTGCCGGCGAAGGGCAAGGTCAAAATCGCCTTCAAGGCCGAGCAGTTGAAAGGGTTGCTCTCGAGGATGAGCGGGACCATAACACTGCGGACAACATCTGCCCAATCTCCAGGAGTCGTCAGACAAAATGGCACCATCCACGTGCTAATGCCAATGTTCGTGGAATGGTGACTTAACTGTCCAGCCCGAGGGCCGGCAAAGGTCCGGCCTTCCCCTGGGCAGTTAAGCCAAGAGATTATTTCTCAGGAAATAAATGAACCGAAAGTACAAAAAATGAACAAAAATGGCTATGTAACAAGTATTCAAGCTGGCCGGAATAGCCTTATTAAGGGGATGAATATGAAGCACTGTCGAGTACCATCAGTAAATGCAGTGGATAAAGCTACTGCCACCGGGGAACAGCTAAAGCAGGCACTTGATGAGGCTGAGGAAAAAGCCCATAAGAACCTGGCCCGGTATAAATTCATGAACTTTGGTTATTGGGCCGCGATATGGGTCCATCTAAACCAAGTTGGTAACTTCCACAGGCCTAATCCTTTCTCTGCTTATGTTGAATTAGCGAAAAATAAAGAAAGGGGGTAAATTTGACAGCAAAAAAGCAAAATCAAGCCAATAAGCTCAAAAAGTATCGGCAACAAAAGGCTGAGGAGTATGCTCGGGCTATCCTTTCTACTTCTCAGAAAGCTAATCTCTATTCCCTGATATCCTATCCAGGGGTGGTGATGATCATGGGCGATATCCGAACAGGCAAGACCGGGTTAGCGCATGAAATTGCCGATGAAATGCACCGCCGGCGTAATCTGCCAGCAATTCTTCATATGCCCCGGATAGACGATAAGTTAAGAAGAGCCATACAGCGCATTGTGCCACGCTGGATGACAGTAACCACCAAACGGAGCCAGTGGAAGGACCGGGCAATAGTAATTTATGATGAGGCTGCACAATCAGCACATGCCCGAAGAAGTCAGAGCGGTGATGCTGTGGAACTGGACGACCTGCTGGCCATCGCCGGACAACGAGAGCAGCTTATACTATTCATAAGCCACTACTCGAGAAAACTGGACCTCAATGTTTGCACCGCCGTCCATCGGATCATCTGGAAGCGGCCTACTTATGCCCACCAGCTGTGGGAACGAGATGAAATGGCCGACTTCACCTCTAAGGCATATGACTTCTTTAAGGGAATAAAGGGTGAGATAGCCCAGAAGAAAGCATGCCTGGTATTAGATATGGAACACTTTGGGTTCTTCCAGTGCACTAATAAATTGCCCTCATGGTGGACAGACCGGCTATCCCGGATATTCAAGGAAATACAGATACATAATACAAGCTAGGACTGATAACCAGTCAGCTATTCAATGAAATGGGAGACTTGTTCTCCCATTTTTGCGTCTGTAACGAGTACTCGAGCCGAGCGGAATAGCCTTAGTGAAAGGAGGTGCCTATGAAACAGAAATGGGCAGCTGGCGTAGCCTGGGTAAGCGGGCGGTGTACAGTCACTGGTGAGACCTAGCCCAGCCAGTATCCCGGATGAAACTGGCGCTGCCCTCCTCATTATGGCCACTGGAATAATTAAGAAGAAGGAGGGTCTGTGAATAGAACGGACGTATTGGAAAAACTTGAGCCCATCTGTCATATCACAGCACGTCAGGTGGAGCATAATCCCCGGACAAGAGTGCTGGTTGAGCCCGGACAGGTGATCATGAGGCCTGGCAATGGTGGACACTTAATCCCGTTCAGTGAGAATGGTACTAAAGCACTGGCCAAGTTTGTGGGGCTGCCACAAAAACTCTGCAACGAGCTCAGCCCAGACCTCTTCGGCAGAGTGACCACCGAGCTCCTGAGCAGGAAAGAGAGGTACAGTCTTCTCCTGGATAATGGCCAGGTGGAAAATCTGGTCAACTATCGGGGCATAAGGAATCTGCCTGTGGACAGGGTGTTGTCCACTATCGAACACGTTGTGCCGAACTGCGATTATCACAGGGTTAGTATTCTGGACCACTACTCGGCTTCCCTGGAAATGGTCGGGCCTCGGCAAGAGGCTGTGCGCCGCAGCGATATAGTACAGGCCGGTGCCCTGGTGAACTTCAGCCCGATCAACATGATGAAGCCTCTGGTCCAGAGCTATGTGCTGCGGCTAACCTGCACCAACGGCGCAACAAGCAAGTTAGTTTTGGCCGAGTTTGCTGGCGGCGGTGGCGAGGGCGATGATGTCTGGCAGTGGTTCAGACAGTCGGTCCGCGCGGCATATCAATCAATAGGCGACATTGTGAATCGCTATCGCCAAATGATTCAAGAGCGGATCCCACCCGAGCAGCGAGCTGGTATTCTGGAAAACCTTCTGCGGCGGGCCAGCATAACCGGCAAGGAAGCCGAGGCTGTCAGGGCACAAGCAATTCAACAGGCTCCTCGTAATACCTATGATATGATGAATCTGATCACCTGGGCATCCAGCCACATTATCGAGTCGCCTGACAGGATCCAGCGTGCCCTCAATGCCAGCGCTACCTTTACATCGGAAAGCCAACACGCTACTATATGCCCATTATGTCAGACTAGGCGGTAGCTTCAAATACGTGGCCCCGCACGCTGGGTTTCGGGTTATCCTCCGGTTTTTCCGAGTTTCTCTAGTGTGTGGGCCGCCCAAGGGAGGCAGAAAAATGGACAACCGCAAGGAGAAAACAGAGACACTGGTCAAAGAGGTAATACTCAATGAGAAAGCGCAGCAAGAGTGGATTGATGGTGCCGACCCAGACTTTCTTAACGCACTGGAGGTTTTCATCAAGCACTATGACTCAGGGAAATCCAGAAACGAGTGGTTCAGGATAGGTGTCCTCATAGGGGGAGTATATGAGAGGTGGAGACAAGGGCAAAAGCGAGAAGGCTAAACAATCAGGCTCTAGGGCTGCAAAGGATGGCGAGATTGAGCTTGCCGAGACCGAGGTAAACAAGCCACTATTCTAGGGCACTTCATAACTATTGACATAACGCAAGCGAATAGCCTACTATCTGTCCCAAAAAGAGGAGGGTCAAATGCAAGCATACTGTATGAAGTGTCGTGCCAAAAGAGAAATGAAGAACACCAAAAGCATAATCATGAAGAACCGCAGGTCGGCTACTCAAGGCGTATGTCCCGTATGTGGCACGAAGATGTTCAAAATCGGTAGGAGTTAGGCCGACTCCGGCATTGCCTAACAGAACTCCAAAGGGCTGGATAGTCCTCGTATCAGGATGTCCAGCCCTTTTACTTTGCCAATCACACATAGCAAGTATTTGTTAAGCACCCTCCTATCAAGAAAGCTAAGTCCACGGTAGACTTGTAATCCTATGATGAAAAATGAGATTATAGTATTGACGCATGTTAGGAGACTCTGTGAACCAGTTTGGAAGAGGGTTCCAAGAAGTGGCAGCCGGCATAATAGGCGGAATTGTATTTTCTGCTATCCTCGCTGCATTCGCTCAAGACGGGGCAATTCCTACGGGCATGGTTCTACTATTTACCCTCGTTGGGATTCTCGGTACGGTTGCTACAATTGAATCCTACCGCACAAGCGGATTCGTATTCACTATCGGATGGATTGTAGGGGCGTGGCTTCTCAAGGATGCGATGGATACGACTGCATTTCTCGTCTATTTCATCATTCCGATAGCTGTGCTGATAGCACGTATAGTCGTATTTTTCAGAAATCAGTTCGAGTGATAGAAATATCCGCTCACGAAAAAGCCGCTATTCACCTTATCAACAATACAGGCAATTGTTCAATCCAGTGCATCTGCAAGCTGATTTTGACCTTTGGTGCCTGGTCAGCCCAAGCCTTCTGGGCTATAGACAAAACGACATGTAGCAGCATAGCCGCAAAAATGCTTATTCTTTGCGTAAACAGTCCGCCGCTTAATCAGCATTGTAACGGACCAGGCCGAAAGTTGTGGCGAACCAGAGATTGCCTTCGTTATCCTCAAAAATCGAGTTCACACTATAATGGTACTGACTGTCCTTGCCCTGCCAGGGGTCAAAGTTCTGCCACTGAGTACCGTTGAAGCGACTGATGCCATAGTATCCATCAATGCTATAAGACCCGAACCATAGATTTCCCTGATTGTCTTTTAACATGCAGTGAATAGCGTTACTTACCAGGCCGTCGTCAGGAGTGAAGGTGCGCCAGTTCTCTCCGTCGTAACGGCTAACACCGTTGTTCCAGGTACCAAACCAGATGTTGCCCTGATTATCCTGACAGATAGCGACAACGTAATTGTCTGCTAACCCATCCTCCTTGGTGAACATCTGCCAGTGAGAGCCGTCATAGCGTGTAACTCCAACGTTGGTCCCAAACCACATGTTTCCGTCGCTGTCCTGAAAGATGGTTTCTACATCAGTATGGTCGAGAAAACTCGTCCAGTTCGTCCCGTCGTAGCGGGTAACGCCATAATCAATGGGGGCTGTTCTTTGGCCCACGTTTCCGACGGTAGCGAACCAGAGATTATCCTGGTTATCCACAAAAATGTCTTGTATCGCTGTGCCCGGAAGACCGTTACCGGTGTTGCCGGGAGTAGAACTCTGCCATTCTTTTCCCGTATATTCAAAAACACCTTGCCCCCATGTACCGAACCAGGGGTTCCCCTGTTCATCACGCGCCGCGCAAAGGATAGAATTGTTGCGCATGGCGCCGGAATAAATCTCCCAGCTAGTGCCGTCAAACCGCGTTAGACCCTGGACGCCGCCAACCCAGATTATGCCCTGATTATCCTGGGTTACGCTCGTAACTATGCTGGCGAGCCCGTCGTTAATGGTAAAGGTAGTGAAGTTACCAGATGTGAATGTTACCACCGTTGGCCCGGCCCGACCTGCAACTACCGCCAGGACGACTACAAGACCAAGCAACAGAAATATCACTATGGAATGTCTAACCACGGCATGTCTCCCACCTGGCTAAGCTATTTAAGGCGTACGCCACCCTTTTTGTTTCACTCAAATTAGCTCAACGCCTTTCCGCGTCGCAGTCGCTCCAGACATCGATGCCGAAGCCCTTATTTCACCGATTCTACCTCATCTATAACTGTAATGCAGGAGGCCCCGAAATGTTGCATCATCCGCTTTCCTGAATTCTCTCCAAATTCCAGGACACCGTAACGATTATGCCTACTGCAAATTAGATGTTATATCGTCAGAATACTGCGGCAAAATGAACAATTCGCTACATTGTTTGTTGTAAATTGTTCACACACGATGTATAATAGGAAAAAGAAAAGACTGAACAGTGACTGGAGGTGATAGTATGAAGCAGAAAACTAAGGTCTATCCCCTATTGGTGGATGAACAAGAGATGGCAGGGCTAGAGAAATCACAATTCCGGGAATATGGCAAGCCTGTAGTTAACATTGATAGGCTCAGGGATCAGCTTAAGGATATCAAAAACGGGTTGGTCGGTGTATTCGAAGACAAGGATAGGCAGGGCAAATTTGCGCTGAACAGTCTAGAGATTAGCCTTACAATTGGTGCCGAGGGAGGTGTCTGGTTTATCGCCAAAGGCTCCATTGAGGGGTCAATCAAGCTCACCTTCGAGCGCAATGAGCCAGACAAATCACCTTAGCTCGTGTCCACCTGTTTGGAGTGTAAGCCAGCATCCTTGGGTTATGCTTTCTCAGGATGTCCGACACTAAGTAATAGCCGACTATTGTCAATCTGACGTTAAACAATAGTCAGAATTGTTAGGTCACTTTTCGTCACTTTGTTCAACCAAGTGTTATGACTGGAAGCGGGTCGAGTTCATAACCCGAAGGTCGCTGGTTCGAATCCAGCCCGCGCTACAAACAGTAATGAGAGGCACAGGATTGAATGCCTGCCCCCTGATATTGGCAATAACCTCGAGTCAACCTGACACTACTTTGTCTCTAGCACAAATAGACGAGAGTGGAGATTTCTCAATACTTTGACCGAAAATGTTATTGCATCCTCAATCTCGTCTACTGCTACTGGCACATCTCGGCCTTCAAGTTCACCCGACCGCACCCTCTCTAGATACTGCCTATCGATGATTCCGAGGTTGTGAGTTATAGGGTGACGTTTTTCAAAAGTCTGCCTGAATGTTTCGACTTCCTTCTCACTACAATGTTCAAATAGCTCAACATTAAATTCTTGTTTACATACACCTGATGCTCTCTGAACGTTTTGATAGCTATTTCCGACACGTTTCTTCAACGCATCCTCTATCTCTTCATCGGAAACACCTGAATTCTTCATGTAGCGCCTGGTCATGGCACGAAGAACGGCTTCAAAAATAGACGCCGTATCTTCAAGAGCATTTTCCACATCTCTAGCTGCCACTCGTGCACCTAATTGCTCTTGCCTTCTCTTCACATCGTTTAACATACTTTTCACAACTGCAAACTCTGTTTCTATATGGACTAGAAAAATATCACTACCGCAATCCGGACACCAGTTGGCCAAACCAAATACTGAATGCTCCAATCCGCAGCTCGGACAGGTAACATCTCGTCGGAGTGCCTCTTCTAATAGCGGTCTGACTGGGGACAAACGTTCAGGTTTGTATGTCATCTCCATGGAGAGAAAGCCGCCGCCTAGGCGTCTTTTGCGTGAAGGCCCCAGCCCTAGGGCACTTTCAATCATGTTGCTAACCCCCTTCTCTGCTTCCCTGATAGCAACATTTTGAGAATATTCAATTTGTGCTTTGGTAGTGAAGCTGCCCGGTTCGCCAACTCTCCGACAATACGGGCAATATGCTTCTTCTTGACCCTCGGTAATTCCAGTTCCCGGCTTCACCTTAAAGTATCCAGGAGAACATGTTGAATTTGGGCATTCGCGTCCCAAAAAACCATCGGCATCGGTAGGTATTTGAATACTCATTGTGTATTCGTCTTGCCCAGTTCGTTTGATACTATGGTGTCCGCCCTCTTCAAAAAGCGATTTCCCCATACGCGGTTTCTCCTAAGATTAGAAGTTTAGTAAATAACAGATAATTCTGCCCTTCAACGCCTTGGAATCCAGCCCCGCTACCAGCAAACTACAATTCTGCGATTGATTCTACCCAAGGTTGACAGGTGGATTTGATTACACCTTCGGCCATGTTGAAATATTCCTTTATCATCGAACAACCGGTGTTGTAAGCCCATTTCGCTCCCTTGAAGGTGCATATCTCCTCTATCCAGATTCGTCTACCTTCATCTGGAACGGAAGCCGGTGGGTGCACTACGGGTTCGTCCAGAAAAATGCCTTTATGCTTGAGGAAATCAACCCATCTTGGTTTAGAGTCTGTCTCATCGTAAAAAGGCATTTCATAGTGAATTACATCGTTGCGTATTTTTATTAACCAAGTAAAATCTAGAAATGGATAGCGATTGGCCTCGTAGCAGTGGTTGTAGAGCAGGATTGGGGATAGGCGATACTTGATTTCTAAGTTCTGCTTGGTCAACAAATCAAGAATATCCTTCTCTTTCCTGTCATTTGGGAAATCGCCCCTATACTTGGGCATGCCCAAACGTCTATTGTGAAATTCAAGGTCAAGGGCTAGCCGTTCGTTGATAAAGGCCTCTAAAGCTGAGGCTGCCATGATATAGGCGTCAAGAAAGCCAGCCGAATAGTAGTTACCGTTGGAAATCGTTGTCTTGGGCGATGCACCATATTCACTTGGTGACAAGCAGACTTGCTTTGCCCTCTCGAGGAAGTAATCAGATTTACATACCGATACTATCACACCATGAAGTCTAACATCTTCCCTACATTAATTAAAGCGGATTAGTGTGCGTAGCGGTAAACGCTTCATCGAATCTTCTTTCAGCTGTTTCCTAATATCCTGGGCTATGGCCTCGGAACAATTGCCTACGGTGCGACAGGCTGCCTGTCCTCCCCATGCCCATCCCTAGGTGTCCATCTTTTAGGTGTATGAACCCACAGCGTCGTACCATAATATTTTGTAGGGGGAGGGTGGAATCAAACAATAAGCCAGATTGTCAGGTATAAACTTGCTACCTTTCAGGGAAAACTCTTCGCGCGCTGTCATCAACTCCCAATTCAACTTCAACCACAATTCCAAAGGCATCGCCAAATCTCGACTGGAGCTCTCGCCACTTCGCGGCAAGGTACCAAGAGGCTCCAGAGGTACCCCATTCTCCCAAACCGGCACACACAAAGAAGATGTGGCCAGGGAATCGCAGATTAGGGAGTTTCACAACCATACCGTAGTCCTTCTTTATAGGTTCTTTGAAGCCCTCAAACCTTCTGCCACTCTTCTTATCGAGGATAAAAGTCGTAGCTGCTCCTTCTTGGCCAAATTCCAGAAACTCGTTGTTTGGCTCACGTAGAACCAAGTCTGTAATCTCGTTCGATGAAGAACTGCCCAAAGCCACTAACGTTCGATTTAGATTCTGTGATGCAGAATCATCATCCACAACCGCAATAGGCATATTTCGGTATCCACTAAGTTCATTCACAATATATGAAGCATCTCGGACCTCAGAGCCACCAACTATGCCTTCCCAAGGACCAACGAGTCGAATATCTCTCCCATCTCGATAGCGTTTTCCATATCGATAATAATCTTTGTCTCCTGGCTGTGGAGGTAGATTTGGGGGCATGAGCCGAGAGTCCTTTATTGTTCCATAACATACCACGAAGTCCTGGCCGAGGACTTGCTTGCCCCAGAAGCGACGAAGCAGACGCTTGCGCAACCTCTTGGAAATGAGTTGTAGAAAATCCCCAAGCACAAAGAATACGGCAGCAACACCGAAGCTTATCAGAACCTGTACCCAGATTTGGTTCATAGTGTGATGTGCTGATTATACAACGTGGCTCACTTGCCGACAAAATGCTAGTTTTGTTGAATTACCCGGGTGGTCGCGGCTCAGGCGGCCTTACAGCAGGCAAAACTGTTTTCTGCCCATGGGGAGTGCATACCATTTATCCATTGATGTCCAACTCACGGTTCAAACGTAGTTGATACATGTGACCGGCAGATATAGAATGCTAGGGCAGAACAGTTGACACAATCTTCATATCAGCCATGAAGTCGGTTCTTAGTTGGTGTGGTCAGGAGGAACGTACCATCCATGTGATATTTCTCGCCACCCATGCCCAGTGAGCCCCCTGGAAATCGCGTCGCTTACTCGAGATCGCCGTCTTAGAAGCGTCTGCTTAAAAGCTGAACCTTCAGGCAGAATCCTGCCAATCAACACCTGAACATGCCCTTTTTTAGACCACTTTAGTCGGTCATCTTCTACTCGATTCAGTACCAGATGGACGACCTCTTCCGTAATTGATTCAACATCCAAAGGTGCTGCTCTTGGGCTGATTTGTCTATATCCACCTACTCCCACTGTAGCCGTCTTATGTTCAACGTCAACTGTCCAATGCTGCAGTTCTGCTCGTGATGATCCCATTGCTGTGCCACCGTGTCTTTCAATGAGGAAGTGAAGTATTGGGGGTCTCCATAGCACATCCTCGACGCGCCCAAGGAGCTTGTGTGGTTTCATCCCTCCATAGTCTCCAACAAGTTCATTCCAGCACTCAGCAAGTAGCTTTTCAAGTTCGGCCGTGTCAACAATCTTGCCTTCAGGAGCCTGTCTTAAATAGGTCATTAAACGTTCCATAATGTGTATCCCCACGACTATTAATTATGCATGCATTAGTCTAAGAATCTCAACAATCAGCCAAATTGTGCCTTTGCGATTTACTTCCTGGTTCCCTTCAATTCCCACCAATATCCGGCTTAGTGGCCACTCGAATTGGTTCTAGTTCTAGCTTTGGTTCTAATGTTGATTTTGAGTTTGAACAGCTAGTTTTTTGAGGTAGAACCATAGAACCGTAGAACTACTAGCTCATAGGTTGGAAAGTAGAGCCTGCAACCTGAGCCCCGGAGCTTCTAAGGCAGAACCATAGAACTGAGAACCGTAGAACTTGGAACCTGGAACTGGAACAGGGGAGCAAATCCTGGAAGCATGGCGTCCTTGATTACTAGGTCACAAAACGATGTTTTGTTAGTTACTTGCCCAGAAAGTTGTATCGTGAAAGTTACGACATTGATATACTGAACCAAAGCCTCAGGTCCCCGCTTGTGATATCAGCGTGAGAACCTGTCCCCCAGTTTTCTCGGACCGTCCAACCTTGTTCCAGTGCTCCGACCAAGTCATCAGCAGTCGATTCGGCCATTTCTTGGTAACTCTCTTCGCTTGCGGACGGCTGACTTTGCAGCAAAGCTATTAATGTACTCACTGCTCCACTATAGTCTCCAAACAAATAGGACGTAAATGTGTTCGTTAGTAGATTTACCAACTGAGCAATCGCAGGATCATCTGATTCAAAGGCGATTGCTACAATTCTGAGTTCGTCACCTACCGAATTGGTTGTAAATAATTTCTGATGCATTTCCTTTGACTCATTATCGTTAAGGCTTATCGTCCCTGAAGAAGGCACACGAACCAACTGTGGTTCACTTTTGCCGTCAGTTACACCTAGATACACATATATTTCACCACGTCCCTTCACAAATGGGTCATGGTCGAAGAGGACGCCTATTTTGTTGAGCGTTACTGTAATGGGAGGGTTAAGAGTCTTAATACTAGCAGTAATTAAGCATTGTGTTTCCCCGTATTCGTTGTAAGCTGTCACAAGGTAACTGTAAACTGTGGCATAACTAAGGTCGTTATCCTGAAACGCGGTGATATCCGGTCCCACTGATTCAAGTAGCGCCCCATTGCGATAAATCCTGAAACCATCTTCATTCTTCGAATTATCAACCCAGTGAATCGTGATCTGTGAATGTGAGACGGCCTGACCAGTCAAACCACTGGGTGCGATTGGAGCTGTCTTGCCATTCAGGATTACCGGAGCCCAAGGCTGATAGCCACGAGCATGAAGGAAGATGCCGACTACAACGATGATTACAACAATTAGCAGACTAAGCAGAAACCACTCGCGTCTGGTTTTCATGGCAGACTCGCTGCTCTGTTATTTCAATACCCTAAATCCTGTCCCCTTTGTTATGGAATAACATACTTTCCCAGACCAAGAAGTCCTTGGTTTTCAGAAGATATTTCTGTAGCACCTTGCTGCCATTGCATCTTGCCCCTTAGAATCCAGTCTGTAGAGAATGGTTGGTCAAGGTAGATCAAATCAATCAACCCGGGAAAGACATCGTGGTTCAAAGCGACGGGCCAATCTCCCTGATGATATGTGTTCACCGTTCAACCCCAACCAAGGAAGAGTCAGATAGATGAGTCTACTATACAGGCTCAAGGGAGAGGTGTCAAGACTTGTCTATAATTGTCTATTTGTGCCTAATCATTCCTATCTATGTACTATCAATTCAACTATAGGATAGGAGAGTGAGATGGCCAGAAAGAAGCCGAAGGAGAATGTAGACCGGATATTCTTCACCTTTGCCGAAGCGCAAGACTTTCTAGGTGTGAGTCATCAGACGGTGTATAAACTTATAAGGGAGGGCTTGCCTTCACATAAGATAGGCAAGAAGCGGGTATTTTTGAAGGAAGATATTATCCGCTGGATAAAACAGCATTAGAGAACAACTGGAATGCTCGTTACAAATTTACCGGCCAAGTTATTCATTAAGTGTAGCATACATGGCAATAGTTATCGTGGCACCTACCAAGGAATTGTTCATCTCGACTTGGCCAGTATTTATCTCGTTCTCACTAATGTTGCTATCAGCAAGAAAAGTATCAGCATCAGATGGTACCAATTCAGCTAGTGTCACTGCAAGAACAATTGAAGGAATTAACCTCTTCACTTCTGCTACCTTCTGACTCTGTTCGAGCCAAGAATGCAGCAGATCAGAAATATAGCTTTTATAAGACACTTAATGACACATAATAAGCTAAGTGACAGGCGCGATCGATACCGTTCTCTTTCACACAAAGTCAGAGGTGTTGGTTCACGATCCACCGGATTTTTTGTTGGGTCACTTGTTGGCTTACTGTGCAGCACTACTTAGAAGCCGCAGAGTCACTTCATCTGTCCTCATTGGGGCGTGTAATGGCAATTATACGCTAGTTTCGGGCTAACCAATTTGGTTATTAGCAAGCTTTCACTGACTCACCATGATTTGTAGTATAATTACACTATCCGGTTATTGTGTTGCGCTGATAACTCGCGCCTTAACTCACATCAAAGGCGTCTTGGCAATTACTCAGGAGGTGCATTGTGAAAGACAGAATTCTCGAATCTTACTTGGCCTCTTTTGTCGACGAACACAATCTGTCCGACCTAGACGAATCTGATGCTTTCGAGCGCTTTGCTAACTTCTGCATAGTGTCCAGAGAGCACCCCGGAGATTTCGATTTTGAAGATATTAGCGTGGGCGGAAACGCTGATAGTGCCATCGACGGACTGGCAATTTTAGTGAATGAGCATTTGGTTTCTTCTACAGAGGAAATAGACTACTTTAAAAACAATCTCCGGCGTCTTGATGTGCAGTTTCTTTTCGTCCAGTCTAAAACATCAGGTAAATTTGAGGTGAGTGAAATAGGCAACTTCCTGTTTGGCATTAAGAGTTTCTTCGAGAGAGATCCACTAACAAAGGAGAACAAGGAGATACAGCGGCTTAGGCATCTCAAGGATTACATTTACAAGTCCACCATAGACATGGACACAAACCCACTGTGTCGCATTTATTATGTGACATCGGGCAAATGGATTGAAGATGTAAACTTGCGCGGCAGAATATCCAAAGGTGTCAACGAGCTGAAGAGCACGAATTTATTCAGCGATGTTAAGTTCTTCCCGATTGACGTGGAGAGACTTGGCACCATATATCGGGAACTCAAACGCAAAGTTGTCAGAGAGGTCACGTTCGACAAGTACACTATCCTGCCCCAGATAGATAATGTTCAGGAAGCCTATATCGGCATCCTGCCGAGCACGGAATATCTGAAGCTCATATGCGACGAGGAAGGAAACCTACTACGCACCCTGTTTTATGACAACGTTAGAGATTTCCAAGGCAACAATCCTGTCAATATGGAAATTCAAGAGACCTTAGCCGAGTCTACTCAGAGCGACAAATTTGCCTTACTCAACAACGGCATAACCGTGGTTGCACAATCGGTCAACAAAGTCGGTACAACCTTCAAGGTAAAGGACTTCCAAATCGTCAACGGCTGCCAGACAAGCCACATATTGTATAGAAACCGCAATATCTTAAACGAAAGAATCCTAATACCGATAAAATTGGTTGTAACTAGTGACCCAGATGTAACCAACCTTGTTATAAAGGCCACTAACAGGCAAACTGAAGTCAAACTAGAGGCATTCGAATCATTACGTGAGTTTCAGAAGAAACTCGAGGAGTTTTACACGGGCTTCGGTAAAAACAATACGCCACGTCTATACTATGAAAGACGGTCAAAACAGTATGACCACTTGCCAATACTCCAAGAGCACATCGTAACCCTTGCTGCACAGGTCAAGTGCTTCCTGGCCATGTTTCTTAACGAACCGCACAGCACCCACAGATATTACGGTGAGCTCCTCAATGTTAACCGAAGCCGGATGTTCGTGGACAATCACTTGCCGTATCCCTACTACATCAGCGGTTTTGCCCTATGCATATTGGAGGAGTTTTTTGCCCAAAGCCGCATACAGCACTTCTATAAGAAATTCAAGTACCAGATGCTAATGTTGCTTAGGCTCCAATCAGAGCGGTCCCCCATGCCATACTTGAACGCAAAAAAGAGGATGGATGACTATTGTTCTGACCTACTCAGCGTGCTTTCTGATAAGGAAGCTACATTGAAAGCATTCACTGCAACCACCTCAGTTATCCAAACGGCATTAGATACAGGAAGGTACGAGCCACGTGAGGCTCTTAGGCTTAGGGCTTTCACATCAGACTTGATATCTAAAGTCACTTCGCCATCAAAAACATCCCCGGCGACTGTTTCGCGCCAAGTTGGCAAAGTGATAAAATTCAGCGACATCAGAGGTTTTGGCTTTATCAAACCCCCGACAGGTGATGACCTCTTTGTGCACTATAGTGATATACGAGTACCCGGGTTTCGTACTCTGCGTCAAGGGCAGTCAGTCGAGTTTACTGTGTTGGAAGGTGAAAAGGGGCTTCAAGCCAAGGATGTAATAACGCTTGATTAAAGATGAGTAGCCCATTACCAACGCATCTGGAAGCCTCGGACTTGGAACTGATGACGAACTGCCTAGAAAAGTCATGACCTAGTGCAGACTCTACTGTCCAGAAGGTACGGTTAGATTAAAAACAGCTTGTTCTTACCTTAGAACACGAAATGACGTTTTGTTACGCTAGAGGTAACAAAACGTCATTTCGTGCAGTCCTCTGCTGAACTGCTCTTACTACCCAAGTTAAGATTAGGGCACTAGTAAGGCTGTGACTCGGAGAGGTTGACGTCCCTGTTTGTTGATGCTACTATGCTATTGTCAAAGGTAACTTCAAGGACCATCCGCTCAGACAGCCGCGGCGGTCAGTGGGCAGCGTGTATGTCACCGACGAGGCATCATCATGGACGGAGAAAGTCAGGCACGAGCAAGGAGGTAGAAATGGCAAGGATTCTAGAGTTACACCTTACGCCAAAAGGGAGAGTTCAAAAGCCAGCGACACCAGAGCAGATGAAGCAGTTTAAGGAAGCTTTCGAGAAGGTGCTCAGACAGAACCCTCAAGTCAAGTACAAGGGCACATTTGTAGACAAAGACGGTGTTGGCGTATGTGATTGGGAGGCTCCCAATGCCCAAGCAGTAGAGAAGATTTGCAAAGGACTGAATCTTCCCTACGACGCGATAGTCCAGGTAGAAGAACTCAAAATGTGAAAGACAATGGCTGGACGACTTTGTCTGGAGGAAGTCTACGTCCAGAACCAGATAGCCTTTCTACAGGAGTCACATCCCTCCTCAGAAATTGTGTCTCTTGTACCGAATAGTCCAAGTAAGGCAGTCTGGCAACTATATTGGAAAAACAAAAAGAGCCCGCTCTGAGTGGGCTCTATCTACCTCAGTCGGCCGTCATCTATCTCCAACAGCTGCGACAAGGATGAACGGAATGTTGCGGTTACTGACTATCGCAGGTTGATGCCTAAGACTGAACAGAAAGTCAGATTGTGTCTGTCGGATCTACCTGTGTCGGTTTACACGTTGATTTCCGCTCCGTTCCGCCTCAGTTTTACTATCTTGTATCTGCTATCGCCCTTTTCTCTTTAACAGGAGCCAATTCCTATCGCCCGTGTGAACCAGAGCGTACTCCCCTTGTAGTCTATCTCCATGAAGTGTGAATGCTAACAGATTAGGCT
>Ga0315285_10001541_pt1 | contig 24223 bp, 22 predicted proteins | sample YL17G09_36_MG_FD_203698 | JGI IMG/M metagenome (GOLD analysis project Ga0315285, IMG submission 203698) | Sediment microbial communities from Yellowstone Lake, YNP, Wyoming, USA - YL17G09_36 | ecosystem: Environmental > Aquatic > Freshwater > Lake > Sediment | place: USA: Wyoming | collected... | reverse complement strand
GATGAAGGCCGGTCTCGCCCTCCTCCGTCCCCTGCTCACCGAGCAAAAATTTCAACCGGTGGGGTTGGTGGTGCTCGGAACCGTGCAGGGTGATCTCCACGACATCGGGAAAAATATTGTCGGGATGGTCCTGGAAGGGGCCGGGTTCCAGGTCCAGGACCTGGGGGCGGACGTGCCCCCGGATAAATTCGTGAACGCGGTCAAGGAAAGCGGGGCCCAGATCCTCGGGATGTCCGCCCTGCTCACCACCACCCGGACGGTAATGGCCACGGTAGTGAAAAAGCTGAAAGAACAGGGGATCCGCCCGGGCGTTCGGATCATGGTGGGAGGCGCCGCGGTTTCGGATGATTACGCCCGCAAAATCGAGGCGGACGCCTTCGCCAAAGACGCCCTGGAGGCGGTGGCCAAAGCTCGGGAATTGACCGTTAGAAGGTAGCCGCAAGCTTTAGCTTGCGAAAACATGTTTTAGCACTTTGATTTATTAATTTTATTTTATTATGAAACTGATTGATTGGGTAAAATCCTCCCCGTCCCGCAAGGTCATCCCCCTCGCGGGTTACCCGGGGATTAAGCTAACCGGCTCCTCGGTCCGGGAAACCCTGGAAAACCCGGAGCTGCAAGTCCGTTCGCTGAAAGTCCTGTTTGACCGGATTCAGCCCGACGGCATCCTCCCCATTATGGATCTTACCGTGGAAGCCCAGGCCCTGGGGGTAAAGATCCAGATGCCCGATCAGGAAGCCCCCTCGGTGGTTGATCATCCTTTGAAAAGTCCATCCGACCTCCAATCCCTGACTGTCCCCGACCCGATAAAATCGGGGCGGATGCCGGTTTACCTCCGGGTGGCCGAATTGCTCAAAGCCATCCTGCCCGACGTGGCCCGGGGATGCTATGCCATCGGCCCTTTTACGCTCGCCGGGGAAATGGTTGGGGTGGAACCGCTTTCCTTCCTGCTTTATGAAAACCCGGAATTTGCCCGGGCGGCCATCGAGTTCTCCGCCCAGGTCACGACCGCTTATTTGAAAGCCCAACTCGGTTCCGGGGCGACTTTCGGAGTGATCCTCGAGCCCACAGCGGTAATTCTTTCGCCAAAAATGTTTAATGATTTCTGTCTGCCGGCTTTAAAAATAATTACCCAATCCATCCCCCAGCCGATCGTTCTTCATATCTGCGGGGATACCGAACATCTCCTGGAAGGAATGAAAAATACCGGGGCCCAGGGTTTGAGCCTGGACAGCCCGGTGGATCTTCCCGCGGCGGCGAAGAAACTTCCCTCTGATCTGGTCTTGATCGGAAACCTTCACCCGGTGGAGGTGATGGTGGAGTTATCTCAGGGAGAGGTCCGGGAAAAGACCCGATCCCTTCTCTCGGCGATGTCCGGTTTCCCGAACTTTATCCTCTCCTCCGGGTGCGACCTTCCCCCCGAAACCCCGATCGAAAATATCCAGGCGCTGGTTCAGATAGCCAGATCGATTTAATGTTTCGTAAATGGTTTTACATAATCAGGGTTGAATTCATCCTCTATTCTTATAATGTAGGGGCGGCTTTCTACTTGTCCTGAGCGAAGTCGAAGGGCAGCCGCCCGAAGAGGGAGCCAGCCCCTCGATGTTACTCGGGATAAATGGAATGGTTTATCCTGAAGGGACTCATCCTGAAGGACTCCCCTATGAAAGAGATTTTTATTGTAAATGCTTTTCTGAAACATAACACTAGCGTCCTAGCTTCCCAGCCTATTTGCCCTTATCCAATTCAAAACTATCAACACAGGCTTTGAGCTGGGCGGAGGTCGAAGCCCACTGCTTCTCCACGGCCGTGGCGGTAACCAGGTAGACCCGGCCCGCCTTCAATACCGATCTCACGTACAAATGCAGGGCCAAACTCTGGTATGAGCCGGTACACTCGAAAACATAAGTGTCCGGGCCGAGCTTTTTTTCACTGATCAGCTTGAGACCAGACTGTTCCAGCTGTTGCTTGCTCTGGGTGGCCAATTCATCGATAGTCCCGGTGAAGGGTTTGCTTTGTACGTTGACGTTGGGGGCGAAACCATCGGAAAACGAGAGATACATCATCAGGGCCTGATAAGTGCCGCTTTTCGCCGCTTCCTCAAGGGGAGCGATCGAGAATCCGTTCTGTTTGAAATGCAGTCTCTCCGCCGGGGCGCGATTGAGACAGGCGGCGCATAATACCGCGGCCAGGATGATTAATAAATTCCGTTTCATTCTTGGTCTCCTTTCTTTAAAACAGGTAATGACTTTAGACAGATTTTCATTTCCAGAGGTTTCCCGCATCCTAGTAGGCCGATTCCCAATCAACATATCAACAAGATGGGTAGCCGCAACCTTCAGGTTGCGCCATTTTCGCAGGCTAAAGCCTGCGGCTCCCCTACGAAAGAAATGTTTATTGTAAAGGCTTTTCTGAAACATAACACTACCTTCCCAGCGTTCCAGCATATTTATATCAGATAATTTTTCAGCTCTTTCCTCAGGTAGATGACCGCGGCGGCGATGATCGCGGCGTCGTCTACGAACCCTGCGATTGGATTTAGTTTACTCTTCAAGGGTTCTCGTCCCTCGAACCTTTTCAGGGACAAGGGAAACATTGGGCTTTGAAATTTGAACTTATAATCCGAAAGTGCTTCAGTCTTTTTCGTTGATAAATTTGGCCGGGTTGGAGCGGGCTTTTTCGAGCTTTTCCTCAAAACCGGAGCCGAGATCGGCGCCTAATTCCTGGGCCCTCTTCTTGGCGGAGAGACCGATATTCCGCGAATCGCGATAGAAGCTATCCGTGGGTTTGGCCTTGGGATCATATTGCTCGAGCCGCTGCGACTCGGTCAGGTGAAATTGGACCCGGGAGATCAGGCGTTTCAGGTCCTGGCCCTGGCACCGAGGACACTGAAGCGAAGCCTCCTCCTCCGGCTTCCGGATCAGCTCGCTGAATTCCTTTTCGCAGGACCGGCAGAGATATTCGTAAATAGGCATTCTAAACTTGTAATTCCCCGTGGTCTTGCCACGGGGTTACCTTATTCCATCATTCCGCACTTGATTCAGCCTGCCCCGGACTTGATCCGGGGGAATCCAGGGTTTCCTGTGAAAACAGGAATCTATGGTTCCCTGCTTTCGCAGGGACAGCGTCTGGATCCCCGCTGGAGTTTATCCCGCACTCTGATGCGGGACGGGGATGACAAAAGGGGACTGGATTCCCGCTGAAGTTTATCCTGAGCGTAGTCGAAGGGCGGGAATGACGATTAATACCCAATTGCTTCAATATTAATAAACAAATTGATTTTATCACTTCTTTTTATCCAGGAGGTCCTCCAGCTTTTTACGATCCGCGTCGGTGACGTCGCCGGTCTTTTCCTTCGCGCCTTTGATCGTGTCTGCGGCCTGGTCTTTGACATCATCCACCCTGTCCCCGACCTTACCCATTCCCTTTTCCACCTTTTTTTCTATCTTGTCCACCTTCTTTTCCACCTTCTCACCCCACTCTCCCACCTCGTCCTTGATCTGATTGAGCTCCCCCCCCTTCCGGTATTTGATTTCCACCCCGCGATTTTTGAAACTTATATCAAAAAAGTACAAAAACGCGATTACCGCCGCGATCAGGATCAGAATTTTCAATATAAATTTAATCATGGGATGCTCCGATTTCTTGCTTTTCCTGGGTTTTTTCAATCTAGTTACTTTTCTTACTTTTCCGGGATTGGGGTTTTCTTCTCACGGTTTTACTAAACATATCCAAAATCAGCGACCCCGGCAACACTTTGAGCCTTAAACCCGGAGCGCCCGGCCGGTGCGGCCAGCTCATGATTTTGTAATTTCTTGTTCTCCCGGGAAAACCACGATGAAGATGGTCCCGACCCCCACCTTGCTCTCCACTTTGACCTTCCCGCGGTGTTCGTTAGTAATCCGGAGAACGTTCGATAACCCGAGACCGGTCCCGCCTTTCTTGGTGGAAAAAAACGGTTCGAAAATCCGGGCCAGGTTCTCCTCGGAAATCCCCGCGCCCTGATCCTCGACCCGGAATTCCACCCATCCGTCCGGGCGCAGGCAGGTTTTAACCAGGATCTTTCCGGTCCGCCCGGTCATGGCCTGAATCGAGTTCAGGATCAGATTGACCACTACCTGTTCCAGGGAGCTCATATTTCCGTGCACCCGGAGATTATCGGGCGAGAGCTCGAGCACCAGATCAAAATCTCCCTTCCGGATTTCATAGTGAAGCAGGAGCAAGGATCTCTCGATCAGCTGATTGAAATCCACCCACTCCTTGCCCGCCACGTCAAAACGGGCATAGGTCGTCAGATCCCGGACCAAAACCCGGATCCTTTCCGCTCCTTCCAGGATCCGGTTGACTTTCTCCATGTCCTTATCCCCCACCCTGGACTTCAAAAGCTGGGCGTCCGCGGAAATAATGGTCAGGGGATTGTTCAGGTCGTGGGCGATACCCGCCGCCAGGGTTCCCAGCGAAGCCAGTTTTTCCGCGTGGATCACCTGCTGCTCCAAAGCCTTCATCTGGGTGATATCCATAGCCACCAGAATCAGGCTCCGGCCCCGATTTCCGCCTTTCTCCACCCAGGCGGTATTAAAAAGCCCGTGGCGGACTTCCCCGGTCTTGGTTCGGAACTGCAGTTCGAAGCTGTCCTTTTCCCGGCCTTCGAAAAGCCCCAAGAGATAATGCCGGATGGTCGGTTCGCCTTCGGAAATCAGGAACAGCCGGACAAAATCCGAGACGTCCTTTCCCAGCATCTCCCCCCGGGAATATCCGGTGGCCCTTTCCGTCTCCTGGTTCACCGCCTCCACCTTGCCCTCCTGATTGATCACGATGATCGAGGCATTGGTGCTCTCCAGGATCGATTCCAGGTAGGAGCGCAGATACTCCACCTCGCCCAGGCTTTTTTCCAGATCGGCTTTCGATTCAAACAGCTCCCGGGCGGTCCGGTCGAGGTCCTGGTGGCTCTCTTCCAGGAGAAGGTTGGATTTTTCCAGGGCGTCAATCAGGTCCCGGTATTCCTGGGGATTCTGGAAGAAATAACGGCGGAAGCGCTGGACCCAGTTCAGCGGTTCTTTCCAGGAAATATTGAAAACACAGGCTTCCGAGCCAAATACGGTTCCGTTCCAGAAAAAGGTTCCATCCTGGTTCAGCTGGCCGATTTCCCTTCGCTCCCCGCTGCGGATCTCCCGCTCATAAACCCGGTCGTCCTTGACCTCAAAGGCCTTGCCGTCAAACCGCTCCAGCTTCTCAATCGGGACCGAGCACCGTTCCTCCCGGACGACCGCCGACTTCCGCCCTCCCATGGTCGGGATGGCCTCCAGCAAGCCGCGGAAAAAATTGCAGGAATCACGAAAGATCGGATGGGGGGGGATGGCAAACTGCTCGATCGTGGCCTGCCCGGGCTCGATGTAGAGAACCCGGTAGCGGTAAGCCCGGGTCACGAAGTTCGCAATCTGGGGAACCCGGCGGTAAAGGGTTTCCAGGCGGCCGATGCGGGCCAGGACCGAAATGGCCTGTTCCATTACCCCGAAGGAAGACCAGATCTCGACGGCGAATTTCCCGGCTTGGTAAACCGCCTCGGGATCCCCGGTGATCTGCCGCAGACGCCAGGACATTTCCCTGCTCACTTCGAGCGGGAACCAGTTCTTGATCTCCTCGAGTTCCGGGACGGTCACCCCCAGCCCGGCGACCAGCTCGGCGGGATTTTTCCCCACCCGGCGGGCATACTCAATCAGCGAGCGGGTAATCCGGGCGCTGCTCTTCTCCAGCCTTTCCGCCATCATCGGGGCTTCCCTTTCTTGTCCTCCGGGTTATCTTTCTTCTCGCGCCCGGCTCCCTCGATGTCGATAATCTGGGCCCGCCCGGCGTAGCTCCGGGTTTCGTAGCGGGTCACCAACCCGATTCTCCTGACAATCTGGGCCATCTTATCCACTTCCTCCTGAAGGATCTTGAAATCGGCTTTCATGGGATTATCATTCTCAATTTTCTTGTTCAGGAGATAAATCCAGGAGTTAATCGTCGTCAACGGCTGGTTCAGCTCGTGGGCCAGGGCCCCGGCCAGCTCGGCCAGGGCCGCCTCCTTCTCCCTCTCCGCGAGTTTCTGGTCGATTTCCTCCATCTGCTTCTGGAGCCGGAGTTTTTCCCGCATGTCCATGAAGTAACCGATCGTAGCCACCTCCTGGCCTTCCTCATAAACAATGGCCCCGTAAAGGCTGATCGGGACGTTCTTCCCCTCCTTGCTCAAAACCTCCAATTGCACCCCCTGAACCCGGCCGGTCCCTCCCCACATCGGGCTTCGCATCATCCGCATCACTTCCCGGGCGATTCCCGCGGGATAGATTTTTTCGATATTCAGCCTGCCGATTACTTCCTCCGCCTTGTAACCAAAGACCCTTTCCGCAGACTCATTAAATATCAAAACGTTTCCCTTGCGGTCGGCGGCGACAATCGCGTCAACCGAAAGATTTACCACCCGCTCGAGAAGCTCGCCGGAACTTTTGGGACTGACGATCGAAATAGTCTGCTTGGCCATCGAATTATTTCACCCCGCGGCTTAAAAATTCCTTCACCATTTTTTCCGCGGCAAACAGGGTGGCCTTCTCTTTCCTGGCGATGGTTTTCAAATCTTCGTATTCCGGATGCAGCCACGGTTCCCGGCCCTTTCCCTCCACCCGTTTCACCCGCACCGGCCCCCAGGGGGTTTGATACACCTCCTGGGAACGGGGCAGGCAGTAGCGCTCCATCTGCTGAAACCTGACCCCGGAGGTGCTGGAACCGCGGAAAAAAGCCTCCGCCACCCGCTCCCGGTTTTTTCCCTCGCAGAGCACGCGGATTAAAACCCCGGGCCGGTCTTTCTTGGCCTGGATGGAGGAGAAATAAACCTCCAGGGCCCCAGCCGCTTCCAGCTCTTCCCGCAGCCCGGCGTAAATTTCGGGATTCATATCATCCACCGTGGATTCCATCTGGCACACGCTCTCCGCCCGCCAGTCCCGGGAATCCTGACCCCAGACCACCCGGAGCAGGTTCGGAATCCCCGAGCGGGACTCCCGGGTGCCCGCCCCGTAGCCGATCCGGTCCACCTTCATCGAGGGATACCCGTTGAACCCCTGGGCCAGGACCCGGATGATCACGGCCCCGGTCGGGGTCACTGTCTCCTCGTCGGCCGGGAAAGAAACCACCGGGATATTCTTTAAAAGCTCCAGCGTGGCCGGTGCCGGCAGCGGCAAGCGGCCGTGGGCGCAATCCACGAACCCCTGGCCCAGCGGCAGGGGTGAGGCCAGGATCCGATCTGGCCGGAAATAATCCCGTGCCACCGCCACGCCGACCAGGTCCACGATTGAATCGAGGGCGCCGATCTCGTGAAAGTGAACCTTTTCGGGCCTGGTCCCGTGGATCCGCGCTTCCACCCCGGCCAAGGTCTGGAACAGGGTGAGGGAAAGCTCCTTCACCCCTTTCGAAAGCGCGCTCCCCCTGATTATTTTCTGGATCTCAGGATAGCTTCTTTCCTTCTGCTTTTTCGCTGGGAAGATAATCTCGACTTTTTTTCCCCTGATCCCCCCGCGCTTGGCCTCCCCGGCCTCGATCCGGAACTTCCCCAGGGGCAGTTTCCTGAGTTCTTTTTCGAGATGTTTCAGCGGCATTCCCAGGTCGAGAAAAGCCCCTAGGGCCATGTCCCCGGCAATGCCGGCAAAACAATCAAAATAAAGGATTTTCATACTCACTCAAGTCCAAAGTTCAAAATCCAAATATCAAAATTTTCGTCAATGAAGCTCCCCGCGGCAAGACCGCGGGGTATCTAAGGAACGTTCTAAACACGTCCGTCATCCCCCGGATCAAGTCCGGGGCAGGCTCTGCGAAACTTGTCCTCGAAATGTTTAATCGGGGAGCAGGGATCCAGAGACTTTCGAAAGAAACTGGATTCCCGCTTCCGCGGGAATGACAGAAACAAGGTATCCCCGTGGCAAGACCATGGGAAATACAAGTTTAAGTTTTGGGCTTTATTTGTCATTTGCCCCTCCGGGGTCCTCGTCCCGAGACCCCGTTCGGGGTCGTGGGAAGCTTTGACATTTGGCATTTATATCTAGCCACCCAACTACCTAGCAACCGAAGCCACCAGATCAATCCGGTGGTTACCCCGCTTGTTTCCGGGAGGAATCGATCAGATGGTCGATCCGGCTGGCCAGAAAGCCCGCCCCGAATCCATTGTCAATATTGACCACCGCCACCCCGGCCGCGCAGGAATTCAGCATGGAAAGCAGGGCCGCCAGGCCTTTAAAATTCGCCCCGTATCCCGTGCTGGTGGGAACCGCGATCACCGGCTGATCCACCAGCCCGCCGACCAGGCTCGCCAGGGCCCCTTCCATTCCCGCCACCACCACGATCACCCGGGCATCGCCCAATTTGTCCTTTTCATTCAAGAGCCGGTGGACTCCCGCCACCCCCACATCGTAAAGCCTTTCCACCTGGCTGCCGAGAATCTCGGCGGTCACCGCCGCTTCCTCCGCCACCGGGATATCCGAGGTCCCGGCGCAGATCACCAGGACAAAATTTTCCTTCCGGCCGGAGGCGGGGGCAGGTTTTTTCTTCCCGGCCTTTCCCGTTTTCCCCGGTTTCGGAGAAGAAAGGATCCGGGCCTGGGGGTAATATTCGAGTTCGCGGTGAAGCTTCCGGATCTTCCCGGCTTTTTCCTGGTCCACCCGGGTGACCAGGACCTTGCCCCCCGAGAGTTTAATCTGCTTGGCGATTTCCACAATCTGGTTGACGCTCTTCCCCTCCCCGAAAACCACCTCGGCGACTCCCTGGCGGATTCCCCGGTGATGATCCAGCCGGGCAAACCCGAGATCCTGGTAAGGCAGGAATTTCATTTCCTGCATGGCTTCGGGAATACCAAGCTTGCCGGCCTTGACCCGCTTGAGGAGATTTTCCAGTTTTTCTCGATCCAATTTGTCTCCCGTTTACTTAATCCCGAAAAATGCAGTTGTTATTTCTTAATTCTTTGTAATTGCCCGATTTATTTATCCCGACTTCAGAGGGATTTATCCCGATCCGGGAGGGATCGGGCGCTTTTGAAAACCGCCGATCCCCCCAGAGACGGGACAAGTGAATCGGCAGACAAAAAAAACCGCTCGCGAATGACGGGGAGACGGATTCCATCGCATTTTCCGGGTTAATATATTTCCTTACTTTCGTATTTCATTTAAGGGATTGAGGGGGATTTTCATCTGAATGTTTTCGAACCAGTTTCTCCAATTCTTCCAGTGACTGCCGGGAAAGGTCCGCGACTTGGGAAACCAGGCTCGGGGAACCGGCCGCGATCTTCCCTTCCCCGCCGAAATCCTCGGGCTTCAGGATCTTGTTTACATCCATTTTCTTTGTCAGGCCGGTTCGCATCTTGTCAAACAGGACGACCATCTTCTGGGACAGGGCGAAGATATCGGAGAACCCCATCGTCGCCGACAATCCCTTCAGGGAATGGAAGGCCCGGTGTAAATTTTTCACCAGTTCGATGTTTCCCGGGTCCGCTTCCCATTTTGGCACCAGGTCCCGGATGGCTTCGAGCTGATCCCGGGCGTCCAGGGAGAAAAGCTCCCGATATTTTTCCAGCTCCGGATCCATTTAATATTTTAAATTTTTTCGTATGACTGTGATGCGAAAAGCCGCAACCTATTGATCTTCAATATATTCCCCCCTCGTTCAATTTATATATATTTTATCATCCTGTCAAAAAAACACGCGAAGATAAAAAAAGGGGGGAGATCCCCCCCTGCAAAATAACATCCGGCTCTCAAGAATCAGGTGAGCTTACTGCCCCCGGACGATGGTGCAGAATTTCGCGTAGATCATCAGGATGTTGGTGGAATTGTAATCAACCGTAGCCACCTTGGAAATCCCGCCATTCTTCATCGCCGCTTCAATGCTGGCGTCGCCGGTAGCAACCCAACCCAGGATGGAGCTGGCGCAGGCCGTCCCTTCCTTGGACGCGGAAGCGCCGGAGTCGGCGGTGATCGGCGCCTTCACATCCATATAAATAAATCCCATCACCGGACTTTGCACCATGGCGCAACCCATGAAGAAGCAGAGCCCAAACCCAAGACCCAAAATCTTTTCCCACTTTTTCATCCTCTTTTCTCCTTTCTTAATTTGACTAATGGTAACATATATAAATACTTTCCAAATATTATTAATTTTATATAATAGAAAGGCAAACCCAAACCGGAATTATGAAGATCAATATTATTTCCAAACTGGAAGCGGAGCTGTTGGCGCTGGAAAAGGAGCTGACCCAAAAGATCCCCCAGGAACTCTCCCGGGCGGCCGCTTTCGGCGATCTGACCGACAACGCGGAATACGAGGCGGTGAAAAATCGCCAGAAATTCGTGGAGGCCCGCTTCGCCCAGATCCAGGGCCGGCTCCGGAGCCTGGCGGCCCTCAACCTGGAATCCCTCCCCCGCGACCGGGTGGCCTTCGGCAGCATCATCCACCTCCGCGATCTCGATTCCTCCGAGATAAAAATTTATCGGATCGTCACCGCCGAAGAGGTCGGCAAGGTCCCGGGCCACATCACGGCCAGTTCTCCCGTCGGCAAAGCCCTCAACGGCAAGAAGGTGGGGGAAGAAATCGAGTTGAATCTTCCGGCCGGGACCAGGTATTTGAAAATCGTAAAAATCATCACCATCCACGAACAGGAAGAATGACAAAAGTTCAAAGGTCAAAGGTCAAAGGTCAAAGGTTCCTGTTTTTTTTCATCTTTTTTCTTTTTACCTTTTACCTTTTACCTTTCACCTTTTCTTCTGCGTGGGCGGTCAGCCCCGAGCCTCCCGTCCGCGCGGATGACCCGCTCTGGGAGAAAGCCCTCTCGCTCTGGCAAAAACGGACCGAGGGCCCGGCCGCCCGGGAAGCCCTGACTGTCTTCCAGTCGCTTTCCCAAAAACACCCGGACCAGGTTGAGCCCCTCCTTTGGTCCTGCCGGATCGCCTATTTCATCGGTGAAAGAGAGTCGAACGATGATAAACGCAAACAGCTTCTTAAGGAATCCACCGATCTCTGCCGCCAAGCCCAGGTCCTGGACCCTGACAACGGCTATGCCGTTTACTGGCTGGCGGCCTCGATCTCACATTATTCCGACATCGCTCCCCTTCTCCCCCAGATAAAAACCCTCGTGAGATACATCCCCGAACGCGAACTTCCCTGTCCGGATGAGCTTTCCCCCGAATGGAAATCCGCTCTGGAAAACTGGGACGCCCGGTGGGATATGAACCGCTCCCGCACCGCGGTCAAGATCTGGGAGGATACGGTCAAGCAAAAACCCGAATCATTTGAAGCCTGGTGCTGGCTGGCCCGCGCCTATTACTGGCTCGGAGAGATCACGGAAACCAAAAAGGAACAGGAAGAACTTTACTACCGGGGATATGAATGCGGAAAGAAGGCGGTAGCCATGAAAACCCGGCATCCGGGAGCTAATTACTGGACCGCGGCCAACCTGGCCCGCTGGGCCCAGAGGGGTTCCATTATCAGGATCGCCGGCAACGCCGGGGAAATCTTCGGCCACGTCAGGGTCGTTGACCAGGAAGAACCCCTGTATTATTTCGGTGCCATTCCCCGCTTTATGGCTTTTTCCCTGGCCCATGCCGGGTTCGTCACCCGGAAGCTGGTCGCGATGATGGGATTCAATCCCGATAATGTCACCCAGTTAACCCTGATGTCCATCGCCGTCGAGCCGCGCTTTTTAGCCACCCACATCGCCCTGGCGGAATTCGCCATTTACGCAATTAAAAACAAAACCCTGGCGAAGGAACACATAGATTATGTTTTAAACGCGGATCCCGAGGCTTATCCCGCCTACGCCCCCGAAAACCGCCTGGACGTTAAAAAAGCCCAAAAGCTGTTGGAGGAATTGAAGAAGTAGACAGCAAAAGGAATGCGGAATGAAAACCAAATAAACTAATTGGCCAAGATTGGTAGCCGCAACCTTCAGGTTGCGTATGGTGATCAAGTCTGTTGGCGCAGAGGTAATAAACCAGCGGGGCCCGAAGGCCCCGCTTATTAATTTATTAGATTTCCGATTGTTTCGCAGGCTAAAGCCTGCGCCTACCTACTTTTCACTTTTAACTAGAGCTTTTTAATATCCTCCATGATCAGGTCGGCGGTGATCCCGCCCCCGGCGATGACCATCGGCACCCCTCCCCCCGGATGGGTGGAGGCCCCGGTGAGATAAAGCCCCTCAATGCTCTTCGAGCGGTTGGAGGGCCGGAAGACCATGGTCGAAGGGATGTCGTTCTGCAGGGCATAGATAGCGCCCTCAGGGCTTAAAAGCCGCCGCTCGAAATCCACCGGGGTGGAAATATTCTTGTAGACAATCTGGCTCCGGATCCCCGGCCAGAGGGTTTTCTCCACGAATCCCAGGAGCAGATCAATAAATTCATCCCGTCTCTCATCCCAGGTTCCATGGTCGAGCCGGTATGGCCCCATGGTTCCTATGTTCAGGGCATGGTAACCCTCGGGAGCCAGGGAAGGGTCGATTTCCGTCGGCCAGCAGACCAGGCAGATCGGCTTGGGAGGAAATTTGCCCTTCAGATAATACTCATCCCAGATGCTGTTCATCAGCTGGTAATCACCGAGCTGGAGCGAATGATGCGCCCGGAGGGGAACCTTCCCCTTCACTCCCAGGTAAATCATCGGCATCGGCATGGAAAGCTTGTAACTCTTGACCCCCTTGACCACCCTCCGGGGCAGGTTTTCCTCGCCGATCAGGTCAAGGTAGAGACGTTGGGCGTTCATGTTCGAGACCACCAGGCGGGAGAAGAGCTTGGTGCCGTCTTTCAATTGCACTCCTCTGGTTTTCCCGTTCTCGACCAGAACCTTGGTCACCTCGGTTTTCAGTTTGAGCTCGAGCCCGTTTTCCTGCCCCACCTTGAGGATTCCCCTGGGGATCGAGATCATCCCGCCCATGGGATAATAAATACCTTCATGCTCGGTGTAGCCGATCGCGGCATAGAGTCCGGGACAGAGCCGGGGAGGCAGGCCAATCCAGTAGGACTGGAAACCCAGGGTGTTGAGAATCTGATGGTGGCTGAACCATTTCTTGATCATGTATTCATAGGTCAGATAAAAAGCCGGAAGGAACTTGACCATCCCGGGCGCCCGTAAAAACATCTTCACCATGCTGGTCCAGGACTGCATATCATTATGGAGAAACTGCCCCATTCCTTTCTCCGAGACTTCTTTCCAGTACTTGCAGTAATCCAGCCACTTTTCCGCGTCCGGAGGAGAGATTTTTTTGAACAGTTCGTAGGTGGCGTTGACATCGGTGGGGATATCAATGTTCTCGCCTTCGGGGGTCCGGAAGGCATACATCGGGTCGCATGGTCGGAGATCAATATAATCCTGCCGCTTTTTACCCAGGCGCTCGAAGATCGCGTCGATCGCGGGGACGAATTCCACGATCGAGGCGCCGGTGTCGAAGTGAAAACCCTTGTCTTCAAAGGTGGAACAGCATCCCCCGATGATATCGTTCTGCTCCAGGACCAGGGTTTTCAGCCCCCGCTTGGCCAGGATGGAGGCGCAGGATATCCCCCCTAATCCCGCTCCGATTACGATGGCGTCATATTGCGTTTTTTCCATTTTTCCCCCTCTTTTTGTTTTAGCAATAAGTTAATACCTGATCATCTTATAAATTTTTTATTCACAATTCAAGTTGGGTTATTCAAAAGGCAAAGTTTCATGACACACCCTCCAACTCGAAACCCTAAACCCGCGACTCGAAACCTGGGGCTAAAGCGCCCGAAGGTAATCCGGCCTTAAAATCTTGGGATTTTTCAGGGCGTAATCGATGGTTTCCAGGATGGCTTCTTTGTCCCGCGGAAGCGTGCCTCCCAGGGCCAGATAATTGGAGGCGTGGTTGGTACGAAACACACAATCTTTTTCGATCTTCAGACCTTCCACCAGCATCCGCAATTCCCGGAGGAATTCATCCCGCTCCAGCGGCACCCATTTTCCTCCTACCTCCGAGACAAAATAGCTCTCGAAAGGTCCCAGCATCAGGGTGAGAGCACCAAAATAATGGGGCTGGATCTCATTGAGAATGGTCGCGGTCTCGCGGGCGTTCCGCTCGCTTCCCTCTTTTCCCCCCAGGCCCAGGATCACTGTCACCGAAAGCTCGAACCCGGCGGTGATCGCCTTGCGCCCGGCTTCGATAATCTCGGCCCGGCTCGCTCCTTTATTAATCCTCCGGAGCAGATCGTCATCCCCGGTTTCCACCCCCAGGTATAAAATTTTCAGTCCCTCTTCGCGGAGAAGCTTGAGCTCAGCTTCGCTCTTATGGAGGAGGTTCGAGGGGTTGGCGTAGGAAGTGACCCGTTCCAGCCGGGGAAATGAATGGTAAAGCAGGCGGAGGATTTTCTGAAGCGGTCCGGTCTTGATCGCCAGGGCGTCCCCATCGGCCAGAAAAACCCGTCGGACTTCGGGATATTCCTGTTTGACGATATTCACGTCCCGCTGGAAATCCTCAAACTTCCGGACCCGGAACTCCTTCATTTTGTACATCCCGCAGAAAGCGCACTTGTTATGTGAACACCCAATGGTGGCCTGCAGAATCAGCGAACTGCCTTCGCTGGGCGGCCGGAAAACGGGTTCGTTGTATTGAAGGTCTAAAAGCATATCAATTGCCGGTAAGTTGCGGAGTATTTATGTTAAAAACCCCCATGTTGTCTATTGTCATTCCTGCGGAAGCAGGAATCCAGACGCCGTCCCTGCGAAAGCAGGGAACCATAGATTCCTGTTTTCACAGGAAACCCTGGATTCCCCCGGATCAAGTCCGGGGCAGGCTTAGTCAAGCCCGGAATGACGGAATAAGGTAGCCCCGCGGCAAGCCCCGAGGGATAATCAAGTCAAATCGTTCCCATAAACTGGTTACAGGCTACCAGCTACTTGTTACCATTCATATGCTGTTTATAAGCCTCCTGCCAGGATTCCATGTCCATGTGGCCATAAACCTTTAAAAAGGTTTCCACGATTGTTTCGTAGGGCAGGTCGGCGAAAAATCCGTGGCTTTTAACATACTCGATGTGAAGTTTGCCGTCGAGGCCGCGCTCGGGGAGCATGGCATCGTTTACTCCGTCGAACTCCACGGGGATGATCCGGTTTTTCCGGCAGAGTTGAAGGTCGAAGGCTGGGGTCGCCTTGACCCATCTCCCGTTGAGGAGGAACTCGGCAAAGCCGTGATAGGTAAAAAGGTTGGTTCCCATGGCTTTGACCACGTATTCGGGGGCGCGGTGGTTGATGATGTCGGCGAACCCGAGCCGGCTCGGGATCCCGGCGGCGCGCCCCAGGGCCGCGAGCAAGACGGCCTTCATTACGCAGAACCCCCCGCCCCGCTCGAGTGTCCGGCTGGCCCGGTATTCTTCGAAGGTCAGGATATCCACGAACATGTCGTACTTGATTCGGTCCCGGACAAAATAAAAAATCACCCTGGCCTTTTCAATCGGGTCGGAAAGACCGGAAACAAGTTCCCGCGCCTTCCCGGCCACCTGGGGATGATCGCTATCTATCGCCGGGGTGGGGATCAGGTACTCGTTCATATATTCACTCGTAAATTTCTAATTTCTAATGACGAATTTCTAATTAAGGCTTGATCAATCATTTAACATTAATATTTTGGGCCTTATTAGTAATTAGAAATTAATCATTAGTCATTGGGAAAACTACCGGCATCTGTTTCTTATTCCTTCCATCCGCTGACGGAAAAACCCCGCCCGCTGGATATCGGTATCTTTGCTCAACGCTTCTTCCATGATCTGGATCCCGCGCGAACATTGTCCTTTCTGGGAAAGGGCTATTCCCAGGTTGTAATAAGCCCCCAGGTTGTCCGGGGCCAGCTTGATCACTTTCTGGAATTCCTGGATCGCCGGTTCGAGCATTCCCCGGGAAGCGTAAACGGTCCCGAGGTTGTTATGGGTCTCGACATCGTCCGGTTTGAGCTGGAGAACTTTCTGATACTCCGTCACGGCCTCATCCCACATCCCTTTTTTCTGAAACATGAACCCCAGGTTATAAGCAGCCCGGGGATCCTTGGGATCGATTTTCATCGCCTTTCTCAGCTCTGCGATGGCCTCGTCCAGCCGGCCCGCATCCCCATAGATGATCCCGAGATTGGTATGAGCTTCGAAATTATTGGGGGCCTCCTCCAGGATTTTTCGGTATTGCTGTTCCGCCGCTTTCGGATTCCTCTGGCTCTGGTTCAGGATTCCCAGGTTGATTCGGGCTTTATACATAGTTGGATCCATCGCCAGGCCCTTTTGATAGTACTTTTCAGCCTCCGCCGGCATGCCCTTTCCCTGGTAAGCAATGGCCAGGTTCAGCTGAATCATCGGGTTGGAGGGGGTTATTCGGTAGGCGCGGGTCAACTCCTCGATCGCCAGGTCAGACTTCCCCTGCAGGTTATAAGTTGCGCCTAGATTGAAATGCGCCACCCCATTATTCGGAAATATTTCGATGGTTTTCTTCCAGACGGTGACGGCGTCCCGCCAATCCCGGTTCCTGATCACCGTCCGGGCTGAATAGGCCAGAACGATAAAAACCAGCATCACATAAGCCAGGGTCCTGGTCTTCCGAACCAGATACAACCTCTCTAAACCCATTCCCAAAAGCAGGCAGAAAGCGAAAGAAGGCAGATAAAGGTAATGCTCAGCGATCAGGTCATGATGGGGAATGATATGGCACACCGGCAAAAGCGTGATAAAAAACCAGATCCCCAGGAATCCCACCCAGCTCGATTTTTTCATCGCCCAGACGCTTGCCGCCGCCAGGGCCAGGACCAGGACCGCCGCCAGCCACGAGGCCGGGTCCCCCAGGTGATGCGTTATGGGAAAGGAATAGGTGATGCTCAGCTTCAGGGGCAGGATCAACAGGTAGATATAATAAGCCAGAATCTTCCCTACCGTCAGGAAATTCAGAAAAACGTTACCGCCGTAATAGGCCTTCTGATTCGAAACCTTGAGAATGAAAACCGTATAGTAGGCGAACAACAGGGCCGTAATGAAAAACAGGAGATACTGCCACCAATATTTCCGGAGAATCCGGAAAGGAACCAGGAAAAAGCTCTTCCAGTCCCTCCCTCCCCTCTCCTCCGTCATCCAATCGTACAGAATAAAAACAACCGGCAGGGTAATCGCCATCTCCTTGGAAAAACAGGCGATGATATACATCAGGTAGGCGAAAAGCAAAAACCCGAATTTACCCTGCGTCCGGTACTTGATAAACAAAATAAACCCCAGGATAAAAAACAAAGTGGAAAGAATATCCCTCCGGCCGGAGATATAAGATACCGCGTCGGTATGCACCGGGTGGACGGCGAAGATCAGGGCCGCGACGAACGCCGGGAAGATCCTCTCCCGTCCGATCAATCTCCGGGCCAGGAAAAAAACCAGGAGGCAGGTCAGGACATGGAAGAGAATGTTGGAGATGTGATACCCGATGGGATTGAGACCGGTAAACTGGTAGTCGATCATGTAAGAGAGATGCCGGACGGGCCTTTGCAGGGGTTCTCCCCCGGTAAATCCCAGAATCTGGGGAATGTTCCGGAAGCTCTTGATGACCCGGTTTTCCGCGATGAGATGGATATCGTCGAAAATAAACCCGCCCTGGAGGGAATTGAGATAAACCAGCACCGCGGCTAAAACCACTATCCCCAGGAGAACCGGGAGAAAGAAGGATTTGGGGTCCCCCGCGAAGGGGGTTCCCCTCAGGGTTGCCTCCCGGCCCTGACCGGATTTATCCGATCTTTTTCCTTTTCTTGTCCTGGAACCCATGATTTAATAAAGGGTGTTTCCGTTATTGTTCAACTATTTGAATTTACTTTTTTGGAGTGCATTAGCTTGCTAATGCCTGCATCGGCAAGCCGATGCAGTCCATAGAAAAGATGTTTTGAAACTATGGAAACACCCTTTAATGGTTAATTATGGAAGATTATTCACCGGAAATGCAAAACCAAAAAGGAGGTTCGTCTTGATTTTATCCATGGTCCAAAAAATAAAGGAATTAGAACTGGATTTCTGGATCATCTTCGGTTTCTTCGCCCAGTTCCTGTTTTTTATGAGATTCTTCATCCAGTGGCTGGCTTCCGAATGGAAAGGAGAAAGCGTCATTCCCCTGAGCTTCTGGCTCTTCAGCGTTGCCGGGGGGTTTTGCCTGCTGCTCTACTCCATCCACAAGGTGGACCCGGTTTTTATTTTTGGACAGGGACTGGGTCTGTTAATATACCTTCGCAACCTGGTCCTGATTTACCGGAAAAAGAAAACGATTCCCGAATAATCAAACCGTAGAGAGGAAATGGGAAAAGGCAAATCTTTCTGAAAATTTCCCCACCTACTATCTACCTACTGCGGTCTACGAATGAATCTCCACGCGGCAAGACCGCGGGGTATCTTTCTCAAAATGATTCTTAGGCTCTGGGTTGTCATTCCCGCGGCCTCCGGCCTGGAGGGGCCTACGCCCCGGAGGGAAGCGGGAATCCAGGCGAACAAAAAATACTGGATTCCCCCGGATCAAGTCCGGGGCAGGCTGAATCAAGTGCGGAATGACGAGATAAGGTAACCTCGTGGCAAGACCACTGGGAATTACAAGTTAATATTTGAATTTTAGTAGTAAATATTGACCTGCAGGAATCCGGTGAGGGGGGAGCTTCCATACTCGCTCCGGGGGATTCCATTTCCATCCCAACCGGCTCCGTAAGGGAAAAAGGCGCTCAGGGTGGTTGAGAGATTGTCGGAAAAGGTCGAGCTCAATACCGGCGTTACCACCCCCGAGCCATCCGTGGGACTGCCGATCCACGAAACGCTGGCATTCAGCAAATCGCTGAACTCGTAGGCCCACCGGAAAGCGAGAGCCTGTTTTCCGAGGATCTGGGTATCGCCCCGGAGATAACGGGTCCGGAAGTTTTTTTCCAGAGCCAGGGTCCGGAACGCCTGGCTCATATTATCAAACCCGAAACCCGAGAAGTGATACTCGGCCCAGGCCGAAAGACCGTTCCCGAGTTTGAAGGTGTAGGATGCCCCCAGGACGGACTTGGCGACCGCGAAATCCCATCGGTCGAACGCCCCCCCGGAAAATTCCTCGGGGGTGTCAAAAAACGCGAGTTCGCCATGCACCTCCGCCCCCCCTAGGGGACCGGACAAGGTGACGGCGTAGAGGAGATCGCGGGCGCGCCGCCCGAAAATGAATTCCCCGTCCAACCGGCCGGCATACCCACGCAGGCGTCCCAGAAAAGCCGATTCGTCTATCTCCGGTCCGAAAGCCCCCACCAAGTCCAGGGAATAGCGGTCCGAAATTTTCAGATCCGCGCGGACCGCGTCCACCCCCCGCCGCCATTCCCGGTCCACCTCGAGAGGCGAAAAAGGTGAAAACACGTCCACCGCGCTGAAAATCACCCCCCTGCCCCACCCGACCGCCTGCCGGCCGAAGGTCAGGTCCGCCCGTCCCAGATTCAGTGCGAGAAAGGCCCGATCAATCTCATGCCGATAAGAATATTCCCCATCTTTTTCCGCCAGGGACCAATCCAACTGACTGAGCCGGTACGGCGCTTCCATTTCCGGCGGGAGAACGGCAAAAACGTTCTCATTTCCGCCCGGGTTGGTCCTGATTCTTTGTTCGTAAGCGACCCCGAGTTTGGCCTGTGACCGATATTTAACGTCAAGACCCAAGCGGAGACGCCAGAGATTCAGGGCCGGATCGCTTTCGGGAACCAGGAGGCTCGCTTTGAGGGCAACGTTTGGGTTGAAAACCAGGTCTTTCCCTTCACCAGCTGAAAATTGCACGCCGCTGGATGGCGATGGCAAGAGAAAAAAAATAGTAAAAATCGCCGCGACTAATGAAGCTCCCCGCGGCAAGACCGCGGGGTATCTAAGGAATGTTCTTAAGTCGTCCGTCATCCCCCGGATCAAGTCCGGGGCAGGCTCTGCGAAACTTGTCCACGAGTGCCTTAATCGGGGAGCAGGGATCCAGGAATTTCCGAAAAAACTGGATTCCCGCTTCCCTCCGGGGCGTAGGCCCCTCCAGGCCGGAGGCCGCGGGAATGACAGAAATAAGGTAACCCCGTGGCAAGACCACGGGGAATTACAAGTTAAATTAAAATATTTTTTCAAAATCATTATCAATTTCTTTAAGGTCATTAAAATATTTTTTTCCATCTCCCCTGCCCCTCTTTCAATAAAGAGTGGTCAAAATATTCCCCTTTTGTTAAAAGGGGGACGAAGTCTCCGACCGGTAGGGTCTACGACCCGGAAGGGGGGATTTTCATAATTTTCAAGCCGGAGCATGCCGTTCGTCCTTTGCCACCCGGCCGTCGGTCAAAGTAATTACCCTCTCCGCGTGTTCGACTACCCGGGGATCGTGGGTGGAAAATATAAACGTCATCCCATATTCATCCCGGAGCCGGCGCATCATATGGAGCAGGATCTCGGCGTTCTCGCCGTCGAGGTTGGCGGTGGGTTCATCCGCGAGCACCAGTTTCGGACTGGAAGCGACGGCCCGCGCTACCGCCACCCGCTGCTGCTGCCCTCCCGACATCTCCAGCGGCCGGCGGTCGGCGAATTCGGAAAGACCGAGTTCGTTGAGCACCTCTCCGGCCCGGGCGCTCCGCTCCCGGCCCACGCCCTGAAGCTCAAGCACGAATTCCACGTTTTCCCGGGCGGTGAGCACCGGGATCAGGTTATATGACTGGAAGACAAATCCCAGGTACTTAAGCCGGAGCTCGGCCCGCTCGCGACGATTCAGCCCGGAGAGATCCTGCCCCAGAACTCGAAGCTCCCCGCCGGTGGCCGAATCCAGGGCGCCGATCAGATTAAGCAGGGTGGTTTTCCCGCTCCCGGACGGCCCCACGATCGAAACGAACTCCCCGGATTTCACCTCCAGGTCTACTCCCAGGAGGGCCGGGGCCTCGATTGCTCCCATCCGGTAAACCTTGGTCAACCCGCGAGCGCTAACCAGCAAATTTCCGTCGTTTCCAATCATTTCATTAAACCCTCCTTAATGGCATGGCCATCCCTGGTCTGAGGGTCGCCTTATTTCGTAATATTTTTTCGTAGGGGAGGGTCTCCGTGCCCTCCCGCGGGAGCCCATAGAAGGGCTCCCCTACAAAAGAAAAACATTCATTGTCAAGATTTTTCATATCTTCCACCTCAAACCCTCCTCAATGCCTCGGCCGGATCGATTTTCTGGGCCAGCCACGCCGGATATAGCGAGGCCGCTATCGTCGCCGCCAGCGAAACCCCGAAGGCATACCAGATTACCCACCAGCCCAGGTCGCCGTATATCACCGGATCAATCAGAACTCCGCCAAACGATTTTACCCCGCCCATCAGGGCGGAGATGTTCACACCCCGGCTGGCCAGGCGGTAAGCGATCGGGGCGGAAAGCGCAAGCGCAATCAGGGCGCCGCCGATTCCGACCCAAAAAGCCTCGGTCAGGATCAACGCTACGATCTGGCGGCCCGGCATTCCCAGGGCGGAAAGAATCCCGAATTCCCGCCGGCGCTCCATGACCGCGGTGAGCTGAGCGCTCATGATCCCAAGTCCCACCACTAAAACGATAATCAGGGCCAGAAGATTCATGAAAGCCTTGTCTCCCTCCGCGTTGGCGGCCAGTTCCGGGGCGGACTCCTTCCAGGTGATGACCGTGTTCTTTTCCGTAGGCTCCTGGGCCAGGAGCCTACGGGTGGATTCGATCTGTTTATAATTATTTAAAAGAATCGAAACCTCCGTCGGTCCCGGAATCCCGATAATCCGCTCCAGATCCGAAAGGGTGATGTGACAAACGCTCGAATCCAGCTCGCGACTGCCGGTATCAATGATCCCGACCACACGGAGCATGGCGCTTTTCATTTCTTCCTTCCCGGAAATAGTAATCATCAGATCATCATCAAGACCGATTTTAAGCTGGCGGGCGATTTCCCGGCCAATTACCAACTTGTCAGCATCTCCAGCCTCGAGATAACGTCCCTCGATCCCGCTCTTGTAGACGATCCGATTAAAAACCCGCTCGGAATCCGGGTCCACCCCGGTCACCTCCATCCCGGAGGTGCGGTTGCCGAAAGCCAGCAAGCCATTGGCCCGGGCGCGGTAAGATACCCGTTTCACCCCGGGAAGGGCCCTGACTTCCGCCAGCGCCTTCTCCCAATCCGAAAGCCGCAGCGAATTTTCTCTGGTCTCGAGCCAGCCGACCGGAATGACCTTCAGGTGCCCCGCCCCGCTTTCCGAGGCCGCCCGGATCTGCATTTCTTCGGACCCCCAGATCCAGCAGTTGGCCAGAATACCCATGGCGGTGCCGATTCCCACCCCGACCACCGAGAGGACGGTCCGGCGAATGTGCCGGGCCTGGCTCCGAAAGGCGTACTTGAAGATGGTTTTCCCGATCATGTTCGAACCGCCTCCGTCGGTTCGAGCCGGGCCGCGAGAAAAGCCGGCCAGAAGGAAGCCAGGAACGCGGTGACCATAACCGCCCCTACCCCAAAGAGCACATTTCGAAACTCAAGCTTCGGGTATACGATGTAAGAAAGGGTTAGACCCTGGAAATTTATTTCCTGCCCCCGGATTCCGGAGAGGGCTCCGTAATCAATCCCGGTCTGCGAGGTGAGGTAAACCACGGCGGCGCCGAGGATCGACCCCACCGCCACCCCCACCAGGCCGAGAATCACCGATTCGAGGGTGATCATCCGGACCAGGCGCCCGGGCCTGGTTCCCAGGGCCAGGAGCATCCCGAATTCCCGGGTTCGTTCAAAGGTTGACATCATCATGGTATTGGCGATTCCAGCCGCGGCCGCGATGAACAAAATAGCCAGGAAAATCAGGTCCGTCCATGTCTTCATGCCAATCATGCGCACGATTACGGGGAACGCCTCCTTCCAGGTCAGGATCTCGGCGTCCTTTAACCCCGGCAGGGATTTGATCCGGTCGGCCAGTTCCCCGGCTTTCCGGTAATCATTGCCCAGGATCACGATCTCATGGGCCTTATCGGGGAGGACCAGGAAATCTTGGGCTTCCTTCAACGGCATCACGATTCCCAGCCGGCTGACAATCTCGTTTCCTCCCTTGACCAAGGATTTGACCAGAAAAATATTGCTGACCGGGAAACCGTCGGCGTCCTGCCCTATGACCGCGACGGTCTTCCCGGGAGTGAGTTTGAGCCTCTGGGCTAAAACCTTGCCCAGGACCACGCTTCCCGGCCCGGGCAGGTCCTCGGCCGGGAGGGAAGCCAGGATCCCCCCTTCCCGGTTTTCGACCGGGACATCCACCCCGACCACCATGGCCATTTCGGCCTCGGCTGGTTCCCTTCCAGGTTCGCCGGCCGCGCCCAGGGCGGGCGAAAAAATCCGGGCGGAAACGCTTTGCACTTCCGGCAGGGTTTTGATCTCGCTTTCGGCCCGGCCCAGATTGTCGATATATTGATCCACCGCCCGCTCTTCCCTCCATCCGCGCTGATGCACCTGCACGTGGCCAATCAGTGGACCGGTGACGATCCGGAGCATGCTCTCGAAATAACCGGCGTTCAACCCATTCACCGTGATCAGAGTAAACTGGCCGAGCGCGATCGCACTCACACCCAGAAGCGTTCGCCGTCGGTTACGGCCGAGATTCCGCCAGGCGATTTTCAAGGTGCTGAAGCGCATTGCTCAAATATTTTTTATTGATTCCGTCTTGTCATTCCCGTGTAAACGGGAATCCATCCCCCGTTTGTCATTCCCGTCCCGCCAGCGGCGGGATAAACTTCAGCGGGGATCCAGAAAATTATAGTTGTTACGGTCTCCCTAATTCCGTCTTAATCCGAAGACTTTAGCAAAACCCTGGATTCCCGTTTTCACGGGAATGACAGGCAAACTATCTGTTCTTCTCCAGCTCGGAAAGGCTGAACATGGAATCCGAAACCGGGACATTGAACTTAATTTCCAGGTAGCGCATCTCCGTCTGCTTGTCTTTTTCGGGTTTGCCGTCGGTATCGATCGGGGTAAGGGCAAGATGCGCGGGAATCCTCCTGCCGTTGAATATTTTCACCTCATCGAAGCGCATAATCCGGGCGAGCCTGTTTTTACGGTCGTAAAAACAGGCTTCCAGAGGAAGGTTTCCATCCACGTCCAGCACATACTCGATCCTCTGCCAGAGGCCGATCATGCCGGGCTTGGCGGTGAGTTCGATTTTCCAGCCGGCGGGATCTTCTGAACGCCCCGCGATCCGGGAATCAAAATCCTTTATAA
>Ga0315285_10001540_pt1 | contig 24235 bp, 21 predicted proteins | sample YL17G09_36_MG_FD_203698 | JGI IMG/M metagenome (GOLD analysis project Ga0315285, IMG submission 203698) | Sediment microbial communities from Yellowstone Lake, YNP, Wyoming, USA - YL17G09_36 | ecosystem: Environmental > Aquatic > Freshwater > Lake > Sediment | place: USA: Wyoming | collected... | reverse complement strand
CAAGATCAAGGTGCTTCGCGGGTTGGAGGCGGTTCGCAAGCGCCCTGGCATGTACATCGGCGACACGACCCCTCGCGGCCTGCACCACCTGGCGTGGGAGATCGTCGACAACTCCATCGACGAGGCGATGGCCGGGCGGTGCGAGAACATCGACGTGATCGTCCATCCCGACGAGTCGGTCTCCGTTATCGACGACGGCGTGGGCATTCCCGTCGGCCCGCACCCGACGGAGAAGATCTCCACGCTGGAGGTCGTCATGTGCCAGCTTCACGCCGGCGGAAAGTTCGACCACGACGCGTACAAGGTCTCCGGCGGGCTTCACGGCGTCGGGGCGTCGGTGGTCAACGCGCTGAGCGAGTGGATGGAGGTCGAGGTCAGCCGCGACGGAAACGTATACGAGATGGAGTTCGAGCGCGGCCATAAGACCAGCGAGCTCAAGGTCGTCGGCAAGCGCAAGCAGACCGGCACTCGCGTGACGTTCCGCCCCGATCCGCAGATCTTCCCGGAGATAGCGTTCCGCTACGAGGTGCTGGCAACGCGGCTTCGCGAGCTGGCGTACCTTAACGAGGGCGTGAAGATCTCGCTCAAGGACGAGCGGACCGACGCCGGCGAGGTCTTCCACTACAAGCAGGGGCTTGTCACCTTCATCAAGCACCTTAACGAGAACAAGAACGTTCTTCATCCCCCGGTCATCATCAGCAAGGAAGATGAGCAGACCAAACTGCGGGTCGACGTCGTGCTGCAATACCACGACGGGTACAGCGAGACGCTCTTCACGTTCGCCAACAACATCAGCACGATCGAGGGCGGCACGCACCTGTCGGGCTTCAAGAGCGCCCTTACGCGCACGCTCAACAGCTACGCCCGCAACGCCAGCTTGCTCAAGAAGGAGGCCAATCCCTCGGGCGACGACGTTCGCGAGGGGCTTACGGCGATCATTTCCGTCAAGGTGCCGGAGCCGCAGTTCGAGGGCCAGACCAAGACGAAGCTGGGCAACAGCGAGGTTGAGAGCTTCGTCACGCAGGCGGTAAACGAGCTGCTCGGCGCCTGGCTGGAGGAGCACCCCACCGAGGCCAAACGCATCGTCAACAAGGGCATCCAGGCCATGCAGGCGCGCGACGCCGCCCGCAAGGCGCGCGACCTGACGCGCCGCAAGAGCGCCCTTGCCAGCGGATCGCTGCCCGGCAAACTCGCCGACTGCCGAAGCAAGGACGTCGACTCGACGGAACTGTTCCTCGTCGAGGGCGATTCGGCAGGCGGGCCGGCAAAGCAGGGGCGCGACTCCGCCGTGCAGGCGATACTGCCGCTCAGGGGCAAGATCCTCAACGTCGAGAAGGCCCGGCTGGACAAGATCCTCAACTTCAACGAGATCCAGATTATCGTCAGCGCCCTGGGCTGCGGGATCGGCAACGACGAGTTCGACATCTCCAAGCTGCGTTACGGCAAGATCATCATCATGACCGACGCCGACGTTGACGGCTCGCACATCCGCACGCTGCTGCTGACGTTCTTCTACCGGCACATGAAGCCGCTGATCGCCGAAGGGCGGATCTTCATCGCCCAGCCGCCGCTCTACCTGGTGACCCGAAAGAAGAAGAAACACTACGTCCTGAACGAGAAGGAGATGCGCCAGCGCCTCTGCGAACTGGGCCTGGAAGGCACGACGCTGGAGGTCCGCGACTATTCGGGCAAGAGCAAGAAGCCCAACGTCGTGCTGAACCTGGCCGGCAAAAAACTCCAGGAGTTGGTCGATATCCTCGACGAACTGACCGAGCGGACGAAAATCCTGGACCGCCGCGGGCTGAACTTTAACATGCTCCTGGAAACCCGCAAGGATGGCAAGCTGCCGCAGTACTGGATCACCGTCAACGGCAAGAACCTGTTCTACCACAACTACGAGGACTTCCGCGCGGCCCGGGACAAGTACGCCCCCGAAGAGCCGGACGAGAAGACAAACGACAACGCGAACGACGAGGGCAACGCGAAGAACAACGGCAGCGGCAAGGCAAACGGCAAGGCCAAGGCAAACGGCGGCGTCGACGACGGGACCGGCACCAGGGCCAGCAACTATGCCGAACTCTACGAGGTAAGGGACATCGAGAAGCTCATATCCAAGCTGAGCACTCGCGGCCTGAGCATAGAGGACTATTATATCGAGCGGTCCGAGGCGGTCACCGGCGAGAAGGCCCCGGCCAGGTACGTGCTGATCAGCGAAGAAGAGGAGCACGAACTGGACAACGTATCGCAAGTCGCCGCCGGCGTCCGCCAGATCGGCTCCAAAGGCATGGAAATCAAGCGTTTCAAGGGCCTCGGCGAAATGAACGCCGACCAGCTCTGGGAAACCACCATGGACCCCGCCCGCCGAATGCTGCTCCGCATAAAGGACGATGAGGCCGAGGTGGCTGAGCGACTGTTCACGCTGCTGATGGGCGACAACGTCGAGAACCGCCGCAACTACATCGAAGAACACGCCCTCGAGGTAAAGAACCTCGATATTTAGTAGCCGGTAGTTGGTAGCCAGTAAATGCAAAAAGCGGCCTGCCTCGGCGCGGCCGGGAACCGGGAATCCGGCTGTCAACACTGACTGTCAACTGTACACTGTCAACTGTCAATTGCCTGAGGCCCGGGCCAACGCTGGAAAAGCGATTCACGGTCCCGAGCCTAAATCCCGCCGCCCCCACCAGGGGGCGGTCCGCGCACCGTCCTCGCAGCTCTCAGCCTTTGGCGGCGACGGCGAACTTGCGGACGTTCCTCTTGCGGTCGGCTTCCTTGAGGTAGCGTTTGCGCAGCCGGATGGACTGGGGCGTCAGTTCGACCAGTTCGTCGGCCTCGACGTATTCCAGGGCGCCTTCGAGCGTGAACTGTCGCGGGGCCTTGAGCACGACGGTGGCGTCCTTGGATGCGGCCCGCATGTTGGTGAGCTTCTTGGCCCGCACGATGTTGACGGGGATGTCCGTGTCCTTGCAGTGCTCGCCGATAACCTGGCCCTCGTAGACGGCGTCGCCGGGGCGGACGAACATCATGCCGCGGGCCGCCAACTGGTCCAGGGCGTAGCCCGTCACGGTGCCCGTATCGGTGGCGATCATCGCGCCGTTGACCCGGTGCGGGATGGCCCCACGGTAGCGGTCGTACTTCTCGAAGCGGTGGTGCATGATCGCCTCGCCCATCGTGGCCGTCAGAAGCCGGCTGCGAAGGCCGATCAGGCCGCGCGAGGGCACCATGAACTCGAGCATCGACCGGTAGCCCCGCGTGTCCATGTGGACCATCTCCGCCCGGCGGTCGCCGAGCAACTGCATGGACGCCCCGACGCTGACGGTCGGCACGTCGATGATCAGCCGCTCGATGGGCTCGGTGCGATGCCCGTGAGAGTCGCGGTGGTAAATCACCTCCGGCTTGCCGACGCACAGTTCGAAGCCCTCGCGCCGCATGTTCTCCAGCAGGATGCCCAGGTGCAGCAGCCCGCGCCCGGACACGACGAACTCGTCGCCGCGGTCATCCACGCGAAGGGCGACGTTGGACTGAAGCTCCCGCATCAGCCGCTCGCGAAGCTGGCGGTTGGTGACGTACTTGCCCTCGCGCCCGGCGAATCCGCCGTCGTTGATGCGGAAGGTCATGTGCAGCGTCGGCTCATCGACGGGCACGGTCGGCAGCGCCACGGGGTTGTCCACGTCGGCCAGCGTGTCGCCGATGTCAAACTTCTCCAGCCCGACGACGGCGCACAGGTCGCCGACGTCAATTTGGTCCACCTCGCGCCGGCCCAGCTTGTCGAACTGGAATAGCTGCCCGACGCGCTGGATGCTCCGCTGGCCGTGGCGGTCGATCACGCAGACGTCCTTCTTTGAGTAGAACGTGCCGGCAAAGACGCGCCCGATGCCGATCCGCCCGACGTAGTCGCTGTAGTCCAGCGTGGTGATGAGCACCTGTAGCGGCGCGGCTGGGTCGAGATCCGGCACGGGCACGTGGCGGATGATCGTCTCGAACAGGTCGTGGATGTCCGTCGCGGCCGCCATGGAGTCGGGGTCCAGCGTGGCCACGCCGTCGCGCCCGGAGGCGTAGACGATGGGAAAATCCAACGCGTGGTCGTCGGCGCCGAGCTCGACCAGCAGGTCGAATACCTCGTTGACCACCTCGCGGGGCCTGGCCTCGGGGCGGTCCATCTTGTTGACCACGATGATCGGCCGAAGGTTCAGGGCAAGGGCTTTGGTCAGCACGTAGCGGGTCTGCGGCATGACGCCCTCGGAGGCGTCGACCACCAGCAGGGCCCCATCGGCCATCTTGAGCACCCGCTCGACCTCGCCGGAAAAATCGGCGTGGCCGGGGGTGTCCACGATGTTGATGTGGTAATGCCGGCCGTCGCGGTCGGTGTAGTCGATCGCGCAGTTCTTGGCCAGGATGGTGATCCCGCGCTCGCGCTCGATGGGGTTGGAATCGAGGATGCAGTCGCCGGACAGCTCGCCCTGGCGGAACTGCCCGCACTGGCGCAGGAGCGCATCGACCAGGGTCGTCTTGCCGTGGTCCACGTGGGCGATTATCGCTATGTTACGGATGTCCTGTCGGGTCATGGAGTTCTCCCGCGAAACGCGGTTTGGAAAACCTGGGAAACAAAGGAATGCCAATGCTGAAAAGAGCTCGCCGGCTCACCGGCCTGCCGTTGCGGCTTGCTTTGCCGCGTGCGGCTGGGATTTCTCAGGCGGCCCGGACCAAGGGACCGCTGACGGCTATCGGCCAGTTGACGGCGCGGAGCTTGCGCATCGCGGCCGTCGCGGCCAGCAGGAAGGCGACCATCGAGCTTTCCATGGAGGTCAGCATAACCAAGTAAGTATACGGCAACCGAGGGGCATTGTCAAGAGCTTGCCATACCTTTTGCGGAGAGTGTGTATGAAAAGGTGGCATGGGCGTCTCGCCCATGAGTCCCACGGGCGTCCCGCCCGTGGATTTCTCTGTCCTGGGCAGGGCCGAGACGGCCCTGCGACTCGCGGGCAAGATGCCCGTGCCACTCCGCAAGGACTTTTCATACACGCTCTGAGAGAAAACCTACTCCGCCGCGACGCGGCGGTCGTGGATTACCTGGGCGATGGTCGTGTCGCGGCGTTTCTTGGCGGCGGCGAAGAATGCCTCCAGGCCCGCACCGTCGCCGTTGGCGACAAGGCTGCGCAGGCCTTGCAGGGACTCATCGAAGTCGGCCAGGGCACGCAGGATTCCCGGGCGGTTGGTCAGGAAAATGTCCCGCCACATCTCAGGGTCGCCGCTGGCAAGGCGGGTGGTGTCGCGGAAGCCCGTGGCGGACACATCCAGGTCCGCCGGCTCCGGCAGCAGCATCAGCAGGCTGGCCAGCGCGTGCGGCAGATGGCTGACCCGCGCGATTACCTTGTCGTGGCGGGCCGGGGTCATCGTAACCGTCCGCATGCCCATCTTCTGCCAGAGCATCCGCACTCGCCGGGCCACCTCGGGCGGGGTCTTGGCGGTTGGAGTCAGGATGCACGTTGCCCCGGCGAACAGGTCGGCCCTGGCGAAGTGGGGGCCTTTCTGCTCGCTGCCGGCCATGGGGTGCGATCCGCAGAACCGCCGGGCGCCCAGCATCCGGTGGGCGGCGCGGACCACGGAGACCTTGGTGGAGCCGACGTCCGTGACAATCGCGCCGGGCCCCAGGTGCTCGGCCATGGCCCGCATGTGCTGCTCGAAGGCCCCGACGGGCGTTGCCAGTATGACCAGGTCGGTCTGGCCGACGGCCTCGGCGGCGTCCAAGTGGATGGTGTCCACCGCCCCGATGGCCAGGGCCTGCTCGAGCGACTCCATCCGCCTCCCGACGCCGGCGACGCGGATCCGCGGGTCGAACGCCTTGAGCGCAAGGCCCGCCGAGCCCCCAAGAAGCCCCACGCCAACTATCGTGACGTGCCGAATGTCCATCTCGCCGTCGGCCATGTTAGCTGCGGAAAAAAGGTTATAAGTCCTGATCCAAAGCCACAGGTCCCGGGACACACGCAAAAAGCCTATGCCAAATCCGCCAGATTGGCAATAGGCCGGGGCGAATGGCACGGGGCGAGGGGCAGCGAGAAGTGGTATCCGGATGGGGGAAGAGGCCGCGTGTCGTCAGCCCGGAGAGCGCATCTCCCGTGCCATGTCGCCGCATGATACGCGCAACAGAAGCCCATTGCCTACGGAGGCCAGTCCCGATAGGGTTTCGCACATGCGCCGTGCCGGATCCGTCATCGCTAATGATTCCCTTCTGCTTCTCACAGCCCTGATCTGGGGCCTTGCGTTCGTCGCCCAGAGGGAGGGGATGAACTATGTGGGTCCCTTCACCTACAATGCCGTCCGCTTCGCCCTGGGCTCGCTCTCCCTCGTGCCGCTGATTCTGTTCCGCGCCCGCCGGGGATGCGCCCCCATCGCCCCCACCGCCCCCACCGCCTCCGCCCCCCGCAGGATCGGCGCCCTGCCCGCCGGACTGATCGCCGGCGGCATCCTCTTTTTCGGCGCATCCCTGCAGCAGATCGGCATCGTGCATACCACGGCGGGCAAGGCGGGATTCATCACCGGACTGTACGTGGTGCTCGTGCCGTTGTCCGGGCTCTTCTGGCGGCAGCGGGCCGGATGGAGTGCCTGGGTGGGCGCCTTGCTCTCCGTGGCCGGCCTTTTTCTGCTGAGCATGACCGATGCGCTCACCATCGCACGCGGCGACCTGCTGGTGCTCATCGGCGCCTTCTTCTGGGCGGCCCACGTCCAGGCCGTGGGACGGCTCGCGCCGCGGACCGACCCCGTGGGCCTTTCCTGCGTGCAGTTCGCCCTGTGCTCGCTCCTGAGCGCGGTGGGCGCGCTGCTCACGGAGACGCCACGCCTGCCGGACATACTTGCAGCCGCCGGCCCCATCCTGTACGGCGGGGTGATGTCCGTGGGAGTCGCCTACACCCTGCAGGTGGTCGCGCAGCGCAGCGCCCCCCCCGCGCACGCCGCCATCCTCCTCAGCCTTGAGAGCGTGTTCGCCGCCCTGGGCGGCCTGGTCATCCTCGGGGAGAGTCTCTCGGCGCGCGGCGCCGTGGGATGCGCCGTCATGTTCGCCGGCATGCTCGCCTCCCAGGCGCCGCTTGTACTAAGGAAGAAGGCGCCCCCATGACCAGGCGGGAATCGGCGGCGGCGCGTCCTTGGGGGAAAAGGCGACAGGAGCCTTTTCCAGCCCGTTTGTCGGCCTGGCGTTTATGGCAGGAAGGAAAAGGTTCCCGACCGTTTTTGACCTTACTCAAACTGACCGGTTTTCTCAGGCCCGAAGGGCCGACAGCATTTAGCCGGGGGCGTAAGCCCCCGGAAACAATGCGCTTAGAACAAGAGCCCCGAAGGGGCGACAGAAGAATATACCACAGGCGACAGCGACAATTCTTGTTCTGTCGCCCCTTTGGGGCTCATTTGTATAACTGGCTGTATACCGGGGGCTTACGCCCCCGGCTAAATGCTTTCGCCCCATTCGGGGCTTCCGAATTCGGTCAGTTTGAGACCTTAGATTCTCCCCGGCTCGGACCTCCTTAACGGCAGGTAGGGCGTGATGATCTCGCGATTGGCAAAGTATCGTTTGCCCTTGCGGACGACCATGCCCATCTCGATCAGCTTGTTGATGTCTCTTGAGACCGTCTTCATCGTCTTGCCTTTGTAGTCTTCCTGTTGGCGGACTGTCAGCATGGGAACGTGGCTTATCTCCACGCCTTCGGGCTGGAGCGAAATGTCCAGAGCCAAATGGCGCTGTCGTCTGCCGGATTGCGACTTCGAACCCAGATCGCGGAATAGCTCCCAAACGTAGTTGCGCCATACGATGTCACGAACCTGTTCCGTTATCTTCGCAAGCTGTTCGCGCAGGCCGTCCCTGAAGCCGGTGATGGCGTATTCCACGAACCCCATCGGGCTGCGAGTCTTGCCGGCCAGGTCAAGCTGCCTGTAGTACTCGCTGCGTGTTGCGTTGTAGTGGTTGCTCAATAAGTGGGCGGCCGGGGACGGCACGCCGCTTCGCAGGAGAATGTCGAACTCCAGCAGCCTGGCGGTTCGCCCGTTGCCGTCTCCGAAGGGATGAATCCAGGCCGCGTAGAGGTGCGCGACAATGGCCCGGAGAATTGCCGCCACGATTGGGCCAAGTTGCCCGGTCAGCGGGGCCAGGTCGTGCTCCAGCCAATGGCAGAACCGGTCCGTGAGCTTGTGGACGTCTCGCCTGTCCGCGCCGCGGTATCCCAAGACACTCACGTTATGACGGCGGATTCGGCCTGGCTGGACCTCATCGGCAACTGGGACGTCCCTTAGCACCAGCGCGTTGTACTCGCAAAGCAGATCGACCGTGATTGAAGGCTCGTGCTTCTCGGCGATTCGCGAAGTAATCATGTTGCATGCCGCGATGATGTTCTGCACTTCCTGTCGCAGATACTCTTTCGAGGGTGGAACGCGCAATTCGTTCGACACCGCCTTGAGAACTTCCTCCTCGCTGAGAGTATTGCCCTCTATGGCAGTCGTGGCCCGCGCCCCCTTGGCCAGGTACACGCGGTGCAACTCGTTCCTCAGGTCCGGCCGAAGGGGGGTGCTGGCGATATGGTCGCACTTGGATGCGCACTCGCCCAGTGCCAGCCAAGTCGCGTGAGAAATCCCGCGAAGGTCCAGCTTGAAGTCGATCCACGGGTGCGTTGACAAGTGATTGTCATCTTGTTGATGGCTCATTTGTCTCTTGTCTCTCACATTATGTCGGCTAGAATGTCCATCGATATTATTATAATAGGCATGACATTATTGCTGTTAAAATAGGTACTTGCATTCATAGAATGCGCCATATCTCCTAACTCGTATGCCATTCTATGTCCACTACTATTGTCGTTAACGTGACATGCAATGTCAACAGGGCGACCCAAGTTTATCGCCCACTCCCCGATTTCTTTGCAATCGGATTTCAAGCCCTTGCCGCATTAACAGATGGTGCGGCCCGAGTGGGGCTCAACGCTCTTGTTTTGCATCACGGCGTGCGGCGCGTATAATGTCCGCTTTCCAGGCCGGCGCGGCGGGCACAGCAGGCCGGCGAGGCAGAACCAATGGGCCGGGGCCGGCGGTTCCTGGTCTTAAGAGAGTGAACATGACATCGTTGCAGGCATTGCAGGATCGTTTCGGCAGGAACGTGGTCTTTCAGATGAACGTGCGTCTGGCCGATGGCGGTGAGAAGCTCGGGGCGGTCATCTCAGCCACCACCGCCGCCGGGGCGCACATCGGGCAGGTGAACATCGGCAAGGTACACAAGGCGTCGATGATCTACGAGATCCGCATCTTCGCCGCAAGCGACGAGCAGATGGCCGCCGTGCGCAAGGCCGTCGGCGCCATTGCCGGCATCGAGGTCCTCGACGTGCTGGACCTGGCCATGGAGAGCCATCGCGGCGGGTCGTGCGAGATGCGCAGCCGAGTGCCGATAACATCCAATACCGACCTGCGGATCGTCTACACGCCGGGCGTGGCGCGGGTCTGCAAGGCCATCGAGGCCGACCCCGCCAAGGCGCGCGAGTTGACCGGCATCGCAAACAAGGTCGCCATCGTCACCGACGGCACGGCCATCCTGGGTCTCGGCGACATCGGCTGCCTGGCCGGGCTGCCGGTAATGGAGGGCAAGTCGGCGATATTCTGGGAGTTTGCCCGAATCTCGGCCGAGCCGATCCTGATCGACACCCGCGACCCCAAGGAGTTCATCAACGTCGTCGAGCTCATCGCCTGCACGTTCGGTGCGATCCAGATAGAGGACGTCGCGGCCCCGCAGTGCTTCGAGATCACCCGCACGCTCGATGAGCGGCTGCCGATCCCGGTCTTCCACGACGACCAGCACGGCACAGCCACAATCGTTTTGGCGGGGCTGTACAGCGCGCTGCGAAGGACCGGGCGGCGGATGAAGGACATCACCTGCGCGATCTCCGGCGCGGGTGCGGCCGGAACCGCCATTGCCGACGTGCTCATGCGCGCCGGCGTGCCGGATGTGGTCCTGGCGGACTCCAAGGGCATCGTCTATCGCGGGCGGACCGAAGGCATGAACTCCGAAAAGGCCGCCCTGGCCGAGCGGACCAACCCGCGGAACATCACCGGCGGCATCGCCGAGGCCATGTTGGGCCGGGAACTGTTCATCGGCGTGTCCAGGCCCAACCTGGTCACCCAGGACATGGTCCGCTCGATGGCCAAGGACCCGATCATCTTCGCGCTGTCCAACCCGGTAAGCGAGATCAGCGTCGCCGACGCGTACAAGGCCGGGGCGGCCATCGCCGCCGACGGGCGAATGATGAACAACGCCCTGGCCTATCCGGGCATATTCCGCGGCGCGCTGGACACCGCCGCACGGTCGATCACCATCGAGATGATGATGGCGGCGGCCGAGGCGCTGGCGAACATCGTCCCAGAGGGCGAACTGCTTCCCGAAATGATGAACCCCGCCACGCACCAGGCCGTGGCCGCGGCCGTGCGCGGGGCGGTGAAATAGCAGCGAATCAGGAGTTTACCGCAGAGACACGGAGACACAGAGGGCGAGAAAGGAAGAAACATAGCAGTGATGAACACAGACCCACGGTCCCTTTGGGATGAACGCGAATAAAGGAAGTCCTTATCTGCGTTAATCTGCGTTAATCTGTGGATAAAGCTTTTTCTTCTCTTCTCTGCGCCTCTGCGTCTCTACGGTCAAATATCTTATGGAGCGAAGCGACCATGAAGGCACTGATAGTTTACGGAGGTTGGGCCGGGCACGAGCCGGGGCCGGTCGGCGAGATCATCGCCAAGGCCCTGAAGGCTCATGGGTTCGAGGTGTCGCTGTCGAATACGCTCGACAGCTTCAACCAGCTCGAAGCCCTGCTGGAGTTGGACCTCATCGTGCCGCACTGGACGGCCGGCAATATCACCAATGACCAGAGCCGCAACCTCTGCCACGCCGTCGAGCAGGGCGTTGGCCTGGCGGGCTGTCATGGCGGGATGGGCGACGCCTTCCGCGACAACCCCAACTATCAGTTCATGGTCGGCGGGCAGTGGGTGGCTCATCCGGGCGACCAACTCACGTACACGGTTCACATCCTGGACCACGCCGACCCCATCACGGCCGGCCTCAAGAGCTTCAGCATCACCAGCGAGCAGTACTACATGCACGTCGATCCGTCGAACCACGTGCTGGCGACGACCACGTTCGAGTGCAATGGCTGCACCATGCCGGTTGTGTGGAAGCGCATGTGGGGCAAGGGCAGGGTGTTCTACAGCTCGCTGGGGCACTGCGCCAAGGAGTTCAGCCAAGTGCCCGAGGTCCTGACGCTGCTGACTGGCGGCATGCTCTGGGCGGCCCAGGGACGAGCGGCGGAGCCGCGGTAGTCAGTAGTCAGTAGCCCGTAGCCAGTAGCCGGTAGCCTGGGGGAAGAAAACGGCGGAACCAGGAACCAGGAACTGGGAACCTGTGAGAAGAAAAGGCTGAACCGGGAATGAATGCTGAGGCCCGAGGTTCGGGTGCCGTGATTTGCCGAGTCCCGGCGCGCCGGGGCGACGCAACTACGTCTTTCGGGTCCGCATGTGGTTGTGCGTTGCCTGAAGCCTGAAGCCTGAAGTCTGAAGCCTGAAGTCTGAAGCCTGTCACCTGAGTCCTGAAGTCTAAAGCCTGTAGCCTGACGCCTATCCCCCGAGGCCCACTCGCTTCAGCGAGCAGGCAGCCGTGGCGTAAGCTACGTTGCGGGAAAGCGTTACAAATGGCCCCCGGCCGGCGGAATTGTCTTGCGGGCCGGGGCTCACTTGGCGTATGCTGGAGCCTCGGCATCGGGCATCGCATCGAAAGGACGCCACCAGCGTCCTTTCTTGGTATAAGGCGGCCGGCGGCAACTGCGGCCGGCGCCTCCCGTGGCCCAAGAAGGCGAAGGCATGGCGAAGAGCAATAATTCCGCATTCGAGGACGGCTACTCCCTGCCGTTCGAGAAGTCCATAGCCCGGCTGCAAAAGCAGGTCGGCGACCTGGAGGTCGAGCAGGTCAAGACCGGGCGGGACTATGCCAACGAAATCCACCAGTTGCGGATGCAGTACGTTTCGCTGCTTCGCAAGACCTACCAGAGCCTGACGGCCTGGGAGACCGTGCAGGTCGCCCGCCACCCCCACCGGCCTATCGCCGGCGATTATATCGACCACATCGTAAAAGACTTTGTCGCCCTGCACGGCGACCGCCGCTTCGCCGACGACAAGGCTATCCGGGCCGGCTTCGGGCGGATCGGCACGGAGAAGGTCGCCCTCATCGCCCAGCACAAGGGGCGCGACACCAAGGAGAAGATCCTCTGCAACTTCGGCTGCCCGCACCCGGAAGGCTATCGCAAGGCCTTGCGGGTAATGAAGTTGGCGGAGAAGTTCCACCTGCCGGTCGTCTGCCTGCTGGACACGGCCGGGGCGTATCCGGGCGTCGGCTCGGAGGAGCGAGGCGTCGCCGAGGCCATCGCGGTGAACATGCGCGAGATGAGCCGACTGCGGACGCCGATAGTCTGCGTGGTCATCGGCGAGGGCGGAAGCGGCGGGGCACTTGGCATCGGCGTCGGCGACCGCATGGCCATGACGGAGTTCGCGTGGTACTCGGTGATCTCGCCGGAAGGCTGCGCAGCCATACTCTGGCGGATGGGCGAAAAGGCCGCCGAGGCCGCCGAGGCCATGAAGATCACCGCAAAGGACCTGCGGGCGCTGGACATCATCGACGACATCGTGCCCGAACCGCTCGGCGGCGCCCACCGCGACGTGGCCGAGGCCGCCAACAACCTCGAACGCCACATCGTACGCACCCTTCGCCAACTCGCCCGCGTGCCGCTGGACAACCTCCTGACCCACCGCTACGACCGCTGGCGCCGAATGGGCAAGTTCCTCCGCGGCCAGCAAGAAGCCGCCCAACAGGCCGGCGTGACCGCGGAATAGGGGGAGATTTGCCTCGAAAATGCAGGGGCTCCGATGCCTGCAAACGTCCGTAAAACCTTCTATTTCCCTACTCTGTGAGTGAGCCAAAGGCTCATAAAGACCCAACCCCAGTTATTTCAGGTTTAGCTTCGCCAAACGGCTGCGGATGGCGCCCGGTTGACGTTGGAATTCGCGAGCCAGTTGCTCGACCGAGGCGCCAGAACGGAAGCGTTCAGTCAATCGGACGTCTTCCTCGCTGGTCCAAGGTTGATAGGCTTTGGGGTGCGCTTGTTTGATTTCCCCCAGCCGTTCTTCGTAGTTCTTCCTCGTCCCAGCAGATTCCGCCTGGTAGCGCATCGCAGTTTCGTAGTAACGATTGACTGAGGCCCTCGTAAACGCTTCGAACATGTTGCTATTCTGTATCCTTAACCCGGGCACATCCCTGCATCGAGACAAAGCCACGTACACTTGACCAGCTGCGAAGTTGATTCTGTTTCCATCGATGTTGACCCTGTCCAAGGTCATGCCCTGTGCCTTATGAACAGTAAGCCCGTATGCGGGGACGAACGGGAATTGCCTGACTTCGAAGATCACTTTCTTCCTGGAACCATCGTTTACTTCTTTCCTGAAGTTGTAGCGGCCCCACCGTCGACGGCCTATCCGGTCGAAGTCAATTTCGACCCATTCTGGACCGTAGTCTGCCCACTGCTCGTCTGATACTCGTACGATTGTCCCCAGGTCGCCGTTGACCAGCAGGCAGCGCCCCGGGAACCCAGGGTCCGGTATGTTCTGGATCCAAAGAATACGCATCCCCTGCTTTATCTCAAGTCGCTGTACTGCTCTCGTGTAGTTTGCGAACCATTCGAGCGCCTTCTCGTGATTGCCGACCGTTACGGCGCATTGACACATGAACGCGGGGGTATCCAAGGTTGCTAGCTGGCGGTCATTATGAATAGCGGCCTCCCTTCTTGTCCCAAAGAGCACGGGATAACGCAAGTCGAAGTCTTCAGGGATCCGCCTGAAAAACTCGCGGTCGCATTCGCCGTGTCTGAGTCGCTCAAGGAACTCAACGAAGGTTGGATTGCTTTGGCGGTACACGTTCGTTAACTCAATTAGCTCGAAGCTGTGGAAGGGGGTCCCATGAAACGTGAAGTCTGGATCCCATTTCTCGTCTCTTCGCACAGGCTCAAGCTGGTAGAAGTCTCCCACAGCCAGGAGTCCTGTGGGGCGCTTAACACGCTTTAGGAACCGGCTGAACGTCAGCTTGTCGAGCATGCTTATCTCATCGATTATCACGACATCGCTTGTCGATAATCTTCTCTTACCGGCCTTTATCGAGCCTTCGTCATCTTCCTCCGAGGACCAGGGAAGCATTGCCGCCGAATGGAGCGTAGACGGCCCCCGTACGTATAGTAGCTTTCTGTTGTCTTCGATTTCGTCGAACAGCAAGCTTGCGGCAATTCCGGTCGATGCAGTCACATTGACCGTGTGTCGTCTCTCTGCCAAGGCTTTCACGATGCGTTTGACGAGATATGTCTTGCCTGTCCCCGCAGCACCCGTCAGGAAGATGTGATTCCCCTTGATAAGGCTGCTCACGACTGACTCGAGCAGAATGGGGTCTCCGCTGTCAAACCCGTTGCCTAGGCTGATTGGGTTTGGGGTCGTTCCCGCTCCCCCTGAGGGGCGAATCGAAGCCTCGGCATCCTGGCCCCCTGATGGTCCCGGATGCCTTTTTTCCTCTTGCCCACGACCGACCGCGAAGACGGCTTGGCAAGCAAGACACCTCACATACTTCCCGGTATACGAGCTGTCCGCTCGGAGGTGCGTGCCACACTTAGGACATGAGAACACTTGTATAGTCATGCCTCGATCCCGGCCGCGTACCGTTTTGCGGCGCTTGAACCACGATCGTCATACGGCAGCATACCCTAACAGCCAAAAAGGAGCAAGGAGACCGCGTGTCAAGCGCGGGAGAGCCTCGAGAGCGCCTGCACAGGCCGTCACGCCTTCCGGCCGGCGGCGTGTTTCCCAAGGTCCATCGCTCGCGGCAGCGCCCGCCTATTTCTCCGCCAGAACTGAGGTGCGGATGAAGTCCGACAGGCCGCGAAAGCCCTTGGAGCGTGATCGCGATTCCAGGACAGCCTTTTCTTCGGGTGTCACGCGTATGTTGATCTGCACCGAGCGATTGCCTTCGCGGGCCGGCTCCGGTGGACGCCGGCCTTGCTCCAGCATGTAGGCGACCACGCCGATGATTGCTTCGCGCGTGTCGGCGACGGCCTCCTGCGGCGTCTTGCCGTCCCCGTGAGCGCCGGGCAGTTCCAGGCCGTGGCCATACCACTGGCCGTCCTCGAATGCGATGACGATCTCATAATCAGCCACGATCTGCCTGGCCTTTGCCAGGATGGCCGGCGCGAAGGGACGATCCAGCGCCTGGCCCTTAGAGTTTTTCGATTTGACGGACATAGTGGGGTTTCACCTTTCCATAATGGACCGGGATGCTCTCGTGCCGAACGCCTGGCTTGACGAAAATGTGATGCGATCCGTTGATCCGGTCCAGGCGGTAGCCCTTGGCTTCCAGCATTTTCCGCACCTCGGAGAATCTCAGTTCGCTTGCCATGATCGAAGTATACCATGCGGTATACAGTCTTCAAGAGAAAATCATCCCAGGAACATCGCCAGGCGCCGGAGCACCTGGCCGACGGCTATCCCCGGGCCGGCCGCCCCGGCAAGTATGCCTATGGTAAGTAGTGGCCGTCCGGCAGCCAGTCGGTGACGGTGCGTGGGCCGACGGCGGGGTCGAAGGTCTCGATCTCGCGCCGGCTGTGGATGGTGTCGGCGGTCTCGATGAACCATGCCGGGACCAGGGGGCGGGGGGTTTACTTTTTCTCGGACTCGGACTCGACCTTGGCGCTCTTCTCGAGCTGCTTTTCCGGGTCGGAGATCTGCCGCTTGAGTTCTTCGGCCTGCTTCTTCAGGTTTTCCCTTTCCGAAGCGGGGGCGTTCTTCAGTCGGTCGCCATTGCGCAACGCCTGAAGCTGCTCGGCCAGGCGCTTAATCAGATGGGTCGTGATCTCGACCGGCACATCACCCGCGTCCTGGCCGGGAGGCATGGCCGCGGCGGCAGCCGGCTGAGTGGAGACCGGGCCGCCGCCGATCTGGATTGCCTTGCCCACGTGGATCTGAATCGCGCCCATGTTGCCCCCCCATGCCGTCGAAGTATTGCTTGTAGAGCTTGTGGGCCTCGGGGAAGTTCTTCTTCAGTTCGTCGGCATTCTTGGCCTCGTACTTTTCGGTGATGTCCTTGCCGTCTGCGTGGTGACTTCCATCTTGATGCCGTTTTGCGGGTCGTCGTCGATCCTGACCTTCTTGCCGTTCTCGTCGGCCTCGATGCGCTTCACGCCGTTGACGTTGCTCACGCTGATTCGCGTCATGCCGCCGCCGAGTTGCATGCCCCGGATCTGGATATTGCCCATAATGCCGCCGGGCATGTCCTGGCCCTGGGCTTGAGCAAGCCGGTTCTTCATCTCGCCCAGCAATTCAGTGGTAGTCATGTGGCGCTCCCATTGGATACGGGGCAACCAGGATGCCCCGAGCGGTTCACCTTCGCCGCCATTATCAGGCCCGCCGGCAATGCGGCAATGGACCCGCGTCGTGTTGTCATCATATTGGACCGCTTCCCTGGGGTTGTAGATGCGCAAGCAAGCGGGGCCTTTGGAGCACCAGGCGTGGAAGGTGCGGAGCCTTTGGAGTGCGGCGTCAGTCCCGGCGCGCCGGGACGCCGTCGCCGCTTTTGCTCGCCAAGCGACTGGCTCTTCAATCCCAGCCGGTCTTGGCCTGAGTTCAGATTTGCCGAGTTTTTTTGCGCCCCGCATTGGCGGGCACGTGGTCCACGATCCAAAGCGGCAACGGCGCCCCTGCTTCGCAGGGTCTGACGCCGCACTCCAAGGGCTGCCGCTTCTTTCAAAACTGTCTCAATTTACGACAGTCTGCAACCAGTGGTAAACCCTGCCGCTAAACACGTGCCTTCAATTGCGATGAACGATTCTTCTTACTTGCCCATGCCCTTGGGGGCGATCTTGACGGCCGCGGAGCCGTCGATCGCGCGGCGACAGGCTGCCAAACAGCCTCTTTGCCCGTGTCAACCGATGCCGCGTCAGATACAATAACGGCCTGACTCCAGCCGTGGGCTTACGCCCGTGGCCAAACTCTTTTGCACCTTCGCGGCTTTGAAAGCCGGTCAGTTTGAGTAACATGGAAGCATGATCGAACGGTTGTACATGGACAACTCGGCCACGAGCTTCCCCAAGCCCGCGGCCGTGATTGAAGCAATGGTCGACTTCGCCTCGGCCTGCGGCGCCTCGGCCGGGCGAGGGGCGTACGCCGAGGCCAAGGCCTGCGAGCAGATCCTCTGGACCTGTCGCCAGAGGGTGGCTGAGCTTATCAACGCCGAGTCGCCCGAGCGGATCGTCTTTGCGCTCAACTGCTCGGAGGCCCTTACGATTGTCATTCGCGGCCTGCTGAACACGGCACCCGCCGGCACGCACGCGATAGCCACGGCGATGGAGCACAACTCGGTGCTGCGGCCCTACAACGCCCTGGCCAGCCAGACGGGGCTTGTGCCGCGGCTTGTCGCCTGCGACCCGGCGACGGGACTGGTCGATCCCGACGATGTCGCCCGCGCCATTGGCCCCGCGACGAGGCTGATCGCCTGCCTGCATGTTTCCAACGTGACCGGCACGATACAGCCCATCGCGGCCATCGCGGCGGCGGCAAGGAAGGCGGGCGTGCCGTGCCTGATCGACGCGGCCCAGTCGGCCGGGCACGTGCCTATCGACGTCCAGGCGCTCGGCGCGGACTTCGTGGCATTTCCCGGCCACAAGGGCCTGCTAGGCCCGCTGGGCACGGGCGTGCTGTACATCCGCCCGGGCCAGGAGCACAAGCTGGCGACGATGAAGGAAGGCGGCACCGGGACCATCAGCGAGCAGCCCTTCCAGCCGGAGGCCATGCCGGACAAGTACGAGATCGGCTCGCACAACGCCATCGGCCTGGCCGGGCTTGCCGCCGGCGTCGATTGGGTGCTGCGCCGCGGCGTCGATAGCCTGCGATTCCACGACGAGAAACTATGCCGGCTGTTCATGCAACTCACCGGCGGCGTGGAGAACCTTCGCGTTTACGGCCCGCGCGACGTGGCGCACCGCTCCGGCGTGTTCAGCGTCAACGTCGACGGATTCCAAAGCCCAAGCGCCCTGGCGGAGGCGCTCGAGGCCAACTTCGGCCTGCTGACCAGGCCCGGCATGCACTGCGCCCCGCTGGCCCATCAGACCATCGGCACCCACCCGGCTGGGGCGTGCAGGCTGAGCTTCGGCCCATTCACCACCGAAGCCCACGTCCGCAACGCCGCCGAAGCGCTGGCGGAGGTGGCGCGCGGGCCAATTGCGGATTGCGGATTGCGGATTGCGGATTCTCTTTGACCCGCACCGTCAGACACGGGGCAAGGGTAGACATGATCGAGAAAGATTGATCATATGGAAATGATCGGATGAATCGAATCATTCGAGCGCAACCCGATCACGACTTCGCGCTGAAAGTGTGGCGCGCTTCTCTCGATGATATTCCCGGCCGCCTTGGTCACGCAGGCAACGACAATGGAAATCCGCAATCCGCAATCCGCAATCCGCAATTGGGTCGCGGACAAAGTCAGCACTGTGGCACAACTACCGAACAATAATATACGCGACGCCGCCAGGCGGATGCCGATCTTCTCGGCCCTGGATGACCAGGCCGTCGAGCAGGTGCTCCGCCGGTGCCACACCATCCGCCGGCAGGCCGGGACGATACTCTTCGCATCCGGCGAGCAGGCGGAGCGGTTCTTCCTCATCCTTGCCGGGCAGGTCAAGCTCTACCAGATCTCGCCGCGCGGCGGCCAGCAGATACTCCACCTCTACGGGCCGGGCATGACGTTCGGCGAGGCGGCGGTGCTTTCCGGCACGGCATACCCGGCCTGCGCGGAGGTCGTGGAGGAGGCCGAGCTGCTGGCCGTCGGGCGAGCGGAAATCCGCCGGGCCATCGAGGCAAACCCGGACCTGGCCCTGGGAATGCTGGCCGGAATGTCCGCAAAGCTGCGGGAGTTCAACCGGCTCATCGAGGACCTCTCGCTCAAGGACGTGCCGAGCCGCCTTGCGGGGCTGCTGCTTCGCCTGGCCGCCCAGGCCGGCGCCGACAAGTTCGACCTGCCCCAGACCAAACGCGACCTGGCTGGGCAGATTGGCACGATCCCCGAAACGCTCAGCCGGGCGCTGAGCAAACTCAAGTCCGCCGGCCTGATCGCCGTCCGCGGCCGACATATCGAAATCCGCAACCGCCAGGGCTTGGCCGGCCTGGCCCAAGGCGCGTAGCACGGGCATCCTGCCCATGAGTCGCAGGGCCATCTTGGCCCTGCTCCGTTTTACAACACGGGCAAGATGCCCGTGCCCGTGCTACGCCCTTTTGCCCATGAAACCGGTGAAACCATTTGTCTCCGAGCCATCCATGAATGACAATGCGCCGGCCATGAATGACAACAATGACAAGACCGTTTACCAGGAAAAATACACCAAGGCCAATTGCATTACGCGCCGGCTCATAGATGGCTTCTTCAATGCGACGGGCGAACTGATCGCGGCACTGCCGGATGTGCGGACCGCCGTCGAGTTCGGCTGCGGGGAAGGAGTCAGCACGCGGCGAATTTCAAAACTCCTGCCCCCGGGCGCCGTCCTTGAAGCCAGCGATTTCGATGAGAGGCGCGTCCAGGCGGCTCGGAAACTTAATCCGAACATCCGCTGTGCGACAGAATCTCTTTACGAGCTTCACCGGCCGGATGATGCTTTCGACCTGGTCATCGTGCTGGAAGTGCTGGAACATCTGGACGATCCTGATCGTGCCTTGCGGGAGATATGCCGCGTTGCCCGCAAATGGGTGATCCTGTCCGTTCCGCGCGAACCTCTCTGGCGGTTGATGAATCTCGCAAGGCTGAAGTACGCCAAGTCCCTCGGCAACACGCCGGGCCACGTGCAGCACTGGTCTTCGCGGTCGTTCAGGCGATTCGCGGGGCAATACGGAGTTGTGCGGAAATGGCGAACCCCCTTGCCGTGGACGATAATCCTCCTGGATGTCGAAGGCGGATGAAGCAAGTAGTGCGGCGATGTCGGGGTTTCCGGGTCAGGCTTTATTTCCCTTTGTTCTCGAACCACACCGGGCCGCCGAACTTGCCGGTAACGATGATGTCGATGGCGCCCGCACCGCGGAAGTCTCCCGCCCAGATGGCCAGCCCGGCGCCGATCCCCTCGTCGTAAGAGATCGCGTACTTCCTCCACTCGGCCGTCTTGTCCGGCTTGCGGATCAGCTTGTAGTAGTAGACGCCCAGCTTGCCGTACTCGTCGGGGTCGCCGCCGTTGTGGGCCATGAAGCGCTTGCCCGTGATCAGTTCCGGCACGCCGCAGCCGTCCAGGTCGGCCAGCACGAGCGAATGGGCCTGCGTCCACGTCTCGTCGATCGTGTGCTGTTTCCAGGATACCTTCTCGCCGTCGCGGGCCTGCTCGTACCAGAAGATGCCGTAGCCGTGCGCGTTGGAGGTGATGAAGTCATTCAGGCCGTCGCCGTTGACGTCGTAAACGAGGATCTGTGGAGTGTGGGCGACGCGGTTCCCCTTGGCGCCCAGCGAGAGCGGATGCTCCTTCCACTGGCCGTTGCGGATATCGGCCGGGGCCTCGAACCAGGCATTGGGGCGGATGATGTCGGGCCGGCCATCGCCGTTGACGTCGCCCGCGCCGGCGCCGAACTCCATCTTCTTGGCCGAGACCACGTGCTTGACGAGGCCCGGCTTGCCGTCTTTCACGCCCACCTCGAACCAGACGGTCTCGCGGGTGTGCGTCAGGATGGCGTTGGCCTTGCCCTTGCCCTCCAGGTCCACCAGGTCGCCGCACTCGTAGTTGTCGGCCGTGTCGACCTTCGTCTCGGGCCAATCGCCAGTCTCGCCGAGAGTGTTGCGGTAGTAGTAGACGCTCCGGCTGAACCAGTCGACGCTGACGACGCCGGGCCGACCTTTGCCCTCGAGGTCCACGGGGCCGTTCATGAAGTCGTTGATGTAGCCCTTGCCCCGCTCGTCCACCTTGCCCTTGATAGAGCGGATCTTGAGCGGCTTGTAGTCGGGGGCCAGGTAGAGGAACTCGCCCGCGACGATGTCAAGCTTCCCATCGCCGTTGAAGTCGGCCACGCCGAAGGCCTCGCCGCGAAAGGTGCCGATCCGGTGCTGGACGAACTTGATGGGCGACGGCTCCGGCGCCGGCGCGGGTTTGGACGGCCCGGCCGTTGGCGGCGGTTCCGCCATCACCATCGCCGCCGAGAGGATCATCGCGGCCCCGGCCAACGAAACGCCCCAGAACCGGAAACCGCACACCGCGCGAAATCCGTGAATCGCCATACGTTCTGCCAGCTTACCGATCACAGAAATCATGAGAGGCTCCTTTAGGCTTCCTGGCCGACATGTACCATTTGCAGGATAGGAAAGCTAACTATTTCCTGGTAACTCAAGTCATTCTACTTCAGGCTCTTGTGCCGGTCGTTTGCCGGTCGTTAGAGTCGAAAATGGTTAGCGTCCCGTCCCTGTTCATTTAGGCGGAATCCCGCTCAATGAATAAAGTGGAAAATGGGATTTATATAATCTAAGATTGCCCAATTTGTAACCATTGCTATTAAAAGCTCTTACGCCAAACATCAACGAAAGTAGTCGCATAAATCCCCGCGAATTGACGTAAGTCAAGGTGTGCGGGCGGCGAATCGCCGAGAATGTGAGTGACGGTTGAGGCAAGCGCGACTGGTTTGCAGAGCGGCCTTTGGCTGGAACAAAAGAAGATTTCAACGCAGTCAAACATAAACCTTCGGATCACCTGATAGGAGAAGAAGCCGAGGACGATGACGATGACGAGAACGAGGACGAGAACGAGGACGATGGCTGTCGCCTAATCCCTACTCCGCCACGGCGAAATACCTACTACTTTCTTTTCAGAACTTATGAACAGCTTACGAACGCGGAAGATCGTCAGGATAGATGAAGACAAGTGCGACGGCTGCGGGCTGTGCGTGCCGAGCTGTGCCGAGGGCGCGATTCGCGTCATTGACGGCAAGGCCCGCCTGCTGGCGGAGAACCTTTGCGACGGCCTGGGCAACTGCCTGGGTAAATGCCCCAAGGACGCGATAATAATCGAGCAGCGCCCGGCGGAGGAGTTTGACGAGGCGGCAGTGGAAGAGAAGAAGGCTTCAGACCTCAGGCTTCCCCGTCAGGGGCCCCAAGGGCAGGCTTCAGGAGAAGAAGCAAAGGTGGTTCGCGCGGAGAGTGCAGAGGTCGCGGAGAAGGCAGAAGAGAAGCAGGCTTCAGGGCGGGAAACACAGGCTGCCGGCTACCGACTTCAGGCTTCAGGGCACGGCGCGCCTGCCTGCCCGACTGCGTCCTCGGCAGCCGGCGGCCCGCATGCCTCAGGCGGCGGATGTCCGGGGGCGCGTCTGCGTCAGCTTCAGCCGGGCGGGTCCGGGCCGCGGGTCGGTTCGCCTGTCGGCGCGGGCGGGCCGGCGCCCGTAAGCCGGCTGGGCCATTGGCCCGTGCAGTTGGCGCTTGTGCCGGCGGCTGGGGCAATCTGGCAGGACGCCGACGTGCTCATCGCGGCCGACTGCGTCGGATTCGCGCTGCCGGACTTCCACGAGCGGCTGCTGGCGGGCAAGACGCTGGTCATCGCGTGTCCCAAGCTCGACGACGTCAGGCCGTACGTCGAGAAGCTGACGCGGATCTTCGCCGGCAACGCAATCCGCTCGATCACGGTGGCACACATGGAAGTGCCCTGCTGCGGCGGGATCGTCCGGGTGGTGCAGGCGGCCCTGGCGGCCTCGGGGCGGATGGACCTTCGCATGACGGACATCACCGTCGGCATCGACGGGATTATCAGCGAATAAAGGGAATGATTCGCTTTTCGGGCATATACTTTATAAAGCGCGGGCGGGTCGATTGGCTGATCAAGTACCTTTTATAGAACAGAAGAAAACGGAAAGGATTGCGAGATGAACATGTTCTGCTTCCAGTGTGAACAGACCGCCAAGGGCACGGGCTGCACGGTTCAAGGCGTATGCGGCAAAGACCCCCGGACGGCGGCCCTTCAGGACCTGGTGATCCACCTGGTCAAGGGAATCGCCCGCTACGCCCACCGCAGCCGGCAAATGGGCGCCAAGGACCACGACGTGGACGTTTACGTCATCAAGGCGCTGTTCAGCACGATAACCAACGTGAACTTCGACCCCAGGCGGCTCGAGCAGGTCCTCCGGCAGGGCGAGAAGATGCTGGCCAAGGCCCAGGCGACATACGAGGCCGCGTGCGGAAAGGCGGGCAGGAAGCCCGATCAGCTCGCCTGCCCGGCCTGGCAAACCCTCGCCGGCGACCTCGACGGGCTCGTTGGACAGGGCCAGGTGCTGACCATCGCCGGCAGGCTCGAGAAGCTCGGGCCCGACGTGACGGGCCTTCAGGAGCTGCTGGTCTACGGCCTGAAGGGCACGGCCGCGTACACCGACCATGCCCAGATCCTCGGCAGGCAGGACGATGAAGTCTACGCATACTTCCACGAGGCGCTTGATTTCCTGACCACCGACGCCGCCAAGGACATCGGCCGGCTTGTCCCGGCCGTGCTCAAGTGCGGGCAGGTCAACCTGAAGGTGATGGGCCTGCTGGACGCCGCGAACACCGGCGCCTACGGCCAGCCGACGCCGACGGCCGTTCGCGTGACGCCCGTGGCGGGCAAGTGCATCGTGGTTTCCGGGCACGACCTGAAGGACCTGGAGATGCTGCTTGAGCAGACGGCCGGGACGGGCATCAACGTCTACACGCACGGCGAGATGCTGCCGGCACACGGCTATCCGGGGCTTAAGAAGCACCCGCACCTGGTTGGCAACTACGGCGGGGCCTGGCAGGACCAGCGCAAGGAGTTCGACGAGTTTCCCGGCGCGATCCTGATGACCACCAACTGCATCCAGAGGCCCAAGGACAGCTACGCCGGCCGGATATTCACCAGCGGCCTGGTCGCCTGGCCGAACGTCACGCACATCGCCGACGGCGACTTCGCGCCGGTGATCGAGGCGGCCCTGGCGGCGCCCGGCTTTGCCGCCGACGCGCCGGAAAAAAACATCCTCGTGGGCTTCGGGCACGATGCCGTCCTCGGCGTGGCAGACAAGGTCATCGAGGCCGTCAAGGCCGGGGCGATCAAGCGGTTCTACCTCATCGGCGGCTGCGACGGCGCAAAGCCGGGGCGCAACTACTACACCGACTTCGCCCTGGCCGTGC
>Ga0315285_10001539_pt1 | contig 24236 bp, 31 predicted proteins | sample YL17G09_36_MG_FD_203698 | JGI IMG/M metagenome (GOLD analysis project Ga0315285, IMG submission 203698) | Sediment microbial communities from Yellowstone Lake, YNP, Wyoming, USA - YL17G09_36 | ecosystem: Environmental > Aquatic > Freshwater > Lake > Sediment | place: USA: Wyoming | collected... | reverse complement strand
AGAAGCGCCCAGTCCTTTGACTATAGCTTCGCCTTTTGGTTTTACCTCTTCCTCTTTCTTCGCTTGTGTGGTTACTGCTCTAGTTTGAGTTATATAAATCCTGTTATTTTCTATGGCAAACTCTATGTCTTGAGGTTTGCTATAATGTTTTTCCAACTGAATAGCATACTCGGCCAATTTCAAAATTTCTTCATCAAACAAAACTTCCGCGTCGATTAAATTTTTAGGAACAGGAACTTCTATTGTCCTATCAGTCGCAAAATCTCTTATCCTTCTCTTCAGTTTCTGGCCAATTTTTTTATCGATTATCTCTCCAGTTTTCGATACTGTATATCTATCCGGCTCAACTTCTCCTTGAACAATAGTTTCGCCTAAACCCCAGCACGCCTCGATGATAATTTGGTCTTCGCTTGTGGTCGGATTCACCGAAAACATAACCCCGCTTTTCTCGGAGTTTACCATCTTTTGGACAACCACGCAAATGCTGACATCGGTGATATTGTTCTTGACCCGGTAGAACATCGCTCTGGATTCATAAAGAGAAGCCCAGCATTTCTTCACAGCTTCAATTAAATCTCTCACACCTTTTACATTCAAGAATGTGGCCTGTTGGCCAGCGAAAGAGGCGGTAGGTAGATCCTCAGCAGTGGCTGAACTTCTGACCGCAACTAAGGCAACCTCCCTGCCGGACGCTATCAGTTTCAGAGCCTGTTCATCAACGATAATATTGGAATAAGACAGGCCGTGATAGGCTTCAATAACCTCCGACCTTATCTTTATGGGCATCTCTTCTCTGACAATCATCTCTTTGATTTGGTTGGACGTGTCCAACAGTTGTTGTGTGTTCTCCACATCACATCTTTCCACCAATTGTTTGATTTGGCTTTCCAATCCAGCAATTTTCAAGAATTCATCAAAGGCTTTTGTATTTATATTGAAACCTGGCGGAACAGGGAGTTTCAGTTGAGTCATTATTCCTAGGTTATATCCTTTCCCACCAACCAAGCCAAAATTATCTTCTTTTACTTGATCAAACCAGAGAATGTATTCCATACACCTATTTATTGGTTTTACAATAAAATATAATTATTGATTGGTTTTCGTTAAGCAACGCCGATAGAATTGAAATGTCTTTTTAACTCATTAACAATTTAAATTAAAGAAATTAAAAATATTTTATGCATTCATTGCACAGACGAAGAAAAATATCTATTATTGACAATGTAATTGCTGGTCTTTTTGTGGCATTATTCATAACTTTGTTAAACATCTTAGATTCATATTTGCCTAAAGATTTGTTAAGCCAAAATCTGATCAACTTGATTAATGGTATAGTAGTAATTGCTTTTCTGTACCTGGTATTGCATGTGAGCCATAGAATTTAATGCACATTAACTGATTTTTAAATAGTTTGAAGTCAGAAGGACATTTTCTTCGGTGATTTAATAAAAATAACAATAATTAATTATTACGTGGTAATTTTTCGTTAAGCAACGCCTATAGGATTGTAGAATTCTTGATTAGTCACGAGTTAAAAAAAGACAATATATAAAATATTAAGTGTTGAGATTTCGGTAAGCAACGCCGATAGTTGCCATTTTAATATCTTGACGGAAAGATATTCTATATATGGCTGAAATTGATAAGAAAAGAATATTGATTTGTGCTTTTGTATTGGCGGGGATTTTAATTCTAGTTGTCGGATTTTTCAATTTCTATCAAAGATTGTCATCCACCGCTTTATTTTCTCTCAATCCGATAAATTCAACTCTATCTTACGTAGTCTTAGTTATGGTTTTGCTAATTCTCTACGTCATTTTCAAAGGATGATTTCGTGATTGTTGTATATTTCACTACAGAGACGGAAGAGGAAGCTGAAAAAATTTCTAAAAAACTGGTGGAAGAAAAGTTGGTGGCATGTGCAAATTATTTCCCTATTAAATCGATCTATTGGTGGAAGGGGGAAGTACAGAGGGGGAAGGAGGTTGCTGTTCTTCTGAAAACTCAAGAGAAGAATTTCGAAAAGATTGTTAAAAGGATCAAAGAACTTCATTCTTATGATTTACCTGTAATCGAGAAGTTCGATGTGAAAACTTATCCTGAAGTTGAGAAGTGGGTTAAGGATTCTACCAAATCTTAAATGATTTAGATTACTTCTTGATTTTTCTATAAACAAACATTATTAGAGAAGCTAAATTGAAAATTGTTAGTATTAAATCTTTATTCTATCACAATTCTACAAGGAGTGGAAATTTTTAGACTTGCTCTCTTCAAGGCTTTTTTGCCGATTTCTAAATTTTCTTTGTTGATCTTTAGCATCATCAATCTCTGATTTTGTTTAACGTGAGCACCAGTACCGACTGGATTGCCAAAGTTTTGTCTCATTCCCTGCGAAAAACGGTCTGCGCCTGCACCTTGGGCGATGGAATGCTCTCTGATCACGTTGTGCGGGTAGACTAGGATTTTCAAGAAAAAGCTTGTCCCCAGATTAGTTTCTAAGAATCTTGTGGAGACTATTCTAGCTGCTTCCAAGGCGTTATCCCTGATCTGAACCTTTCTTTCCGCGATCAGATACAAAGTGGTATTGTAATCTCCCCTAGTCCCCATCTCGAACTGATGGAGTTTTGGAAAGGGAACTCCTACCACATAACTTTTCCTAGGAACTTTTCTACTGGTTCGAGTGTACGGTTTTTTAACTTCTCTTGACACTCTTCCTGGTCTCAAACCCATAATATCACTTTAGCAATTCTTAGTTTAATTGTTTTTAATTAGATTTAAATGTTTTATTGTTCGCTTAAATTATTGATGGATATGCAGAAACTGGCGGATATGCAGAAAATAAAAGTACCGAAAATAGTTTCGGTATACTCGCCTAGAGGAACTGATTGGACTGCATATGTATCGGCCGGAATGGCGAGAGAATTGAGCAGAAGAAATAGAGTTCTTCTCGTTTCTTGCTCGGATGATGCTGCTCCATCTCAATATTCAAACGATCTCTTTGAAGATTTAGGATTTGATGAAAAGAGCAATTTGGAAATAAAAACTTGTAGGCGAGATGAGTATGCTCCGCATGCTTTGCAAACAACTTTTGGGGAAGGATTGGGATGTGACTTTGTCATTTTCGATGCTCCTCATGCCTTATATTTGTTACCAACACTGAGAATCATTAGCAATAAATTTGTTTTTGTAATAAGAGATTATGCCGTGAGTTTTAATCAAACAATGCAATCTCTGGAATATTTGCGGAAAGATAGGAAAGATGTACATATCATTGTTGCTGATTGCGTGGATACTGAATTCACCAGAGAGACTTTGACTAAATCTCCTTTTAGTGATTATGCTGTTTCTTCTTCTATCATACCAATATGCAGAGAATTGGAAAATGAAGGATGTGAAAAAGTGCTTTCGGACAAAAGAGTTAAAACAGCTGTCCAAATAGCTTGTGAGCATTTATTTGGTTTTAAATATTCTGATCTCACTTAGAATTTTTCAACCAATAGTTTTATTTAAATACTGCTCAAAATTAAATATTTTCTATAATTAGGAGGTGTAGAAATGGCATTAGCTGTAAAATCTGCTGTGAGAGCTAAAATGAAGGGAATGAGAGCAGGCGCTGATTTTTTCAAGGAACTCGACAACAAAATTGCTTGGAAAGTCAACAGAGCTATTGAAAGAGCAAAAGCAAACGGCAGAAAGACTTTGAGAGCTTGTGATTTGTAAGGGATTTTATTTTTTTCAATCCCGCATTTTCCTTTATTTTTTTCTACAAAATGATAAGAAAGCTTTATCTGGATTGGTTTTTAATTTTATAAAATGGTAAAGATAATCGGCCTCACAGGAACCATCGGATCGGGAAAAGAGGCTGTCAAAGAGATCATCATGCACAATTATAGCTGCTATTATTCCACACTTTCTGCTTTGATCAGGACTGAAGCACTAGAGAAAAGGAAGATAAAAGTCGATAGAAATAATTTGCAGAATTTGGGAAATGAATTGAGAAAACAGTATGGAAACGATGTTTTGGTGAAACTCGCGTGGAACTTCTTACAAAAGAATAAAGAGTTCATAATTATTGATGGGATAAGAAATCCGGGTGAAGTTGATTTTCTGAAAAAAGTTTCCGAATTCTATTTGATTGCTGTTGATGCGCCAGTTGAAATAAGATTTGAGAGACTGGCAAAAAGAGGTGGGCCGAAGGATGTAAAAACTATGGAGGAATTCGTTCAGTTGAATGAAAGGGATTTGGGAATTAACGAACCGGATTATGGACAGAGGGTCAAAGATTGTATGAATATAGCCGATTTTACTGTCTTGAATGATGGAAGTAGAAAAGATTTGGAAGGAAAAGTTTTGGAAGTAATGAAACAGGTTAAAGGCTAATTTTTCTCACGAGAAAGTAGTTTCGAATGAAATATAAAGTCAGGATACAAATAAATTTTGATGAGCTGGAATTCTAAATTTGAAAATTTGGAGAGGACTGATCCTGAGCTTGCAAAGACAATCAAAGATGAATTGGACAGACAGAAGTTTGTTTTGGAGATGATACCCTCAGAAAATATTGTTTCCATGTCTGTATTGGAGGCAATGGGTTCAATTTTGACAAACAAATATTCGGAAGGATACCCTGGAAAAAGATACTATGCTGGCAACCAGTTCATAGATGTTGTAGAGAATCTGGCAAGAGAAAGGGCGAAGAAACTTTTTGGAGTTCCGCATGCAAACGTTCAACCCTATTCTGGAAGCCCGGCTAATTTCGCAATCTATGTAGCAACCTGTAAAGCTGGAGATGTAATAATGGGGCAGAATCTTCCAGATGGAGGCCATTTAACTCACGGATGGAAAGCTAGTGTGACTGGTCAGTATTTTCAAAGTGTCCCTTATCACGTTAAACCGGACGGATATATCGATTTTGATGAAGTTTGGAGATTGGCCAGAGAGCACAAACCAAAATTGATTTGGTGCGGTGCTACAGCATATGCAAGAGAGTTTCCATTTGAAGAATTTGGAAAAATCGCTGATGAAGTCGGAGCTTATTTTGCTGCTGATGTTTCACACATCGCGGGATTGATTGTTTCTGGTGCCCATAAATCTCCAGTTCCATACGCTCATATAATAATGACAACCACTCACAAGACCTTGAGAGGACCGAGAGGCGCGATGATTCTTGTGACAGAAAAGGGATTGCAAAAAGATCCTGAACTTGCTGAGAAGATTGATAGGGCCATATTCCCTGGGCTGCAGGGCGGGCCGCACGACCATACAACTGCGGGAATTGCTGTGGCATTGGGTGAAGCACTAAAACCAGAATATAAGGAATACTGCTGGCAGATTGTTAGAAATTGCAAGGCTCTGGCTGATAGTTTGATGAAAAATGGAATAAAACTTGTGACGAACGGAACGGACAATCACATGATCCTTATTGATTTGACTCCGTTTGGAAAGGGAAAGGGAATTTTCGTTCAAGATAGTCTGGATGCTGCCGGGATTACTGTGAATAAAAATACGATCCCTGCCGAGCCATCATCTCCATTCTATCCAAGCGGAATCAGACTTGGTACTCCCACTCTCACTTCGAGAGGAATGAAAGAAGAACAGATGAAAGTAATCGGTGAGTGGATTGCAAGAATTATTTTTGAAGTCAAAGATTATGAACTTCCGGAAGACAAGGAACGGAGAAATGAGGTTCTGAAAAAATTCAAGGAAGAGATTCCAAGAAATAAAGTTGTGAAAGAAATTAGAGAAAAAGTTGTTGAATTGTGCAAACAGTTTCCGATTTATCCTGATTTGTAATGATTTGAATGAACTATCAAAAAGTTATTGACTACATTTATAATCTGAGAAGATTTGGGGACATGAAGCTCGGTTTGGAGAGAATAGAATTTCTTCTTGAGAAAGTTGGGAATCCTGAACGTAAATTAAAAGTAGTTCATGTGGGTGGAACAAACGGTAAAGGTTCTACTGTCGCTATGATTACATCAATCCTGCAATCGGCTGGATTCAAAGTCGGGATGTATACTTCCCCACATTTATCAAGTTACACAGAAAGGATTGTTGTGAATAATCAAAAAATTTCTGAAGAAGATATCATCAGGTTGTTCACAGAATTCAAACCGATAATAGATGAGATGATTGCAAAAGGAAATCAACCCACGTTTCCAGAAGTCACTACGGCAATGGCTTTCAAACATTTTTTTGATCGAGGAGTGGATTATGCGGTGATTGAAGTTGGAATTGGAGGGAGACTGGATGCGACTAATGTTGTGAATCCTTTCGTTACAGTAATAACCAACATAGGTTTAGAACACACAGATATCCTCGGAAACAGCATAGAAGAGATTGCGAGAGAAAAGGCTGGGATAATCAAGGAAGGAGTTCCTCTAATCACAGCGACAGAGGAAGAAAAGGCTTTTTCAGTTTTCAAAAAAATTTGTGAAGAAAAAAATTGTGAAATTTTTAGAGTTAACAAAGATGCGAAATATGAAAGAAAAGGTTTTGATTTGGATGGGCAAAAGTTTGATGTGAATATTTTTGGTGAGGAATTGAAAGATTTGTTTATTCCGCTTCTTGGCGAGTATCAGGTTGTCAATGCATCTACAGCTGTTGCGGCTGTGAAACTGTTGAAGGAAAAAATTGATGGGGGAGAGATAAGAGAAGGGTTGAAAAATGTTAAATGGCCAGGAAGATTGGAAGTTGTTCAGAAAGAACCTTTGGTTGTTTTAGACTGTGCGAAAGATCCGCTGGCGATGAGGAAGTTGGTTGATTCTGTGAAAAAAGATTTTAGGTATAGAAAACTGACAGCGGTGGTTAGCATTTCTAAAGATAAAAAAATTGGCTTGATGATTCAAAGACTGGCTGAGGTAGTGGATGAGTTTGTTTTTGCTAAACACAAAGTTCAAAACAGGGCGGTGGATATAGAGATTTTAGAAAAGGAAGCGGAGAAGTATTCCAAATCTTCTATTACAATTGAAGATGTGAGAGAGGCTGTGAGAAAAACTATAGATTCTTCAGAAAAGGAAGACATGGTTTTGGTGACGGGCTCTATTTTCACAGTTGCTGAAGCTAGAGAAATTTGGTTCAAAGAAGTGGATTTGAGATGGGGAAGAGAATTTAATGAAGTGAAGATATGAAAGAGGAAGAGAGATTGAGATCTGGAGCTGTCTTCGGTTTTTTTCAGACTTTAATGGCTGCATTCGCCATGCTGATCCCCGCGTTCTATTTCTCCTCTTTGAACATCACGATAGTCATTTATGCATTCTTGCTTTCGATAACAGACGTCTTCTCTTTTTTGATGAAACCTTTTGTTGGCTATCTGACTGACAAATATGGAGAAAGAAAATTTCTGCTTGCCGGCTCTTTAGTTTTTGTTCTTTCTCTGTTCTTGATAGGCCAAACTTTTGACGTAACAACAATCACTGCCTTGAGGATAGTTGGCGGCATTGCGAGCGCGCTGGTTTTCATTTTGATAATTATTTACGGCCTTAGAAAAGTCAAAGATAAACCGGATAAAAAGGTTGGATCTTTTAATGCCATATTCAACTCTGGCTGGATTCTCGGCCTGCTCATACCTGGATTTTTTGTGGACAAGTTTGGCATAAACAGCAGTTTCTATTTGATTCTGGCAGTTGGTTTGATTTGGTTGGCAACGATATTCAGATTGACAAAAAAAATGGAAATGAAAAAAATGGATATAAAACCTTCTTTCTCTTTCCTCAAAAAAATTCCTGTCCTTGTAATCTATAAGACAATGGACCTGGCGGCATTCACAACATTCCTTTATTTCTTCGCCAGATTCGCGCTGAAAAATTTGGGATTGAGCAGGAGTATGGTTTCGATGGTCGTTGTGATCGAAGTGATAGCTTTTGCTGTGAGCAATTATTTGATTGGAAGGATTTCTAATAAATCAAGAAGAAGATATTGGATACCTTTGACTGTCGTGTTCCATCTCATGGGCGCGATCGGCATGATTTTTGGCTCTTCATTAATCCATTACTTCCTTGCCTCGGCTTTCATCGGAATTGCCGGAGGGTTTGTTGACATCTGGCTATTGTCCCACATAAGCGAAACTGTGAAAGAAAGTGAGAAAGGAAAGTTCTTAGGAACATATGGCTGGAGTTTTGACCTGGCCACAGTAGTCGGAACGCAAGTTCCAATTTTATTTATTTTAGTTAACTTGAACCAATTCTATTCTCTGCTGATATTTCCTGCAGTAATCGGAATCACTTTTATATTTAACAAACTAATAATAACCAGAAATGATGGGTATGGAAGAGTTCACTGAAGAGGAAAAAGAAGTTTTGAAACCTTTCTGCACGAATCTTGACAGGCCAGTTTTTGCTTTGATAAATTTACCGGAAGTGGTGAAGGGGGCTTTGTTCTCTCGGTACAGCAGAACGGCAAAAAGTCTGAGAAGGACGTTGCTCGATGAATTTATAAAAAGTCCGGAGATGGGGTTTAAAGAGATAGTTGGTTTTCAGACTGGACAGGGAGTCAATCAGATTGTGGCCATACAGAAAGCGGAAGAATTTTATGACAGACTGTTGGTTGGATTTGGTGATGATTCGGTTGCTGAATTGGGCGGGGCGCATCTGGCCGTAGAAAATATTTCGAACATCGCGACTAAAGTTATAGAAGATTCTAGGATTGGAATTTCTCCTTTGGAAAAATCTACTCGATATGTTTATTTCAATGAAAAGGTCGATGGGCAGTACAGATATTTCAGAGATCCTGATGTGATGGAATCGAAATTTTCTGACCTCTATGTTCAGACGTGTGATTTACTTTTTGACACTTATTCCAAATTGATTGAGCCGATGGGAAAGTTTGTTATGGAAAGATTCCCACAGGAGGAAGCCTCTGATAGAGCTTATGCAGCTGCAGTGAGGGCGAAAGTCTGTGACATCGTAAGAGTTTTGTTACCTGTAGCCACTTTGACGAATGTCGGTTTGTTCGGAAATGGAAGGGCGTTTGAATACTTGTTGACAAAAATGTTTGCCCATCCTTTGAAGGAGATGCCAATGGTGGCTGCATCAATGCATGAAGAATTGAGTAAAGTGATTCCTTCATTTGTGAAGAGAGCTGTGAACCAGCACGGGATTGAGACAAGAAAATATATGGTTGATACAAGAATTGGAATGGAAAAATTGGCTAAAGAAATTTTAGCAAAAGAGATTGTTCCTGAGAGACAACATCTGACTTTGGTTAAATGGGACACTGAGGCTGAAGTGAAAGTTGTTGCGGCGATGCTCTATCCTTATTCCCAGCTTCCAATGGACAAGCTGATTGAATTGGTAAAAAAAATGAGCGAAGAACAAAGGAAGAACGTAATAAGAGAATATCTGAGCAGAAGAACTAACAGAAGGCACAAAGGCGGGAGGGCTTTGGAAAATATACATTACACTTTTGACATTTGCGCCAATTATGGAATCTACAGAGATTTGCACAGACACAGAATTCTCACACAAGAAAGACAAGATTTAACTGTGAAAAATGGATATGACACACCACAAGAATTGGTTGAAGCTGGATTCCAGAAAGAATATAATGAGGCTATGGGCGTATGTAAAGACGCGTTCAATCAAATCTTTCCAATTTTTCCAAAACAGGCCCAATATCTGGTTGCGATGGGATTTAGACTTCGATGGTATTTCACTCTCAGTTTAAGAGAAGTCTATTTCTTTACAGAGTTGAGAACTGGACAGCAGGGGCATCCTGATTATAGGAAAATCGCGCAGCAGATGTTCACAAAAGTGAAGGAAGTCCATCCCAACTTGGTTGAATTGATTAAATTCGTGGATATGAAAGATTATCCGTTGGCAAGAATTGAATCGGAAAAGAAGATTGACAAGAAGATGGAAGAATTGAAGAAGAAGTATGGAAGTTAAATTCTTAAACCTTAACTAGTCTAAGTTTCATCATCTTTAGAAATTTCTTCTTCATTGCTATCCTGCTCGTCTTTTTTTGAAGTGTTTTCTCCAACTGCTTTTATCGCAGGTTTAATAACTTCTTCCATCTTCTCTGACATTCCTCTGCCAAAAAAATATGTGTAATAAGCTGTTCCATCTCTATAATCTTTCTCTCTACTCAAGTGCCCTTTCTTAAACAATCTTCTAGCTGCTTGATGTTGAGGTCCCGTGTCATTAAATTCTGCTGTATACCCACCTTGATAAACAAGTCTTTCAACAAGAGAATGTGTATCCAATTCCCTCAAATCTGTTTCTTCTTTCAATATCTTTCTTAACCTTTCTTCTTTGTCATTGGCTTTAGGAGATGCTGGCTTAGAAGGTGAAATAGGAGTTGGCTCTTTTGCCGAGTCCTCGCTAGAAATAGCTCTTCGCTCTTTTTTCCCATAATCACGAAAACTATCTTTCGAAGCTTGCTCGAGTCTGGCATCTTCTTGCTGTGCTCCGTAAAGTCTTCTTGTCAATTTGTCTATAAATTTCCCTGATTTTTCAGCAGTTTCTTCTGATAATATTGAAGGGTTGATCTTTTCCAAACTTAACTTACCATCTTCGTGACGAAGTAAAATATAATAAACTTCTAAAAATAAGCTTTCTGGTTTTTCTTTTTTTAATCGACTAACTACCAAATAAAGTCCTTCTGAATTCACACGATAGCCATGAAAATTAGAGTCAAGTATTTGTTCGCCACCTGTCTCATCAATATATCTTGGAAGCTCGCCTCTTTCCAAATCCATAGACAGTATACTCAAAATTTTTAATTTTTCTGAATCAATTGCCATAGAAAAATAGAAGGAAGTTAAAGTTTTAAACCTTAACCGGCCAACCAACCAAGCCAACCAAGCCAATTTTTCTTTTCTTTTTTCTCTCTTTCTTCAAAAACTTTCGAAATTTTTCTCGCTTCTCTTTCTGCATCTTCTGCCGCTTTCTTGCTGTTACCCACACCGCCCGTGTTGCCAACACCAACAACTAATATATCTCCCCTTTCCTTTGTATCCTCAATCGTATTTTCTACTATCTTTATTGCATTTGGGACTGCGTTCAAAATCTCTCTTTTGATCGGCTGTATCGCCTCTTCCTGGCTCATCTTTATGATTATAGAATCTAGAGGAATGTTTTTGTTCACTGCTATATTCTCTATATATGCTCTATCCACACCTATTCCACCTATCGCCACTCCAATCCCTTCAGCCACTGTTCCTGTCTTCTCTCCTTCCAGTTTAGCGGCCGCGTCTATTGAAATTATCTTGCAAATTCTCTTCGTCTTCATCAGTTTTTCAACGGTCTTTCCTAATTTCCCTAATCTACCGCCAGGCCCTTTCGCTTTTACAATATAAACAGTCCTTTTCTTAATTTTCTTTTGATAGACCAGTGTGCCTTCTTCTATCTCTTTCGGCGTACTATCGCCAATCATGTTCGCAACAACAAATGGACCGGCAGCATCTCCAATCGGCCAACCGTTGGTTAGAGCTTCAGTTCCAGCAAGCAAGGCCTTGGCCGGCCTTTCTAAAAGAGAAATTTGAATCTGAAGTATAACTGCGAACTGCAGATTTTTCGTCTTCCTCAGCATTTCAACAAAATGCCTAACGACCTTTGCCAGTTGATTCAAAGAAAGGGCTCCGGACAAACCCATCGTCAAGTTGGCCTTTTCTTCAGAATCGAGATGCGGAGCAACTCTATCAACAAAGTATTTGAATCTTTTTTCAGACAGATCCACCACATGTTCTATCTTTCTCATGATTCCATAAGGATCGAGATTGACAGGCTCTATGACAAAAAAATCCATGAAATGATCCACACTTTCTTTGGTGCTTTTGTCCTTTTTCCCTATTTTTTTCAAGACATGATTTTTTCCTTTGACAGTCATGTTCTCCAGTTCAATTGCAAACTGTTCTGATTTTATCAGAATCTGCGAAACCATCATTCTCTGCCCAAAAATTACTGTAATGAAAATAAAAACTACCCATACTATACTCACAATGTTATTGAGCAGGTTAGAATCTATTGCCATTTCCATCGCCTATTAAAAGTTAATATGCAAATTATATATTATTAAGTCTTTATAAATGTTTTAGTGAGAAAATGCAATGGAAAGTTATATTTGTAGTGATATTGGTTTTAGGAATTTTTGGATTTTTCCTTACAAGTGAGTTTGGTCAGCCTTACATGGATTCAGTCAGACAGGTGTTTAGTGATTTTACTGGTAATTTTATCAAGCCAACTAACAAAGGATCGTTCATGTTCTCTATTGAAACGAGCAAGCTTGCTCTCTATGGTTTGTCGCCGACGAGAATTTACAACTCCACATTTTCCGCTACTGGCACTTACAGGTTCTTGACAGTTGGAGATCAGTCTATAAACCTTAAAAACAAGAATGAGATAACCATATTTGTGAAAAACTTGAGAGGAAGTTTTTCCATCACAACTGATGGCGTTGTAAAAATCTCTGGAGAATCGAACTATGTGGAAACAGAGGAAATAATCTTTTCTTCCAATACGTACAAGAGAGTTGAGATTGAAATGATGCCGAACGATTTTATACTTTCTAATTTTGCTACAAGTGATTTTGTTATGCCTTCTGTTTCTGGGACCGTGCAAAGGTTTGTTGGAGATAATGCGGATACGATCAGTTTCCAAAATAGCAAGATTGAGATAAAAGACTTTACTGGAAATCTGGAATGGAGAGATGACAGTACTATCATTGGCGGACTGGCCAGCTTGGTAAAGGGAGATAAATTCAGTTTCAATTAAAGGGGGGATTTTATGTATCAGACTACTACGAGAAGATTTGCGGATAAACCAACTGTTGCTCTTTTTGTAGATGGGCCAAATATGCTCAGAAAAGAGTTTATGGTTGATTTGAGAGAACTCAAGAAAAGAGTTCAGAAATATGGAAGAGTTGTAGTTGCAAAAGTTTTCCTTAATCAGTTTGCTCCTGAGAAGTTGATAGAAGCGGTGATAAATGAAGGTTTCGAGTCTATCATGATATTGGCTGAACAGGAAGAGGAAGCGACTGATGTGGATGTGGCATTAGCAGTTTCTGCAACAGAAATTATCTTGACGAAGGATATAGAATATATCGCTATAGCCTCAAGAGATGCAGACTACCTTTCAGTTGTACAGACAGCGAAGATGTATGGGAAAAAAGTGATAATCCTAGGAGCTGATCCAGGATTCTCTGTTTGCCTGAAAAATGCAGCTGATTACGTGGAAATGTTGTGAACTACTACAAAATATGAAACAAGCTTAAATTCATTAAAAAGAAAATAAAATAATTGAAGGTGATCTAGTGGGTTTACTTGATATTTTCAAAAGAAAGGAAGAGCCTTTAGAAGTTTCTCCAGAAGAACAAACACCGGAGAGGCATGTCACAGTTAGAATTGAGACTATGGGAGACTTCGTAGACATAGATAGAATAACAAGGATGTTGAAAGAAGGAAACATAGTTTTCATACGGGCCAAGGAACTGCAGAGGAAGGATCTGGGAGAATTCCAGAACTGCGTGGCCAAACTGAAGAGAGTGACAGGGCAGTATGGATTTGATTTGGTAGGAACTGAAGAAGGTTATCTTTTAGCAACACCGCAATCAACAAAAATTATCAGATAGATTTATCTTTGAAACAAAAACTTTCTTTAGTATAATCACGATTCACATAGCTTAGGCAGTGGTTTTAAAGTTCTCCTTTTAAATAAGCGTCAATCGTCGCTGTTCTACATTTAGGGCATATTCTAAGATGATATCTCTCATTAGGCAATGGTTGATGGCAATATTCACATTTTCTTACTTGCCCTCTTTCCCCAAGTGATGCAATCAAATCACGTAAATCAGGGTCAGAACCGTTTAACATAAAAAAATGATGTATTTTAAGAATAAATTCTTTTCAATATTGCAGTTTAGAACGGCCTTTGCTCTCTTCTCAAATCAAAAAGACCGGGCAGATTTCCAACTCTGTTTATCAGATCAATATAGAACATCTCCAAATCTTTCTCAGACAATTTAGCCCTTTGGTCCGCTTCGATAATGACAGAAGGTATCCCATAACTAGAATGGCCGGCTAAAGATAGAAGAACGGAAGAGATTTTGTTGGCGATCGGATTAATTCCTTTATCGGCAAGAAAATCCACTCTTACCGGCCTGTCAAACTCCACGGTTTTCACATAGAAACTGAAAACCTGATTGGCTGTCTGTCCGCCAAACTCTTTCAAAACCGGATGGCTTTCCGGATTGGTGGAGTATTTGAAAACAAAACTTCTCTCTCCTTGGTTCAGCACATGAGAAAGCAAACTGCTGTCTCTGGTTGTGTTCAATAAAAGTTTTATAGAATCTATGTTTTGAATTCCTTCAAGAATTTTTTGATTAACGACCTCGCAGAATCTTGTCCCCCTGCTGTCTTCTATGACTCCAGCCAAAATAGTGTTGCTGTGCTTGATTGATGAATATAGACCAGTATAAGATTCGATCATCTTGTCAAATGACAAATTGAGAGCAGAATTCCTAGTAGGTCTTTCTGAGTAATGAGGAACTATAGAACCGTTCAAGAAAAGAACGTCCGGCTTGAATTTTTCCACCACTTCCCTTGCTGTATCAATCTCCATTATCTGCCTCTCCATGTTCGAGTTCATTTCAAATTCCACATCTGAGAACGGATCAAAAACAATCTTCGGAACAGGGGAAGGAAAAGCGTCGGGAAAATATTCCGTATCCGTGAGTTTACCGTCTTTATATCCAAACAACACTCCCACCGCCCGCAAAAGCATGATGTCGATTCCATGTAAGCTCTTTTTCACCAATCCTCCATCTATCCCCCCAACTTTCAGGTCGTTCAGCTCGATCTTCTTTACAGGAATGATTATCTTCTCTTCGAAAATTTCTGTTCCCAAGGTAAGGTTGGTGGAAGAATTGACTTCTTTGAGGAAATCCCCGATCTTTTTCTTCTGATCTTCCATGTCCGCAATCCTTTTCGCGCACAGGTCTGTGAGTTCGATGAACTCTTTCATAATACCAGTATGGTCTTTTCAAAAATTTATTTATAAGCAAAACCAATTGGACAATAGTGAAAAAATGAATTGGAAAAAAGGAATTATTGCAGGTCTAGCTGCAGGAGTGGTGATTCTGGCAGTTGGAATGTTGTCAGGATCTATGCTCGGAGCACAATATACAGCAACACCGCAGTTGTGGAAACCCATGACTGGCAACTGGTGGTATGACATGATAGTAGTAGACTTGATAGAAGGAATCATATACGGCCTGGTGTTTACTGTGGTTTACAATGGCATACCGGGAAACGGATGGAAGAAAGGACTAAACTATGGTTTGATTCTGTGGTTGGTAGCAACAGTCCCTGGTATGATGATGACATATTCGACCATGGCAGTTCCAGACATGATAGTTGCCTCGTGGCTTTTCGGCGGATTAATCTCATTCCTAATAGCAGGACCTGTGATAGCTATACTCTATGACAAACTCAAGTAAACTTTCTCTCTTTTTCTTTCTTCTTCAACAGGAGTTAACCAATCTATATGTTCTGGAACCTTTCCTCTAACCGTATCAGCATATCTTTTCTGAAGTTTTAAAGTTACCGGCCCAGCTGTTCCATCACCAATTTTAGTCTTGCCTATTTCAATTACTGGGGCTACTTCTGAGGCGGTTCCTGTAAGGAAAACTTCATTCGCATCAAAAAGATCTTCGACAGCCAAGTCTCCTTCTTTCATGTTATAACCAAGTTCTTTACCCAGTGTTAGAGCAGAATCTCTCGTTATTCCCATCAGTATGTCCGCATTTTCTGGAGGGGTTCTAACGCAATTTTCATTTACAGCAAAAACATTTTGTGCTGTTGCTTCTGCAACAAAACCTCTATCATTCAATAAAATAGCTTCATCAAAACCACTTGCTCTGGCATCTTGCTTTGCAATTAATGAATTGGCATAAGGGCCACATATTTTGGCAGTGGTTGGAACTGCCCAACTGGAATTTTTTTGTGTATTACTTATTTTTACTCTGATGCCTGACTGACTTATGTATGGTTCCCAATGAAAAGCTCCTATTCCAATTTCCACTGGAGCTTCACGTTGGTCCAATCCCATATGATCATACCCTTTCCATACTGTAGGTCTTATATAGCAACAGTCCTTTAGTCCGTTATCTCTAACAGTTTTTATTATTGCTTCCTCAATCTCTTCTCTAGAAAAAGGAATTTCAATAGACAAAACTCTGGCCGAATTGAAAAGTCTTTCCACATGTTCTGTCAATCTGAAAATACATGTTCCTTTTTCAGTTGAATAAGCTCTAATTCCTTCGAAAACAGCACATCCGTATTGCATACCAGGATTTAGAAAATGAACGTTCCCATCATGCCAAGAGATCATTGCTCCATTCATCCACACATATTTTGATTCTTCAATCGGCATCGAATCTACAAATAATAGATGAAAAAATAAATTGAAATGCTTTTTTACACAAGGTTTAAATATCTGACAAATGGTTTATTTAAAGGTGATAAAATTCAACGGCGATTGTCAAATGCAGCCTTGAATTACTTTTTACTATTCCTAAAACTAATCTTAAATTAACAAAAGGTGGTAAAAATTAAGAAATTCTACATAACCACTGCAATAGATTATGTGAACGCCCCTCCTCACCTGGGACATCTGTATGAAAAAATCTGTGCGGATGTGATAGCAAGATTTCACAGATTGAAAGGGGAAGATACATTTTTCTTGACCGGGACGGACGAGAATGCGCAGAAAAATGAGAAAGCCGCGAAAGAATTAGGTATACCTGTCAAGGAATTAGTTGATAAAAATTCCCAGATTTTCAAACAGCTCTGCAAGACTTTCAATATATCAAACGACGATTTCATCAGAACCACGGAAGACAGACATGTGAAGGTTTCACAGCTGATATTCAAGAAATTGTTTGACAACGGGGACATATACAAGGGATATTACGAAGGTTATTATTGCTCGGGATGCGAGGCGTTCCTCACAGAAAAGAATCTCGTGGATGGAAAATGCCCGGAGCATGGGAAAGAACCAGAGTGGTTGAGGGAGGAAAGTTATTTTTTCAAACTGAGCAAATACCATGATCAGATATTGAAATTGGTCTCTGGTAATTTCATAATTCCTGAGGAAAGAAAAAACGAAATTGCGACTAGGATAAAAAATGAGGGATTGAAAGATTTGTCTGTGAGCAGGCCAAATGTAAGCTGGGGAATCAAAACACCCGTAGATGACAAACACACAATCTATGTGTGGATAGATGCTCTAGTCAATTATATTTCTGGGATGGATTATCCGAATGGGAAGAACTATAAAAAATACTGGCCTGCTGATGTGCATTTGATAGGAAAAGGGATCAACTGGTTCCATTCTGTGATATGGCCTGCCATTCTTTTGTCCGCCGGTATTCCGCTACCTAAAACAATTCTTGTCCATGGCTACATAACCCTTGGCGGAGAAAAAATGTCTAAATCCAAAGGAACAGTGATCGATCCGTTCGAGCTGGAGAAAAAGTATTATGTGAATGCAATAAGGTATTTCCTGTTGAGGGAAGTTCCTTTTGGAAAGGACGGCAGTTTTTCGGAAAAGGATTTGATTGAAAAAACCAATAATGAACTGGTTGCGATAATAGGAAATTTCATTCACAGGACTTTGAGTTTTGTTTCTGCGCAGTTCGATGGGAAAGTCCCTGAGCCTGGGAAGTATGACAAAGTTGATAAAGAATTTGAAGGGAAGATAAAATCTTTAGCCGGAGAGGTTGGAGCTGAGATGGAAAAGTACGAATTGGACAGAGGAATAAAGAAAATTTTGGAATTCTGCGGATCGTGCAATCAATACTTCCAGAAGAAAGAACCTTGGAAGAACAAGGTAGAGGCGAAGAATTGTTTGTATTTGTGCGTTAATGCTGTGAGAAGTTTGGCCATTCTTTTAGATCCATTCGTTCCCTCTGCAAGCGAGAAGTTGTGGGAGTTGTTGAATTGTGATGATTCTGTACACGAGCAAAAGTGGAATTCTGCTTCTAAACTGGAGATAAAAGCCGGGCACAAAATCAAAAAACCGGAAGTTCTTTTCAAGGTCATTGAAACAAAGAAATAGAAAAATGGTACACGGTTGCCTTAGTTGTTGCACGAGTTCAAATCCCACCTCCCGCATGATTTATATAAACAGACATTAAAATTACTTTTATGATGCAAGGAGTTAAAAACTTCTTTTATCCAAATAAAGGTATTCTAGGAGTCTTTGCAGTTTGGGCTGCCATGGCGCTATTCACATTATTTTCGACTCCTCAGTTTAGTTCCTTTCTTAAAAGCACTTCTCTTTTAGTCCAAACTGTGATTTTAAATTTAGTAATAATGTATCTGTTGTCTTGTCTGTCGATTTGGATATATGAAAAGATGAAAAATAAAAAATAGGTTTAAATCATTTCTAACTAATGTTATTAAATATGACGGAGATATCATTCAAGCAATTTCAGGAATTGGATTTGAGGATTGGAAAGATAATTTCTGCCGAGGCTGTGCCCAATTCGAGAAGTTTGATAAAACTGATGGTGGATTTTGGAACTGAGAAGAGACAGGCGGTGGCTGGATTGAAAGAATTTTACGAACCAGAAGAGATGGTAGGGAAAAAATATATGTTCATCCTCAATCTGGAAAGGAAGAAACTGATGGGGATAGAATCACAGTGTATGATTTTTGCTGCGGATGATGGCGAAGGCAACATTGTTTTGATGGTTCCGGACAAGGACGTGAAAGAGGGAAGCGCGATAAGATGAAGACTGCCAAGGACATAATGAACAAAAGGGTCATTTACTTTTCTCCTGAAGATTCTATTTTCGAAGTGGCGAGGGTTTTTTCAAGGGAGAAGATTTCCGGGGCTCCTGTGGTGAATGGTGATAGAGTAATCGGTGTGATAAGCAATTCGGATATTGTCAAATTCATGCACACTAAATTGTCGAAGACGGAGTTCAGCAGCCAAAACCCGTCTCTCAGCATGATTCTTCTCGATCTTGCAAACATTGGTAGAGATTTCCTGACTTTCAAGAAAGAATGCAACAGAATCTCCAAGACGAAGGTGAAAGATGTGATGAAAAGAGAGGTTTTGGTGATTTCTCTCGACACTGGGTTAATCGATATAGCAGATTTGATGGAAAAGAAAGATGTCAATAGACTTCCTGTAGTGGAAAAGAATAAATTGATTGGGATGGTTTGCCGGGCTGATGTTATAAAGGCTCTCGTTGAATAGGTTTGATGATTCTCCTGCTTCTCGGAACCAAGTTTTTTATTCCTTCTTCTGTCAAAAGGCTGCATCCTAAAATTTCCTTTTCAGTTCTGATAATGGCAAAGTTGTGGTAGTCACAGTTGATCTCTTTGTCTGGCTTGAGATTGGATCCTGAGAGAAACTTCTCCGCCTCGGAAATAACCGCCACATTCTTTTTCGCAGTTTTTCCGATCATCTGGCAGGCTTCAGTTGATAGGTGAATCTTCTCATTTCTTTTCAATCTTCCGACATACATCCCGATGGAATTGGCTGCCATTTTCTCCAACTGCAGTTCGAAGATTTTCTTAGAAGCTATCCAGACTTTCTCATCTTTGGTTTTGAATACAGCGAATCTTTCCAGATCTATTTCAGTCCCGTAGTTCTTCTCGATAATCCTCTCTACTTCTTTTATCTCAGCTCTATCCAAAACTTTCAAATACCTAGTTTGCATACGAAAAACCCCTCTGTTCTTTCCGAAAACGGAATCCTTACCGCATTTTTCACAGCTTCGTCATATCCCTCGAAAAATGGCTTCTGCGTTGGCAGATTTTTTACTTCAATTTTTTCAACCTTCAATCCAAGATTTTTTACTGCATAATCTATCACAGCTTCATTCTCCTCTTTTTCTAGCGAGCATGTTGAGTAAACTATAGTTCCTCCTTCCTCCAAGCATTGGGTGGCGGAAGTGATTATCCTTTTTTGCAAACTGCTCAAATACCTTTTCCCTTCCTCTCTGGTCTGTTTCAAAATTCTCGGATTCATCGTTCCGCTGGCCGTGCATGGGACGTCCAAAAGTATTTTCTTGAATTTCAAACCAGTCTTGTAAAAATTTTCCGCAAATCCTTTAACTACTACCGTATTCAAAACTCCGCACCTCTGCAGATTTCCTCTCAGGGCTTTCAATCTCACATGGCTGATGTCATTCGCAACTATCACACCTGTGTTGTTCATAAGTCCTGCCATCTCGGTTGTCTTCGCCCCGGGCGAGGCGCACAAATCCAGAATAATTTCATCTGGCTTTGGATCCAAAACCAAAGGGGGGACCATACTGGAAGAATTCTGCATAAAAAAATATCCCAATGAATGTTCTACGGTTTTACTGAGGAGTTGATCGCACTCGATAAAAAATCCATTTTCAAACCAAGGTATCCTTTCAACCTTCCATCCCTTTTCTGTCAGTCTCTCTTCCAGTTCTTTGGAAGTTATCTTTATTGTATTGGTTCTTATCGTCCAGTTGAAAATCTCAGCCATAAGGAATAATTACAGAGATTCATTTAAATTTCTACTTCACTTCCAGCCAAACAGCCAGTTCAAGATATTACCTTGTGAAGTATAAGGTGCCCATTCTGGTATTTCATCTCCATTTACATCTTTGCAAATTCCTGTTGATGGGTCTCTGCATTTACTCTCACAGCAGATAAATTCAGACTGACAGTCTCCATCTATCATACATGTTGTTTCTGCAACTATTGTAGGTTGAGAAGTGGTTGTGGTGGTTTGAATGGGCGGGGTAGGTTGAATAGGTGGAACGGCGTTTGGAGGTTGTTTTTCTTCGGCTCTGCAAATTATTGCAGTGTGTCCTCTACCACCTCCAGCATGGCTAGTATCACGAGCGTTAGAACAATAATCATGTACCCATGCTATTACACATTCTTTTCCATCGATTGTAGTATAACCTATTGTATGTGTTACGTAAGCAGATGAATCACCTGAAGTTCCTAACTGAGAATAAACATTGTTGCTACTAATAAGAAAAATATTTATAGATATAAAAAAAGTAACAAAGATTAACAAATTATATTTTTTTATACCCATTTTTCTTATCTCCATTTTACAATTTCAAACTTAGCATCTTTCATTATTGAAAGTAGATAGATTGCATAACCTGTATCAGTCACGGTTTTCATATTTTCATTTTGGTAGGTTTGGAATAAAAACCCTCCATCGCCATTATATTTTTTCGCCATATTTAATGGTGAATCCCATCGATAAGTTATCATGTAGTATGTTAGATTGAGTGCTTGATTCCAATATTTCACGTCGCCTGTTTCAAAATACAATGTCAGTAAACTTTCTATACATGGTTGTATAACAGTCAATTGATAAAGATCTTCGCCGTGAGTACCAACATCAGCAGAATCAAAGAAGGTTTTCACATCATTCAAATATTTTTCATCCTCGGTTACTTTGTATAGTTCTAATTTAGCTAATTCCACTGAACAAACAAAATCTCTTACTTGTAAATCATTAACAACATAAAGAACGCCCTCTGATTTCAAATATTCTTCTGCTGTTTTTAATCTGTTCAAACTTTCATCCAAATACTTCTGGTCTCCCGTCAAGCTGAAAGCAACAGCAAATTCCCTAGTTTCAATTCCTTTCATCATAACTCCTTCTTCAGTTTTGATTTCCAATAACTTGTCGGCAAAATTTTGTATTTTATCAAGATAGTCGGGATCTTTTGCTCTTTTATAAAGTTCTGACATCTGAACTAAAACCCATAAGCAGTATATGTCATCGGGGTTTTTGCAATTGTTTAAAAGTACGTTCATCTCATATTTTGCGTTATTCAAATGTCTTTGTTCTTTGGTCGCATCATATAGTCCTAAATTAGCCAACATCACCCAAGCATTTGTCTGTGGGTAAGAATTTGAATCTATTTTACAATTTGTAAGTGGAAATTCTTCTTTACATGTTTGGGAATAATTATACCATTCATTCGACCTTCTCATTTTGTCAAAAAATCCATACGACATATTTGCAATTTCCAAGCCAGTGAGTTTTTTTACAGGTTTTTCAGTGAAGTAAATCATGAATACAAGAAAAACAACAATTGCGACAATTATTCCGATAATCAAATAATTTCTCATACTATAATAATTGGTTTTTAAACAAAAATAACCATTCATTATTTGGAAACTTAATCCTCCTTGTATTTTCTTCTGAATCCTTTTTTATAAACTCTTCTGTATTTTTTCTTTCTTGTTGGAGGTTCCATTTTATCTATATCAAACATGAGCGCTGGAGGCGAGATTTGAACTCGCAAGAGCTTTCGCTCGCAGGCTTTCCAATAAATTCCAGGCCTGTGCCATACCAGGTTAGGCGACTCCAGCATTTCCTTTAATTTTACTTTATGGTTGAAGTCTATAATATTTAAGGATTAATTGCAAATCCATTAAAGTTTTTTTCTAAATTTATCCCAATTCATTATCAGGACGAAAAGCAGTATCAGAAAGGCGGTCAGCAAAGCCTGGTTCACGGCCTGATAGATCACATACACGCTGCTTTCTGGTATAGGACCTGTTAGAAATTCCAGATGGTTTATGAACGGGTGAGGATGGGTGGAGGCAAACTGATAGTTCAGCCAATACACGACATCTCCGGCGCTCCTGACAATCCAGAACATCAAGAAAACCAATAGGGTGTAGCGGACATCGTTTTTATAAATCAGCAATAGAGACGCTATGAAAAAGAACATCGAAAAGGTTATCGCGTCACCCAAGATAAATGTCCCGTTGATCAATGTCAGAGCGAAAGGCAGGAATATCCAGACGCCACTCCCCTTTTCTGCTCTAACTTTAGTAACGGCAAATATAAACAACGCCAAAGACATTAAGGCAAAAATAATGAGAAACGGACGATTATATTTTTGAAGTCTTTCTAGATTATTCATAATTATTATTATTTTCTTTAATTAATTATAACTAAATTTTAATGGAAATCATAACAATTATTTAAGATTTTATGATGTTTACAAAGATGTCTTTAGATTGTAAAATTTCATCTAAGTTCTGTTATGTGCAATATTACTCAGAGCCTTTTTAACGAAAGTATTATATAATTAATAATTTATTATACTTACTATGGATAAAAAAACTTTTAGTTTAATCAGATTTATAAGTGGAATTATATTTTGTTTAAGTAGTGCAATTTTAATGTTCTTAGGAGACCAAGATATTCCTGTACCTATTAAACTTAGTCTATTTGTTGTAGGGATCGCACTAATTGCAACATCAAAATACAGATTGCTTAAATAAAAAAGGCTCTTGCGTCATACTGTCGGTCGCTTCGTTCCGCAAACTTCTCTTAATCGTGATGTTAGATACACTCGGTAAAAAAGCTTTTTAATTTAGTTAAAATAAGTCTTAATTATGAGGACGACTCAAAGGGAAAGACGAATCAGACGAAGAAGAAAAAGACTAAGATTATAAAAGTATTAAACGATTTTTCCAATTCCTTCTTTTCTAAAGTCAGCATATTGACTAAAAGCATGATGCAATCTTTAATCAGTTCAACCCTTTTCAGCCTGTATTGTGTTCTTATTGATGTCATTTTGATTTCCCTTTTACCCTGTTGATGAGTAACACATCTCCATCTTTTATATTCTCAAGCATTTCTTTAAACTGTAAACCATCATCATCTGGGCAAATGAAACTTTTTCTTATGTCCAAGCTGAGGATATGACTTTTTACAGCAATTTCAACCACTCCAGAAAGTTTATTACATTCTAATTTGAATTTTGTTTTTTCTGTCATTATTTCTTCTCCTTTCTTGCTTCCTGAACTTTCTTCCAGTTCGTTCGTGCAACATCTCCGCAAATATGCCCTAATTTCTTTATTGCGTTGCACCTTGCACAAAATTCTCTAGCCATTAAAATTCCTCTACTTTTATTGGTTTTTTAATGTCTTTTATAGAAGTCATTTCTGCCTCTTCTTTGCTGATTTTCTCATTCATACTTTGACACCTATTTCACTTAGAAGTTTGGCGACTTTGTTTCTGACTTCCTTTCTTTTATAAAGTTCATTCAATGTCTGTTAGACGTAATCTAATGTTTTTTTCCAACAGAATGTTTAAACCTTATATAAGATTTTACATTTGATAAAATTCCGATGATTGTAATGAAAGCAGAAGGAATGAATATACTCATCTTATAGATTATAAGATTAAAAAAATCAAGCAAAATAGGAAAATATTTTGAAAATATATTAGGAAACATATATAGAAGAAATAAAATTACAATTG
>Ga0315285_10001537_pt1 | contig 24241 bp, 16 predicted proteins | sample YL17G09_36_MG_FD_203698 | JGI IMG/M metagenome (GOLD analysis project Ga0315285, IMG submission 203698) | Sediment microbial communities from Yellowstone Lake, YNP, Wyoming, USA - YL17G09_36 | ecosystem: Environmental > Aquatic > Freshwater > Lake > Sediment | place: USA: Wyoming | collected... | reverse complement strand
TGACTCGTCGGGAATCTCCCCGGACGTGAAGTTGACGGCTCCCGCCAGGTGCCCCCACTCCTCCAGGTGGCGGATCAGTGCATCCGTCGAGGGCAGATGCAGCAGCCAACGCATCAGGTCGGCCAGCAGGAAGGAGCGGCTGAGATAGGCGCGAGGGCGGTGCGTCTGACGCTGCCGGTCAGCCTGCTCCAGTCGTTTGAGGATCGCCCGGATACGCTTCTTGAGCAGTTCGATCACCTGGGCTACGCCGATGCTGCGGTCGAACTCGGCCCGAACCGGCTTCTCGTCCGCCTCAGGACGGCTATCCTGCTCGTCGCCGGCCTCGAGCGCGTCGTGCACCGCCAGCGCAATCACGCCAGGAATGACCTCGTCGAGCCGCGCTCGCCGCTCTTCGAGCGTGGCTCGGTCTGAAACCGAGAGTAGCCCTTGCCATTCGGCATCCGCCAGCGCCATCCGGCAGAACTCCTCCCACGGCTCGTCCCACGCCATAAAGGCAGCCCAGGTGACCGAGAGCGAGTTTATCTCTGAACTGAGTACCCATAGCGGGTGCTTCTTCGAGACCTCTCGGGCGCGCTGAGAAGGCTGGCTCACGGCCAAATCCAAGCCGGTGCGCACGGTCTGGACGAAGACTTCGAGCAAGTGATCGACCAGTTCCGCTGCCACTCCTGTCCGAAACCTGGCTGACGACTTCTGCTTGCTTCTCTTCTCATTCTGCTTTCTCTTGGCCTTTTCCCGCGATCTCTTGCCAGACGAACGAGCCATTGGACACCCCCGTGTGCTTAGGATGCCCTACTATGACTCATCTTCGCTGAATTGTTAAGGTGCCGACTTACCGCTCAGTACTTACGCAACAGACTGTACTTGTCTAACGCTGGCGGTTGTGATATGATGGGGTCAGATTGTCGGCGATTCGATTGCGCCAGGGCGGGAGAAGGAGGGTTAGCCTGTGAAGCGCAATCTGTGTCTGGTATTTGGTTTTGTGTTCCTCTGCAGCCTGGTCGCCAGCAATCGTAGCCTCACCGATGCCCCGATCTGGCAGCCCGTCGCTGGTCCGTACGGTGGCAGCGTGGCGGCGCTCGCGCTTTCGCCCAACTACGCCACTGACCACACCGTCTTCGCCGGGCTGCGCGGCCACGGCGTTTACCGTACCGACGACAGCAGCGATTCCTGGCGGCGCGCCAGTCCTCCCGACTGGGTGGTCGTCGCGCTGGCCATCTCGCCGGACTATGCCGCCGACGAGACCCTCTTTGCGGCGACCGGCCTGCCGACGACTGGCTTCCACGTCTATTGCTCCACTGACGAGGGCAACTCCTGGCAGGAAGTGACGCCTGCTTGGAGTAGCCCCCCGAGTGCCCCTGTCCTGGTCATCTCCCCCGATTTCACCGCTGACCGGACGCTCTACGTCCTCGGCGGCCTCGATACCTACGTTTCTACCGATGGCGGCGCGACCTTTACCGAGGTCGATGGCTGGCTGGCGGCCCATAACGTGGCGGGATTGGCTTTCTCGCCGGCCTACGCTGCCGACCGGACGTTCTTCGCGCTCGTGCGGAACGAGGGACTCTACAAGTCTACCGACGGCGGCACGACCTGGAACCCGACCGGCCTGAGCGGCGATCTCAGTACGTTTGCCGTGTCGCCGGATTATGCCGGCGACCGGACGCTCATCGCTGCCCACCGTTCTACCGGGGTGCTGACTATCTCCACTGACGGCGGTGACTCCTGGACCCCGGCCGGGGTCACGCTGGGCACCGGCGGCCAGCACACGCTGCTCTTCTCGCCTACGTTCGGCACCGATCGCATCTTGCTGGTCGCGAGTTCGAGTGATCCCGGCATCTACCGTTCGGACGATGGCGGCACGACCTGGTCGCTGATGGGCGAGTACGATCCGGCTCATCCCTACTGGGGTTTTGTTGGGGGGGCGATCTTTGCGCTGGCGTTGGCTCCCTGCGAGGCGCACGATGGGACAGCCCTGGCCGGGACGAGCACCGGCGTCTATCTTTCCATGGACTCAGGTATACACTGGGACCTACACAATGATGACCTGGCTCGCCTGACGGTGCGTGCGCTCGCCGTCGCGCCAGACGATCCGTTCACACTGCTGGCTGGCACCAGCTTCTTCGAGACCCGCATCAACGGTGAGCCTGACGAATACGATGGCAGCCTGCAACTTACTACCGACGGCGGGCAGACCTGGCGGGCCGTTTCCGGGCGGCTGGCCCGCGTGCGCAGCGTGGCGTTTTCCCCTGGGTTTGCCACCGAAGGGGTGGCCTTCGCTGCTACAGGCACGCCCGGCGAACACGGCCTGGCCGACGGCGGCGTCTACCGCTCGACCGACGGGGGCCTGAATTGGACGCAGGTGCTGAGTGGCACAATGGTCGAGGCGCTGGCACTTTCGCCGGACTTTCCGGAGGATCGCACGTTGTGGGCCTCTACGTTCGCTGACGCATCGGCGGCAGGCCTCTACGTCTCTGCGAACGGTGGCGATACCTGGACGTTGTTGACGGGGTCGGTGCGTGCCCGTGTGCTCGTTCCATCGCCCAACTACGGCGTGGACCAGACGCTCTTTGCCGGGACCGATGACCGTGGGTTGCTCAAGTCCACCGATGGCATCTCTTGGACCCAGGTGTTGTCTCAGCCGATCACGAGCCTGGCCGTTTCGCCAGCCTATGGTGCCAGCCGGACGCTCTATGCCGGGGTAAAAGAGGATCCGGGCGCTCCTGGCGAGATATATCGCTCGTCTGACGGCGGGGAGACCTGGCAGCGGTTAGAAACCGGTATCCCGCCTGCCTGGGAAGACAGACCTGCCACGATCTCCGCGCTGATCTTCGCTTTCGATGGTTCTGTCTTGGCGGGCGTCTCCTACGGTCGCGAGGACGGTGGTGGCACGGTATACCGCTCCGTGGACGGCGGGGAGACCTGGCAGCCAGCGGGCGGTGGGCTGAGCGAGTACAGCCTGTTCGCACTGGCGACGGCCCCGGGCCAGTCGCTCTCGGTCTACGCCGGGACCGACGGTGGGCTGTGGCGGTTCGAGGTGGTGCAGAGCGGTCCGGCGGAGCCCGGTACGTGGGAGAGCAGTGGCCCGCGCGGTGGCCGGGCCCAGGCGCTGGCCGTCTCGCCCGCTTTTGCCAGCGACGGCGTGGCCTTCGCCGGTGCATGGTTCTATAGTCGTTTAAGTACGGAGACTGGCCTGGGTATCCTCAGGTCAACCGATGGGGGCCAGACGTGGCAGCCGTCGAGTAGCGGGACGGAAAACGTGTACTACAGTTCGGCCGTCCATTCCTATGCCTTCTCGCCCGATTTCGCCGCCGACCGGACTGTCTTCGCGGCCACCTGGGGCGGGCTGTTCAAGTCCACCGACGGCGGTGAGAACTGGCAATGGCTCACCCGCCTCTACGATGGACCGCCCGGCTCGATCATAGCCGTCGCGGTAGCGCCCGATTACGCCACCAGCGACCACGTCCTGGCTGGCAGAGGGTGGGGTGGGGTATGCGTCAGCCGGGATGGTGGGATCAACTGGACGGTCAACTACAGCGTGGGGGCTGGTGTTATTGCCTATTCGCCGGACTTTGCCTTCGACAGCATTGCCTTTGCCGGCAGTTACGGAGGTCTTCAGAAAACGAGCGACGGCGGTATCACCTGGACACATGTCCTCACGCAGCCGGTTTTTGCATTGGCTGTCTCGCCACAGTTCGGTACGAATGGCACGCTTTTCGCGGGCGGCAATTCCCTGTTTATCTCAGACGATGGTGGTACAAGCTGGATCAGCACCACCATCGCACCAGATGTTTCGACCATCCGGGCGCTGGCCATTTCGCCGGCCTTTGCTGACGATCAGACGCTCTTCGCTGGTACCAACCGTGGCCTGTATCACTCGGCCGACGGCGGCGCGACCTGGGAGCCGATGGCGGGCTACCCGGGCCTGCCGGTCCTGTCGCTGGCCATTTCGCCCGGCTGGCCAGACCATCCTGCCCTTCTGGTCGGCACCGATCTGGGCGTCTATCGCACGACGGACGGTGGCGACTCGTGGACACGGGGACAGGGCCTGGCGGTGCTTTCCACGTGGCCTGTCGCGTTCTCGCCTGCTGCAAACCTGCTGCTGAGCGGGGCAAGTAGCCACGGCGTCTACGGCAGTACTGACGGCGGCGCTACCTGGCTTCCGATGGGGTTTCAGGAGTGGGGTAGCTCCTACGGCATCCCGGACGTGGCCATCTCGCCGGCCTACACCGACGATCGGACGCTCTTTGCCGCCTGGGGCAGCGGCGTCAGCATCGGCGGGGCGATCTACCGCACGACGGACGGCGGTGCGACCTGGGAGCAGGTTTATTCGACGGACCATATCGGGCAACTGGCGCTCTCTCCGCAGTACGCCGAGGACCGGACGATCTACGTGGCAGGCTTCAGCCCGCGCGTCATGCGCTCGACCAATGGCGGCGAGACGTGGAACCCGGTGGGCAATTGGCCCTCCGGTGTCAATGCCGTTACCATGCGCGTGGCGTTGCCACCCAATTATCCGGCGGATAGCACCGTCTTCGCCGGTGGTCAAGGGTTCTGGCGCTTGCCACCGGGCGCGACGGAATGGGAACTTGCCTTAGGTTTGGACAGCCACTATTCCGTGAGTTCCATCGCCGTCTCTCCAAACTACGCGGCCGACAAGACCCTCCTGGCGACGGCCTATGGGTTCGTCGAACCGGCCGGCCGACTGCGCTTCATTGTCTTTCGCTCGACCGACGGCGGTGTGAACTGGCAACCGGCGGACGTAGGGCTGCCTGAAAGTGAGGAGATGCAGTACGTGGTTTTCTCGCCCCGCTATGGGGCCGACCGCACTGCCTACGCGACGTCCAGTCGCCAACTGTACCGCTCGCTCGACGGCGGTCAGAGTTGGACCGGGGTCGGTGCGCCTTCAGGATCACCCAGCCTCCACGACCTGGTGGTGGACCACGCGGGTGACGTCTACGTGGCTTCCAACGCCGGTGTCTGGCGCTATACGACACCGGCCCAGGACATCATCGTCAACGGCGGTTTCGAGGCCAACAGCGGTTGGGACATGCCGACGACGCGCTGGACAGCCGGGTACTCGGACCAGGTGGCCTACGACGGCCAGCACTCGATGCGCGTGGGCATTGTCAACGGTAGCGATACGTACGCCTACTCCTCCGCGCGCCAGGTGGTGACTATCCCTACCGACACGATCACCGCGACATTGAGTGTTTACCTCTATCCAGTCTCTGGCGAGTCGGTGACGGCTACGCAAAGGCAGGTACTTCGGCAGGGCTTCGCCCCAGACACCTGGCCCATACATCCATCCAACGTCGCTACTGGCGATGCCCAGTACGTGCTGGCCCTGTCTCCTGACGGTAAAACCGTCCTGGCGTATCTCCTCTGGGATCTCTCCAACGCTCAGCGTTGGGAGCACCACATCTTTGACCTGACGCCGTATGCTGGCCAGACGATCATGATTCACCTTGGCGTCTACAACGATGGTGTCGGGGGGCAGACCGGGATGTACGTGGACAACGTCTCGCTCGTCGTCGTGCGTCGTGGTAAGTCAGTGCACGTATATCTTCCCCTCATTCTCAAAAACCAAGGAGGATGAAGATGCTTTCCTGGTTGAGTTTCAAGACGCGCTAGAGGTATTTGGGCAGACGTTCGACGATATCATCAACGGACGCCGCACGCCCCAGGAAGCGATGAGTTGGGCTCAGGAACAATCCGGGTCCAGGTGAGCCTTGTATGCCCAATCCGGTTTACGCCGACTTTCACGTCCATACCCACCTGTCGCCGTGCGGGAAACCCCAGGCCACGGCCGAGGCGATGCTCCGGCGCGCTCAGGAAAAGGAACTGGCCGCGATCGGCTTTGCCGACCACGTGACGCCCGATCCGATCCCCGGCTGTCCTTTTTACGATCGTCAGCGGCCGCGCATCCTGGCTGACCTGCGGGCCGAGATCGCTCAGGTTGTGGATAGAGCGGACTTGGAGATCCTGGTCGGGTTAGAAGCCGATTATACGATTGCCGGGCGGGCATGTCTCAATCCGGCGGTTGTGGCCCAGGCCGACCACGTGGTGTGTGCGGCCAGCCACTTTCACTTGCCCACTGCCCTGCAACCCGCCAGTGACGGGCCGCGTGCCAGGGCCGCGTTGATGCTACGCTTAGCCCGCGAAGCGCTGGATATACCGGGCGTCTCGATCTGGGCGCACCCGTTTCATTGCCGCCGGGTGCGCCCGCTGCCGCCTATCCTAGAGACTATCGGCGAGGCCAAGTTGGCCGCGCTGATCGCGCTGGCCAACGAGCGCGAGGTTGCCATCGAGATCAGCGGCGCGGCAGCGCAAGACGAGGGGTACCGGCAGGCCACGGCCCGTTTTTTCTGCCTGGCCTGTGAAATGGGTGCGCGCTTTACGCTCACCGCCGACGCGCACTCTCCCGACGTTCTCGACCGCCTGGACCTGGCGCTGGAATGGGCCCGCGGGCTGGGATTTCGCGAGCGGGACTTGCTCACCGCTCAGGAATTGCGAGAGCGGCACAAGAAGAAAGCAACGGCGGACGCCCCGCTTCAGTGGGAATTTCCCGGCTGAAGCCGGGCGTCCGGCCTTGTCAAATATGCTGACGCTTTTACTTGTCGAACGCTGCGTCGAACGCCACGGCGGACGACGGAAAGTCCACTTTCCTGACGAACTCGCAAGCCTCCTGCGCGCCGAACTCGCGATCCATCCCCGAGTCCTCCCACTCGACCGACAACGGACCGTCGTAGCCGGCGGCGTTGAGCGCGCGGATGAGCGCGTCGAAATCTACCTGGCCGTGCCCCAGCGAACGAAAGTCCCAGCCACGGCGAGGGTCGCCAAAGGGCAGGTGCGACGCCAGGATGCCGCTCTCGCCGTCGAGCGTGACCGCCGCGTCCTTCATGTGGACGTGGAAGATGCGGTCGGGGAACGTGCGGATGAATTTGACCGGGTTGACACCCTGCCACAGCAGGTGGCTGGGGTCGAAGTTGAAACCGAAGGCCGGATGGTAGTCGAGCGCTTCCAGTGCGCGCCGGGCGGTCACGACGTCGAAGGCGATCTCGGTCGGGTGCACCTCGAGCGCGAACCTGACGCCGTTGGCCTGGAATTCGTCCAGGATCGGCCCCCACAACCTGGCAAAGTACTTGAACCCCTCCTCGATGATGCTAAAGTCGTACGGTGGGAAGGCGTACAGCAGGTGCCAGATGCTGGAGCCGGTGAAGCCGTTGACCACCCCCACGCCCAGTGCTTTGGCCGCGCGCGCGGCGCGCTTGACTTGCTCGACGGCCCAGGCCCGCTTTTCTTCCGGCTGGCCGCGCGACTTTTCGGGTGCAAATCCGTCGGTGCGGAAGTCATTCGGGTCGCACACCATCTGCCCGGCCAGGTGCGCGCTGATGGCCCACACGCCCAGCCCGTGCCTGCCCAGGATCTCCTTGCGGCTCCTGGCGTACCCAGCCGGGTCGGCCTCCGCCTTGTCCACCTCAAAGTGGTCGCCCCAGCAGGCCAGTTCCAGGCCGTCGTAGCCAAACCCCGCCGCCTTTCCGGCGAGCGTCTCCAGTGGCAAGTCTGCCCACTGCCCGGTGAAAAGTGTCACAGGCCGCGCCATACAATCCCTCCTCTTGCCGATTTGCCATTTGCGATTTGCGATTTGCTACTTCCTCCCCCACCTGGCCGGCGTCCACTTCTTGCCGCTCTGGCTGCTCTCGACCACTTGCTCGATGAAAAAGACGCCCCGCGCACCGTCGTAGACCGTGGGGAAGTCGAGTTCCAGTGCGGTCGGCTCGACGCCCATCAGCCTGGCGCGCATGGTGTCTGTCGCGTTGAGGTAGATGTTGGCGAACGCCTCGATGAAGGCCTCTGGATGGCCGGCGGGTATGCGCGTGGCCCGTTGTGCGGCTTCACAGAGGTAGGCACTGCCGCGCGACAAGGTCTGCACCGGGCCATCGGCCGGGTAGAACTGGAGGTGGTTGGGGTGCTCCTGGTGCCACTCCAGCCCGCCCTGCGTGCCCCAGACGCGGACGTTGAGGTTGTTCTCCTGGCCCGTCGAGATCTGCGATGCGGTCAGGATGCCTCTGGCGCCGTTGGTAAAGTGGATCAACACGTTGGCGTCGTCGTCGAGCAGGCGACCCGGGATGAAGTGGGTCAGGTCGGCGCAGATTTCTTCGATCTCCAGCCCGGTGATCGTACTCAGCATGTTTTCGGCATGCGATCCGATGTCGCCGATGGCCCCGCCGAGGCCGGCCAGCCTGGGGTCCACGCGCCAGGCCGCCTGCTTGTGGCCCGTGTTCTCCAGCCTGGTGCGCAGCCAGCTCTGCGGGTACTCGACGATTACTTTGCGGATCTCGCCTAGCCGGCCATCTCTGACCATCTGCCGCGCCTGCTTGACCAGCGGGTAGCCGATGTAGTTGTAGGTCACGGCGAAGACGACGCCTGTCTTCTCCACGGCCCGGATCAGGTCCTCCGCCTGTGCGGAGGTGTGCACCATCGGCTTGTCGAGAACGACGTGGAATCCGGCCTCGACGAACGCTTTAGCGATGGGGTAGTGCAGGTGGTTGGGGGTGACGACCGAGACGAAGTCAATGCGTTCGCCTTCGGACAGTGCACTCTCTCTTTCGAGCATGTCTTCCCAGGTGCCGTAGGCGCGCTCGCTGGCGATGTAGAAATCTTGCGCAGACAGCCTGGATTTTTCGGGCGTCGAGGAGAACGCCCCGGCGACCAGTTCCACGCCGCCGTCCAGCATGGCGGCCCGGGAATGCACGGAGCCGATGAACGAGCCTCGTCCGCCGCCGACCATGCCCATCTTGAGCCTGCGCCCGAACGTTTTCGTTCGATCCTTACCGCTGACCAAAGCTTGCTCCTTCCACGACGTAAGTATCTAAAAACCAATCTCATCGGACACGGATTAACACGGATCACGCGGATTTCAGGCTGGAAGGCCTGATATCTAGCGCACGTCTACCACGCTAAAGAATGTCTTGCTTGCGCTGACATCGGTTGTCCCGCCGACGATCTCAAACTGCCCCGTCAGCCGGATGTCTTCCGACGAACTGCCGACCAGCACCTCTATCGTGCCCGGTTCCACGACGAACTGCATGTGCCGGTCATAAAAGCCCACTTGGCTTACTGCGAGCGTAAAGGTCACGGTCTTCTTTTCGCCCGGTTCCAGCGTAATACGCTTGAACCCCTTCAACTCCTTGACCGGCCTGGTCACGGACGACAGCACGTCGTGGACGTACAGTTGGACGACCTCGTCTCCGGTTCGTTCGCCGACGTTCTTGACGTCAAGGCTGATCTCGACCTTCCCTTCCGCCCCGACCTGTTGCGGCTGGATGCGGAGGTCGGCGTATTCAAAGCGGGTGTAACTCAGGCCGTGTCCGAACGGGAAAAGCGGCCTGGAACTGAGCGAGACGTAGTCGCCGTACCAGTTCGAGCGCCCCCCGGACGGTTTGTGACGGTAGTAGACGGGGATCTGCCCTGCCGCGCGCGGGAGCGTGATGGGGAGTTTCCCGCCGGGATTGGTTTGGCCGAACAGGACGTCGGCGACGGCCGCGCCACCTTCTTCGCCCGGCAGCCACGCCTCCACGATCGCGGGGACGTGTTCGGCGACCCAGGGGATCGAAAGCGGACGGCCGTTGATCAGCACGACGACGACGGGTGTTCCGGTCTCGTAGATCGCCTGCACCAACTCTTCCTGGACGCCGGGCAGCCCGATGTCCGCCCGGTCACGCGCCTCGCCGGAGGTGCAAGCCTGGGTCAGACCAGACTTTTCGCCAAGGACCAGGAGGGCGACGTCCGCTTGCCTGGCGATCTCGACGGCTTCTGGGAAGCCGGCTTTCGACTCGTCTGTGACGTCGCAGCCTTTGGCGCACATCAGCCGGGTAGTGGGTGAGGCCGTGCGCCGGATGCCTGCGAGCACGCTGATCAACGGAACCTGGCCGGCCGATTGCTCGCCCAGGAGCAGTTCCACGTGGGCCGGATACGAGTAATCGCCGAGCAGGTTTCTGACGCTGTCGGCACTCGGCCCGATGACCGCAATGGAGGCCAGGTCCTTCTTCAACGGTAACAAGTCCCCTTCGTTCTTGAGCAGGACGACCGACTTGCGCGCGATCTCACGCGCCAGCGCGCGCTGTTCCGGCGTGTCGAAGACCATGGCGACCTGATCGGCGTCGACGTAGGGGTTCTCGAACAAGCCCAGCAAGAATTTCATCTTCAAGACGCGGCGGACGGCCTGGTCTATCAGTGACTCGCTGACCACTCCGCTTTGAACGGCCTCCCGCAGGGGTTGGCCGTAACAATCGCTGCCTGGCAACTCGACGTCTATGCCAGCCTCCAGCGCCAACCTGGCCGCTTCGCTCTTGTCCCTGGCCACGCGATGGAAGTTGAAGAGCATGACGATGGCGGAATAGTCGGAGACGACGATGCCGTCGAAACCCAGGCGGTTTCTGAGGAGTTCGGTCAGCAGTTCCCTTGAACTCCCACAGGGGACACCGTCCAGTTCGTGGTAGGCGTTCATGATGGAAGCCAGGTGGGCCTCTTTGATCACCGCTTCAAACGGTGTCAGGAATACCTCGTACAGTTCGCGCGACCCCAGGTGCACCGGCGCACAGTTCATGCCACCTTCCGCCAGGCCGTGGGCCATAAAGTGTTTGCCGGTTGCCACGACGCCTTGTTTCCGGTCGGGTCCCTGGAGCCCTTGTACGTAGGAAACGCCCATGCGCGATACCAGGTACGGATCCTCGCCGAAGGTCTCCTCGACGCGGCCCCAGCGGGCGTCGCGGGCCACGTCCAGCACGGGCGAGAGTCCCTGGTGGGCGCCCGCTGCCCTCATCTGGGTTCGGATGACGGACGTCATCTGTTCGACGAGTGCCGGCTCCCACGTGCTGGCGAGGCCGATGATCTGTGGGAAACAGGTGGCCCCGCGCGCCGTGTACCCGCTGCAGCACTCCTCGTGGATCATGGCAGGGATGCCCAGGCGCGTCTGCTCGACCAGGAACTTTTGGATTTGATTGGCGAGTGCCGCGCTGGCGGCCGGTTCGAGTGCCGTGCCGCCGCCGACGCGCGTGATCTGTCCGATCCCGTGGCCAAGCAGCGCTGTGGCTCTCTCCTCAGAGAAAGCCGCCTGCTCCAGCAACTCGAACACCCACGTGCTGCCGAGTTGGGCCAGTTTTTCGTCCAACGTCATGCGTGACAGCAGGTCCTCTACGCGTGCCCCTACGGGCAAGGTAGAGTCCAGATAGGGCGTCTTGCTCATGGTTCCCTCCTTCAGAAGATTTTCATTTCAGGGCGTGCATACTATAGCACAAATAGTACAGGGAGCCAATTCGCTCCGTTTTACGGTAGGGAGTCCCCAACTTGTTGGGGCGATTCCTGTGTCCACGTGAAGAAACCCGAACAAGTTCGGGACTCCAATACGTCTCAAGCGTGTGTTAACCCGGTGAGGCGGTGGATCAGTGGTTGCAGGGCGGGGAACAGCGGACGGTAGACTTCGTTGTAGAGCCGGTCGTAGATGGCCTGCGTCTTGGAATCAGGGGTGAATTGCTCGCCTGTGCTGGCCATGCCGGCGGCGGCGCTGGCTGCGTCGGGGTACCAGCCGGCCGCCGTGGCGGCCAGCATCCCGGCGCCCAGGCAGGTGGCCTCGACCGTGGCGGCGCGCACGACGGGCACGCCCGTGACGTCCGCCACGATCTGGCACCACAGGTCGCTGCGGCTGCCGCCGCCCATGGCCACGTACCGGCTGAACGGCTGGCCTGTGGCCGCCATCATCGCCTCGCCCACCAGCCGCTGCTCGAATGCGATGCCCTCCAGGATGGCCCGGTACAAGTGCTCGCGGCCATGAGCGCCCGTCCAGCCGATCGTGATGCCCGCGGCCAGCGGGTCCCAGTAGGGGGTCATGGCATGTTTCCAGTAGGGCACCAACATGAGTCCCAGTGAACCAGGGAGGACTTTAGCCGCGGCGGCCTCCAGCGTCTCCTGCGGGCTGAGGGGCAGCCGGGAATCTTGAAGGTCACTGGCGAACTTGTCTACAAACCAGTTCACGATAAAGGCGCCGCTCTGAATCACGGCTTCCAGGAAATAGGCCCCGGCGATGGGCGCATAGAGCGTGCGGAAGGCCCGATCTGTCAGATAGTCCGCGCTGATGACGCCGCTGACGACGGCGGTGCCCACGTTGAGCGCGGCCCGGCCGCCGCCGGCGGCGTCCGCACCCAGGCCGGCACATTGGCCATCGCCCGCGCCGGCCACGACCGGGAGCCCAACCGGCAGGCCGGTGGCAGCAGCGGCTGCATCGCTCACGCGGCCGATGACCGTTCCCGGCGGCCTTAGTTCGGGGAGTTGCTCGATCCGCAGGCCGGGCGGGCGCGGGAGGCACTCGATCAAATCGGTCGCCCAGGTGTGGGCTTGCATGTCCACCAGGCCCAGCGGGTCGGCGCTGGCCAGGCTGGTGCGAAAGTTGCCGGTGAGGCGGTGGACGAGGAAGGCGTGCGCGTCCAGAAACTTGAAGGTGCGGGCCACGACTTCCGGCTCGTGCTGCATCAGCCAGACGATTTTGGGCAGCGAGGGGTTTGTGGTGAGCGGTTTGCCGGTGATCCGGTGGAACCGCTCGCCGCCGATGGCCTGCTCCAGGAAGGTCACCTGGGCGCGGCTGCGTTCGTCCAGCCAGAGGATCGCGTGGCGGAGCGGACGGCCCTGGCGGTCTACCGGCACGACGCTCTCGCGTTGGTGGGTGACGCACAGCGCGTCTACCTGGGCCGGGTTGATCTGGTCGAGCAATGCTCTGAGCGCAGTGCAAGCGCCGCTCCACCATTGTTCGGCATCCTGCTCGTACCAGTTGGGCCGGGGCTGCAGGAGCGGGTATGACGCCCGCCCCTCGGCCTCCGCCCGCCCGTGGCGATCCCAGGCGATGGCCTTGCACCCCGTCGTGCTGCTGTCCACGCCAATGACCAAAGGGTTTATCATAAGGCAAACAGTGCTACGCTCTCGACGTGATGCGTCTGCGGGAACATGTCCACCGGTTGCACCTCAGCCAGGCGGTAGCCGGCGTGGACCAGGCGTTTGGCGTCGCGGGCCAGCGTGGCCGGGTCACAGGAGACGTAGACGAGACGGGCGGGGTGGCGGGCAACCAGCGCGTCGAGCGCGACGCGGTCTATGCCAGTGCGAGGTGGGTCCACGACGGCCGCGTCGAAGGAGGTGTCCAGGTCGGGAAGCACCGCCTCGAGCGGGCCTTCGATGACCTCGACGTTGTCCATATCGGCGGTATTCTCGAGCAGGTCGTCAACGGCGGCAGGGGCCAGTTCAACGCTGACGACCAGCCCGGCACGCCCGGCCAGCGGGACGGTGAAAAGTCCCACGCCGGCGTAGGCGTCCAGCACGGTTTCGCCGCCCTGCAAGTCCAGATATTCGTTCACCAGGCGCACCAGTTGAGCGGCCTGGGGCGTGTTGACCTGGAAGAAGGAGGGAGCGGATATGTGGTAGGTGTGGCCGGCGACGGTCTCCGCGATGTGGTTGTGGCCGATGAGGTTGGCGTGCTGGCCATCGGAGAGGAGCAGGACACAGGAGACCGGCAGGTCAATCTCGAGCGACGGCGGCAGGTCGTCGGCCATCTCGAAGATGAGCATCCGCTCGCCGGTGGCGGTGCCTGCGCGCAGCGAGAGGCGGACGAGCCCCTCCAGGTCGAGGTCGAGCGTGGCATAGAGGTCGGACAGGAGCGGATGGAGGATCAGGCATTCGTCCACGGCGACGACATCAACCCCTTCCGCTCGCAGCCCCCGTCCCCGGGGGTGTCCCACAGAGGTCCCCTGAAATCCCAGGTCCCCACCCGGCGCAGGGTGGAACTGGGCGTGGTTGCGGTAGGCCCAGCCGGAACCGTCGGGCAGGGTGGGGCGGACGGGAGGAGTGGCGATGGCGCCGATGCGCGCAAGTTGATCGGCGACGGTCTCGGCCTTGAAGCGCAGTTGCGCCGCATAGTCCGCGTGCTGCCACTGGCAGCCGCCGCAGCCGGTCGGGCCGAAGTAGGGGCAGGGGGGCACGACGCGGTCGGGCGAAGGTTCGAGCACTTCGACCAGACGGGCGAAGGCGTAGCCACGCCTGTCGTCGGTGATCTCGACGCGCACCGTCTCACCGGGCAGCGCGTAGGGGACGAAGACGACGCGCCCCTCGTGCCGGCCCAGTGCTGCGCCGCCGTGGGCGATGGACGTCAGCTGAACGACAATGGTCTCCATGTCAGGCCTGCTGGAACTGGATGGGCGCTCATGCGGGTTTCAGGTTGGCCCTGGCCTTCATCTCTTCGATCATTGCCGTCCAGTATTGGCTCAGGAATGGGGGATTCTTCATGCTGGCCAGCGCGTAGGAGCGGTCGGCGCGCGAGAGATCCAGGACGGCGGTGATCATTTCTTCCTGGTAGAAGCCTGCTTCGGCCAGCGGCAGGCCGTTGGGCTGGCGGATGAAGGACCCGCCGCTGGACGTCTGTTTGCCGTCGGGCGACTGGCCGACAGTGTTGGCGACGCAATGGAAGATCATGGTGTTCGGCCCGACGGGCTGCTGGGCGCGCCCGGCGATGCGTTTCCAGGCCACGGCTTCGACCTCGTCCGAACTGCACGAGGGATGGAACAGGATCTGGGCGCCGGCCATGGCAGGCAGACGGTACAACTCCGGGTGCCGGCCGTCGCGGCAGATGACCAGCGTGCACAGGATGCCGTCTATTTCAAACAGCGACAGTTTATCACCGCCACGGCAGCACTGCTTCTCGTTGCGCCCGGCCATGTGCACTTTGGCGTACTCGTGGACGATTTTGCCGGTGGGATCAATCACGTGGGCCAGGTTGAGAAAGCGGTCGGGCGTCTGCTGGACGGTGCCGACGATGGTCCAGACGTGGTGCTCCGCGGCGGCCTGGCACGTGCGGTCGAGCGCTTCTCGGACGGCCTGCGGGTCGAGTTCGGCGACGTAGGGGAAGTAGTAGCCGGTCAGGGTCGCTTCGGGGAACAGGACGACGCGGCTGCCTTCTTCGGCGGCGGCGCGGATGTAGTGGAGCGTTCGGCCGAGGTTGAACTCGATCGGTTTGGCCCAGTGCATCTGGATGCAGGAGACTTGAAGGGTGGCAGGATCCTTTGTAGGCATCGCAGGTTCCATGGGTGCGATGATAGCATATTTCGTGCAAAACACCAACTCTCAACTTCATTCAATACAGCAAATCAGAAAGTACCGGTTTGCGACTTTGTCGCCTCCATAGGATGGTGTGATTGGTTGATTGTCGATTTGCGGTTGGTTGATTTGCTGACTTGCCGATTGGCTACATCTGGCTTGCTCCTTTCAGGTATGGTATAATAAAATCAGAATTACGCCTCGAGGTGTGAGATGAACTATCGAGTATCTGTCATCGTCGAGCCACTAGAAGAGGGCGGTTATTATGCCGAGTGCCCGACTCTGCCGGGTTGTCACGTCGAAGGAGCCACCTATCTGGAGGCCCTGGAAAACCTGGAGGACGCCATTCGGTTGCACATTGAGGGCCGATTGGAATTTGGCGATTCGTTGCCACCTGAGTTGACCCCCATTCACCAGTTCGAGCGGTTCTCTCTGCAATTGCCGGTCACGGTTGGCGCATGAGCCCAGGTATTCCCGCTTTCACATACAGAGACGTCGTCAAGCGCCTGCGCAAGTTGGGTTTTGTCCTTTACCGCCAGGGCAAAGGCAGCCACGAGATCTGGCGTCATCCCGATGGGCGCTGGACAACAGTACCCCATCATGGTGGCAAGACAATTTCCAGGCGCACAATGAAAGCCATCTTGGACGACATTGGCATAGATAGCGACGAATTTCGGGCGGTATGACCTCTCCGTTTCGTTCAATCCGCCGGGCGCGCGACAGCCCGCCGCGCGCCCGGCTCTGTGTCTAGCGATTGCGCACCACCAGCGGCAGGTAGACCTGCCGTACCGTTTCCCAGGCGCTGCCGTCCGAGCCGTAGATGGATGAGATATTGGCGGCCCGGTCCTGGAACTGGGCGTAGACGACGTCGCCGGTCAACACCCATTCCAGCGTGCTGGTGTACGGCTGCCACGCGGCGACACCGATCCCACCCAGGCCGCCGGCAACTCGCATTCTATCCACGCCGCTGTTATCGTCCCAGGCTTCCAGCCACAGGCTCACGGTGATCGTTTCACTGCCCAGAATGCTCACCTGTCCCTCCGGTGGGACCGGGTCGTAGATGATGTCGTCGGAGTACGGGCCGTAGACGCTGCTGGTGGCGTCGCGGAACCAGGCGTAGACGGTGCGCGGCATCCCATAGTCCTCGTGGGTCGAGAGCACCCAGGTGGTGGTGATCTGATAGGCCCGCCAGTCCTGGTCGGAGTAGCCGCTGTCGTTGCTCAGCCGCACGTGGGTGACGTCGGGTGCCCACACGTGCACGGTCACCGCCGGATCGTTAGTGTAGAGCGCGCCGTCCTCGATGCTGACGCCGAAGCCACCAGGTTGTAGCGTGGGAGTTGGGGGAGGTGGTGGAGGGACGGTTGGAGTCAGCGTGGGTGGCACTGGCGGCAGCGTGGTCGTCGGCGGGACGGTGCTGGTGATCTGGGCCCAGAAACCGCTGGAGAGGCTGTAGTTGGCGCTGGTGAAGGCGTTTGTACTGGAGGCAGCGGGCTGCCCGGTCGTATCGCCCAGCCGGTAATTGGCGCTGCCGCGCAGGTTGCCGCCGGAGGCGACCACCCACCGGGTGACAGTGTAGTTGGTGGTGACGGCGTGGCTGATGGGCAGGCAGCCGGTGATGCTGGCGAGGAAGCCGCTAGAAACCGGGTTTTCTCCGCCGGTGGCCCAGGGCTGGCCGATGGCGGAGGTGAGACGGTAGCCGGTCGAGGCGAGTCCCACCGAGCCGCCTGCGTCCACCACGTCGGCGCAGATGCGGTAGTTGACGGAATGGGGGGCCGGGGGGTAGAGGTCGAGCGTGATACTGTCGCTGGCGACAGCGGACTCATTTCCGGCGCGGTCGCGCACCTGGACGTAGATGGTGAGCGTGCGGCGGTCGAGCGCGGGCAGGGTCCAAAGAGCGGTATCGGCGGCGTAGGGCTGCCAGTCGGTCCAGGCAAGGCCGTTGTTGGAAACGCGCGCCTGGTATACGCCGCTGCCGGTGTCACCGGCGGAGAGGTTGAGCAGGACGCTAGCCTGGGTGGTGGTAATGGCGCCGTGGTTGATCTGGAGGGTGACGATAGGAACGCTGACATCGTAACGCAGTACAAATAGTGCAGATGGAGGGGATTCCTGGTTCAGGTTGTCACGAGTGGACAGACGCAGGTAACGTACGGCAACCGGGCCAGCAACCGGAGGTGGGTCGAAACCACCGGCGGAGGTATACGTGTCTGGAACCCCGCTGGAACTCTCACCCCAGTAGTAGTGATAATTCTTGACGCCGCTACCGTTGCCGTCGCTTGTGCCACTCCAGGCGAAGCTGAGATCGTTGCAAGTGTTTTGCCAGACGTTGTTCGGCGCGTTGCATCCTGGCGAAACTGACGTGGGATTCAATGGAGGCAGTGTATCATAACCGAACCAGCCCAATTGTGCTGACGCCTCATTATGGCCGGCCGAATTGTCCCACGCGCGCACCCGTGCGGTGTGTTGTCCCTGTCCGAGACCGCTGAAGTCAAGCCAACCGCTCGTGGCACCGGGAAATTGCGGAGGTGGACCGCTCGGCGGGTTATCCCATGCCTGGCTGAAACCCCACACGCCGGATGAATCCGATACGCTCCAATCAATGCGCTGGTTGGTGTTGTACCATTGGTTGAGCGGCGGGTAGGAGGTGAAGTTGATGGTAGGAGGAGTAGTATCAGAAGGGGTAGAACAGTTGTCCGAAACAAAGTGGTTTGGACGGCCTGACCAATAGATAGACGGATACCTCGTTGTCTCTCCGGGTTTTGTCATAGATCCATCGGAGTTGATTGTCCACCCTGATAGGAGCTGACCTACAGCACTCACCCAGGCCCCGTTGTACCCAAAGCCAAAGTGTAAGTGAGTGCCAGTTGCACTTCCTCCTTGACACGATGGATACCCAAGATGAGCACCGGCTTGCACTGTGTCTCCCATGTTCACCTGGACATCTCTAAGATGATAGTATTGAGTTGTCAATCCAGTACCCCGATTCCCGTCCATATCATGGTCAAGCACAACCTCATAGTTCAATTTATAGACGACTACACCATCGGCAGCGGCTACAACTTTCTTGGTGCTGGTACTACACCCCGACACCATTGGAGCAAAGTCAATAGCGGGACCGAGTGGAGGGGCATGTGGCCCATTTGAGTAGATCCAGTCTTCACTGCATCCGAGCGGTAGTTTCAGTGTGGGTTCTAGCATTGCCTGTTCAGCGACACCAACATCTAACAGTGGGTCACCAAAGAACAGCTTGTAGACGTTAGAGAAACTTCCTGGACCGTCTCCTGTTTCTACAAGCCATTGCTCTTGCGTTGCGTCTATGGCAAGGAATTTCAGAAGAGCAAACGTCCCTGCGTTAAGATCAGTGGCAAGAGTGGCGGTGGTCCCGCCAGTGAATGTTACCACCGGGTTGTTGGGATAGCTGTAGAAATACTCCGTAAGGTTGCGGGCTGCCCAGTCTAGTTGTAGTACCAAGCCCTCGTGACCTGATTCTCTGTGCTCCATTGCATATCTGAAACTGTCAGAGTCAGACTTGTCGCCTGTAAGGAATCCACTTTTCAGCTCAAGCAGTGACAGTAAGAGCTGTGGGTTAAGACTGTAGTGGTGAGCCGCGTATTCTACAATGTCGGGAGCAGAGAGTTTCACGCCTGGTTCTGAATGAGGTACATCGGAACCAAGGGGTTCAGCTATCTCGGAGTAGGTAGAGATAGCTTGTGTGTGTTCTGCGAAGAATGCTCTTGTGTTGAACGTATGGACCGCTGGGCCGTAGACAAACAAGCTATCAGCAATGATGGGATGACTTTGAGGCGCATAGGGCCCGGTTGACTGTCGCGCCCTGACTGCTCCCTGCTCCACTGTTGCCAGAAGTAGCGCCAACAACCCAACCGTGCGCATCCACTTGCGTTTCATCGAATACCTCCTCGATTTCCCCAAACGCATGGCTTGTACCTGCTACTGAGACACAGCAAACCACGTGAGGGAAGTCTGCCATTTCTGAACCTGCCCTCCCCCATCCCAGGACCCAGCTCGTACTTCGATGGCGTGTGTGCCGGCCGTCAGGTCAACACGGTAGACTTGAGCTGCAGTGCATACCTCAGCACTCCAATCCATCACAGCATGCTGCCCTCCCGGAACCGGCAGGCCATCCACATACAACTGTGCCCAGCCGAATCCAGGAATCGAGCCAGAACCTACAAATTCTACTACGAGGTAGAAAATATAGGTCTGGTGTGTGATCGGTGATAGAGTCGCCCTCATGCCTGGGACCGTTTTAGGGGAAGTTGTAAGGTTGAGATCATCAGTGGGTACTACTTGTCCATTCGTAAGATGCACTTGGCGGGATGTAATCACCCCATCCGGCACGGTGAGCGCCATCCCCGCCACTGGCACTGAGCGGATCAACTCGCGCGGGACCAGTGTCTCCCCGCCCACGGCAATCTCCAGGTAGCGGTCGCCGTTCCATACACTCGTCGGGATGCCGCCGGAGGTCTGGCTGCCCAGGCCGACGCTGAACAGCCCCTGGCTAACGGGGACGGCGGCGTGGCTCTCCAGCCCCCACACCAGGTTGTCCCCCGTGGCGGCGTCCCACAGCGAGAAGGCCATGCCGTAGGTGTCGTTCAAGGGGTTGCCGCTGTGGTCGGCCAGGCGGCCCTGGTAGTTGACGGTGGTGGCGCTGGGGCCGGGGGCACTGGCGGGGCTGAGGAGCGGCCGCGCCCAGGCGTTGGCGGTCAGGACCAGCGCTGCCACCAGCAGCAATGTGCTGCCGTTGGGCAGGAACCAGCGCACAATGTGGCGTAGGCGGGATGGCTGCGATGGCGCTCCCTGCGCCGGGGCGCTTGCCTGCCGCTCAGTATAGTGCTGCTCGACGGTCTCGATCACTTTGAACAACAGACCTTTCTCCATTTTTGACCTCCTGTTATGAATTTGCTATACGCTCCGAATCGTCTTATGATTGTCCCCAGGTGGCCCAGATGCTCGGAGTATCCTTGTCCAGAGCGTGCGGTCGGCGGCCAGCGCGGCTCCGGTCGTCGTCGTGGCCGGCACTTCCTGGTAGTGGTGCTCAGGGTGGCTAGTCTGGTCGCGCACGCGGCGGAAGGGCACCACAACCCGATGGGCCGCGCGCACGTCGGGGAAAAGGTCCGGCCGCTCGGCCTGGATCTCGGCGGGGGTCAGGTCGTAGTAGTACGTCAGTTCGAACACGGCCCGTTCGGCTTCGTCCTTGAGCCTGGCAAGGATCAGTTGCTTGTAGTCGAAACTGGCGTGTGCCTGGTCCGGCCATGTGTGCGCCAGAACCAGTTCAAGCCGGGTGGCATCGCGCAATCTCTCCCAGAGCAGTTGCCGTCGCTCTTCTTCTCGCCAGGCCTCGATACGCACGGCGGCGGCACAGTGCTTGAGGTAGCCCATCACCGCGCGCATGGTGGGGAAACGAGTGGCAAAGGGAGACGGTGCGCCTTGCTGTGCTTTCCAGAGGCGCAGGAACACTTCCTGGATGGCGTCTTCGCTGGCGTACTGGCCCAACCAGAACGATACCAGCCCGCCGTACTGGTTCAAGATGTATTGCCAGGCGTCGTCGTCGGGAGCAGGGGCGAAAGCGCGGCGGAACAGTTCGTAGCACGGGTCAGGCTCGCACGTCGCTACACGCCGGCGACTGGCCTGCCGGGCGCAAGCCTGGGCGAGGTCTTTTGTCGAGCAAGCGTCCAACCCTGCGACGTCCACAGCCCTAGTTTAGCACAAAAAAACGCAAGAGGCAATAGCCCTTGCGTCCTATTTGGCTGGTGGTGTCTTACAGGTCGAGGCGGTAGCGGCATTTCTGGCGCTCGCCTTCCTGGTACATGTCCGTGTCTTCGGGCAGGTCCACGGTCTCGACCAGTTCGGCGCCGGCGATTTCACACGTCCTTCTCGAGGCGACGTTGTCGGGGTTGCACGTGATCCAGATCGTGTTCAGGTTGTGCTGACGCGCCAGCGGCAGAAGTAACCGGCAGGCTCGGGCGGCATAGTGGTGTCCTCTGTACGCTGGAACAACGCCATATCCGATGTGGCCACCGTACATTACGATGTGGTTTGTGTTTCCGACTCTCAACTCGATGCGGCCGATTTCTTCGTCCTGGCCGGTGAGCGTCATTTTGAACCGGTAGGCCGGGACACGCCCGATGGCCGGGTTGCCCGGGTACTTGTCGACCAGGACGAGTTCGAGGTCTCCGTCAACCAGCCGGCCGGGATCGTGAAATTTGAACGGTGAGGCGATTTCGAGTGGTTTCTCTTGGTCCATATATTCCTCTCCTGGGCGGAGTCCCCAACTTGTTGGGGCGATTCCGGCTATTCAGCGGGAGAAACCCGAACAAGTTCGGGACTCCGATGTGCCTTGTGGGCGGAGTCCCCCACTTGTTGGGGCGATTTCTGCTATCCGGCGGGAGAAACCTGAACAAGTTCGGGACTCCGATGTGCCTTGTGGGCGGAGTCCCCAACTTGTTGGGGCGATTCCGGCTATTCAGCGGGAGAAACCCGAACAAGTTCAGGACTCCAATATGTCTTAGCTGGGTGTTCATCCTGCTGCGCTGCTGGCCGCCAGGAGCACGGTGACCGTCGCCAGGAACCAGTGGATCAGGAACGGGTAGAGGAACGAGCGGGTGCGCCAGGCGACGTAGCCGAACGCGCTGCCGCCGAAGATGCAACTGAGCGTCTCCAGTTCCGGCTTGCCAAAGTGGGCGACGGTGAAGGGGACGGCCTGCAGCAGGATGGCGTAGGGGCCACAGACGGGGTAGAGCGCAAAGAGCAGGAAGCCGCGGAACAGGAACTCCCAGCCGAAGAGGTCCAGCGCGGTGTCGAGCCACAGGGGGAGAGCCGTGTCGGCCTGCGGCGCGTAGTAATCCCGAAACTCGCCGGTGCGGGCGACGAATGCCAGCACGAGCGCCATCCCGCCGCAGCCAACCACCGTGAACGCCAACCCGGCCTTCCAATCGCCCAACTGGAAGCCGTAGCGGGCGGGCGACTGGCGGAAGACGAACAGGATGACGACGAGCGGCACGCCCAGGTACAGGAGCAGCCGGTCGCAGGATTTGTAGGGGAAGAGGCGATGGTAGTGGTCTACCGCCATCGTCAGCGTCGAGACGACGATGGCGGTGACGACTTGCCAGTCCATGCGGAGTTCTTTCAGGCGCATCGGCGTGTCCTCTCGTGGTCAGTATGGCAGGCCCAGGCGCGTCCCGTCGGGGCCGAAGAGCGCGAGCAGTGTGCGGTGGTCCCGCACCAACTCAAGCCCCCAGTTGACGAACAGCAGCGCGATCAGCAGGGCGGCCGGCCCGCGCTGCCAGGCGCGCGACGCGCGCCAGGGCCGCTCGACGAAGGCGTAGGCGGCCAAGGTAGCGACGACCGGCAGCAGCGGGACGTGGAAGCGGGGCTCGGCCATGATCAGCATGTGCAAGAGCGTGTAACAGGCTACCAGCAGCACGACGAGCGCTGTGCGCCGGTCCAGCCGCCCGCAGGCCAGTCCAGCCGCCGCGGCCGGGGCCAGCGCGATCAGCGGCCCCCAGGTGAGCAGCAGGGCCGATCCCAGCAGCCAGCCTGGCCAGCGGCCGAGGAAGCCGTTGCCGTAAAAGTATATCAGCGCCCGGCTGTCCAGTTCCCACAGGTAGCCCGCCTTGCGCACCATCAGGTAGGGCACCCGGCCGGGGTCGGCGCGCACGAAGCGCCAGAATGCCTCGATCCCCTGCACGTCCCGCTCCCGGTCGTCGAGGATGGGGAGCAGGTCGAGCGAGATGCCATACTGGAAGGTGCCGGTGGAGCGGGGGTGGTAGCCCACGTAGAGGTTGTAGCCTAACGAAGTCTCGACCCAGGTGGGGCGGCCGTGCAGGCGCGTGTTGCGCGCGGCCCAGGGCACGGTGACCAATAGAAAGCACAGGATCAGCAGCGCGCCGTTGCGCAAGCCCGCGCGCGTCTTCTCCGGTAACCTATCGTTCGTAGTGGCGACTTTAGTCGCTGGCGGTGCTGGACGGCTGAAGCCGTCACTACGAGCCGTCCAGAAGGCCCACAGCGCCGCCAGCGGGACGAAGGCCGTGACGATCGAGCGGGTGAGCGCCGCCAACCCGAGGACGAGTCCGGCCAGGGCGTGGTCCCGCGCCCGGCCATACTCGCCCGCCCGCAATGTCAGCACGAGCGCCAGTACCAGCAATGGGACGAACAGGTTCTCGCTCGCCAGTGCCAGCGGATAGACGAGCAGGAGCGGGAAGATGGCCATGATCGCAGCGGTCCAGCGCGCCGTCTTCTCTCTGAACCCGGCCCGTCGCGCCAGCGCCCAACTCAGCGGGGCCAGCGTCGCGCCCAGGAGTGCCTGGACCAGGCGGGCGGCGAAGAAGCGGTATGGTCCCACGCCACTGATGGCATAGATGAGCGCCAGGAAGGCGGGGTACCCGGGCGCCCGGAAACTGGTCGGCACGCCGCGCGGGTCATAGTCCGCCGGGCGGTCCATCGAGATGTACGGCTCAATCAGTGCCAGGTCGCGCTCGGCGTACCAGCGGTAGCCGTTTCCGGCGACGATGGAACGGGCCAGCATGTCGTACTGGAACATGTCGTCCAGCCCGATGGGCAGGTCGTACGAAAGCAGGACGGGCACCAGGCGGAGTGCCAGTGCCAACAGGAAAACCAGGGCGATGAAGCGGCGATGAGTCATAGGATATTACTCTGTACGTGGGGCAGGCTTTCTAGCCTGCCAGGGCAGACTGGAAAGTCTGCCCCACGTCTCCGCAGCCTGCCAGGGCAGACTGGAAAGTCTGCCCCACATCTCCACAGCCTGCCAGGGCAGACTGGAAAGTCTGCCCCACGTCTCCACAGCCTGCCAGGGCAGACTGGAAAGTCTGCCCCACGTCTCCACGGCCTGCCAGGGCAGACTGGAAAGTCTGCCCCACGTCTCCGCAGCCTGCCAGGGCAGACTGGAAAGTCTGCCCCACGTCTCCGCAGCCTGCCAGGGCAGACTGGAAAGTCTGCCCCACGTCTCCGCAGCCTGCCAGGGCAGACTGGAAAGTCTGCCCCACGTCTCCACAGCCTGCCAGGGCAGACTGGAAAGTCTGCCCCACGTCTCCGCAGCCTGCCAGGGCAGACTGGAAAGTCTGCCCCACGTCTCCAC
>Ga0315285_10001535_pt1 | contig 24252 bp, 27 predicted proteins | sample YL17G09_36_MG_FD_203698 | JGI IMG/M metagenome (GOLD analysis project Ga0315285, IMG submission 203698) | Sediment microbial communities from Yellowstone Lake, YNP, Wyoming, USA - YL17G09_36 | ecosystem: Environmental > Aquatic > Freshwater > Lake > Sediment | place: USA: Wyoming | collected... | reverse complement strand
CGAAATCATGATCCGTATAGCTGACAGAATTATTTGATCGCAAACGCAGAATTATTTGATCGCATACAAATAGTTTGCTTTTCTAATAATTAAAGGCTTTTTTCTAATCTTTTTCTAATAAATGAAGGCCAATTCCCGATCATTTGGTACTCGGTAATCCACAGGTAGTCCAGAGATAGAGGGATAAGAGAATCATCACAGATTCATCGTCTCCGCCGTGACCAACTGAATCGTGATCGCGTCCGAAGCTCCGCTGGTAATGCAGACGCCAACATTGGTCGGAGTCGTAACGTCAAACGCCCCGGAGATAGTCGTTACATTCACGCAGGGGATGATCGCATGGCCGGTGGCGGCAAGGTTATGGGTTAGGATTCCTCACCCACTGCCCCGGCAATGCCGTGGCCCCGACTAACGCCAGCACCATTAAATACTTTTTCATCTTCTCTCCTTGTCATGGTAAATTAATCGGCAACCGACCTTGTAGATTTGCCACGATCGAACCGCCCTCCGATTTTAAGCTCCAGTTCGCCGCGAGCGAAGGCTGATACGCCCCGATGTCCACCGACAAGGCCCGCTCGTTGCCCTCGATCCCCGCCGCGGTCGCCGTCCGGCCCCGCATCCGGCAAGGACTGTTTTGTTGCAACGTGAAATCGCCGCCCTGGGCATCGGTCATCTGGGGATCGAGGTTCAGGCTCTCCCCATCTTGGCCGAACAGAGTTTGCCAGTTAGCCAGGGTATCGCCGCCGGCCAGGTTGGACAGGGCCGATGCCGCGCCAGGGAAGTGATAACAATTAGCGTTGAGCAGGCCAGGAAATAAATCCGGCCCTGGGATGCAGTTCAAGATGTTCTTCCCGTCGCCGATGGTCTGCAGGATGGAATTGAGCAGGGTCAGGCTATGCCAATATGAAGACCCGTCGTCCCGCAAATAGAGAACGTCATCCTCAGACCAGAAGGCGCAATGGTAGGCCGCGAGCGCGAGGTGTTGCACACCGATTCTCAGGCACGGCCCCAGTGCCCGGATCATGCAATTGAGCATAGTCAACTTCCCGTAAAAGGGGATAACGCTGTCTATATTCGACCAGATCGCTCCGCCCGAATTCTGGCCCGGGAGCCGGACGTTGGCAAGATGGAGGCCTATCAGCAAAGAAACATCCAGGCTATTTAGTGATGCATAAAGATCGGAATTCTTTATTTTCCAGTTTTGAACAAGGTTGTATGGGATTGGGTTGACTATTAAAGCCTTGCCGGTCGCGGTCGCCGTGGAATGAAGATTGGGCCCGTCAATTAAAACATTCGAAGTGGATACGGTGCCAATGCTCGATGAACCCACCAGCGCACCCGCGTCCTGGTCGTCCACAAAGTCAATAAGGCTCAGCCCATCCCGATCAAGCACCAGGGGGAATCGTAGGGTCGGCAATACTCCACCCATCTCTTCGGTATAGAGCCTCAATACCGGCTCTCCGGCGCCGGACCCATTATAAACCGCATCGCCATAGCCCCGGATATATTCGGTTTCGGTAAAAGTTTCGGGGGCCGCGCCGCCGTTGGCGAGTTGGCAAGCGTCGAAGGCCGCCTGTGGAGTCGCGTAAGTTTTACCCGAGCCATAATCCCAAATCGCCATGATTCACCTCTCAGACGTCCACCAGATAAGCGCGCGTCGCGCCGTTGCGGACCAGAACATTGAGCGTAGCGACTGTCTCTATACATCGGATCACCAGCCGGCCCCAGACCGCAGTGGTGACGTCCAGCGTGAGTGTATAATCCACGTAGGCGCTGGTCAGGTTGGCGCTGTCCACGGAACTCAACTGGGTATCGGTCTTGTCGTACAACCTGAGGCGAAGGAGGCCGGTTCCCGTCGTCTTCTTGCCTTGAATTTTGACTTCCAGCCGCCATTTCTTGCCGCTCGGCGGAGCTTGCAGATTGAAGGCTGCGCCCATATCAAACTCATTGCCTACCGTCCCGGCGTCCTCGCCGGCCGAGCCGCCCAGGATGATGAATTGATTGCCGTCGGCCTGGGCCTTTAAGTAATCCAGGTTCTCCCGGATGTATTCGAAGAGCGTCTGGTTGAGCGGACTGTCCTTGTCCGTCATCATGCTGGTGATCGTGTAATAGGGCATTTTTTATCCACAGATTTCACGGATTGGAAGAGGATTAAAAAGGGATAAATTCTTTATTCTAAAGAGCATAGATTATCTCTCTTTAATCTCTCTTTTAAAATCCGTGCAATCCGCGGATGTCACCTCCTCCTATTCGATTGAATAGCCCGGCACGCCGGGATCCGGGCCGACCCTATTCCCATCGGGATAACTCCCGGCCGAGCCGATGGCGCAATAACGGGCCCTGGCTTCATCGGTCCAGTCGCCCCAGTCGTCGGTCAGTTCGGCCGGGGCGATCACGCCGTAGCGGAGGTCATCGCGGCCGCCGCTCACGTCAATCGCCAGGTATTGCCAGGTGATTTCGTTGATGGGGTGCTTTTCCAGGACGAAATACCGAACCAGGCTGCGGGGGCTCCCGGTGATGCCGGTCGCCTGGTCGGTGGTGATCAGAACCGCGGCGCCCTCGGAGATGAATTCGGCGTCCTTGGCGTCGAGGTTGAATTTCAGGAGACCGGCGCCGTTCTTAAACAGGGCCAGGTATTGCGCCGCCGTATAGAGCGCCTCGACCCGGCGGTAGCACCAGTCGGCGTAGATGGGTTTGTTGAGAATCTTGGCGAGATAGTTTTCGTCCTCCAGCTCGGTATCCACGTGGAGGACCACGCTTTTCCATTTAATGGTGTCGGCGCCGGGGTCCGCCTCGAGCGGACAATAATACATGGTGACCCGGGTTTTGCGGGCATCGTCGTTGCGGTCGCGGCTGACGCTGCCGGAAATCAGGTTCAAGCCATCGGTCAGGCACCGGAGTTCCTCCAGGCTGGTGGGTAAAAGATTAGCCGCGAACTGGATCAGTCCGTCGCTCGACTGCCAGAGGTGAGTGAACGAAGAGCGGCGCAGGCCCTGGACAAGATCCTTGAGGTTCCCGTTTTGCTCGAACTTTTTCTTGAACAGGGCGCCGGGGCGCCAGATCCCGGCCTCGCGGCTGAAGCGGGAGAGATAGACCGTGGTCCCGAGGGCATGGGCCGCGGGGGTGGTGCCGTAAGCGCCTCGAGTGTAAACGCTAAGTCCGGGATAGGTTCCGCCCCGGAGCTGGACCCGGAATCCGGGCAGGCCGGCGATCCCGGTCGGAGGCAGGACCGGCTCGCCGAGATAATTCGCGGCGCCATGTTTGAACTTGGAGGCGTCGGCGCTGGTCTCCAGCTCGTAGTCCACGTGGACGTTGGAGCCGCCGCCGCCTCCTCCGGGCACAATGCCGAAGGGGTCCCGGCTGCCGAGCTCGAGCCGGACCGCGGCCCAGTAGGACGATAGCTCGTTCAACGCGCAATGTCGGCTGAAAGCCACGTCGCCGTAAGCCGCGCGCGGAATGGCGATGGATGCGTAAAGGGAATAAAAATCGGCGAGCATCGTCCCGGGATTGCCGGCGTTGTCCGAATACAATCGTGCATAAATTTTTCCGGTGATGGTGCCGTTCCTTTTCATCCGGAAGATCAGCCGGTCCAGGGCGATTTCGCCGGCGCCGGTCTCGAACTTGACGAAGTGCCAGGCCTCCAGCCCGGTGCCCTGGCCCATGTTGTGCGCGACCGGGGAGGCGACATCGCGGGCGTCCACGTCCGAGTAAGTGGGGGTGCTGCCTCCGCTCTGGCCGTAACTGATGACCTCATCCTGGATCCGGAGCGCGCCGTTGCCGGGCAGGTTCTCGGCCCCGAGCAGGGCCAGGTTGCCGGAGGCGAGCGCGGCCCCGGCCAGGGACACGCCCACGTCCACGAAGGCGGTGTCGAAGACGGATATTCCGCCGTGGATACAGAGCAGGTCGAGGAAGCAGCGGTCGAGCGGCAGGCCCTCGACCTCGCTCCAGTCGAAATTGGGCGACAGGTTCTGGTCGGCGACGACGATGATATTCCGGACCTTGCACCCGGCCGGATGGTTGTTCGCCTTGGTGCCGTACATCCCGCGCAGGCAGTCCTTGAGCTGAGCGCCGCCCTGGTCCCGATACTCGATGATCTCGTTGCCGCTGTCGTCCTCGATCACCGCCTGGCGGGGCAGGGTGGCGGAAGCCGGGGCGAACTGATCGCCGTCGCTGACCGGGATCGTGGCCTTGGACGCGGAGAGATCGGCGGTCAGCACGTTCTCCGAATCCTGGGCCGGCGGCACGTCCAGGTCCAGGAGCGAGAGCTTGTCCCGGACGGCGATGATCCGCTCGCCGGGCGATTCCTTGATCGTGTCCACCACGCCCCGGAAATAACAGCGGTAGTCCGAGAGCGGGTGGTTCTCGAGACCGATCCAGACCTCGAGCGGCCGGCCCTGATAGTGCGGGACCCGGGCGAGGAGATTTCCCCAGAACGTCCCCCCGATCTCCAGGTTATTCACTTCCGCATTAAAGGGCTTGCCGGGATTGGCCCAGCTCACCGCCGGAGGATCCAGCAGCGCAATCTCGATATTGGCCGGCGCGGTCAGGAACTGGTCGGGCTGGATCCGGGCTCCGAGTTGGGTGGGCATGGTCTTGATGAAGTTGAGACAGCCCGGCACCGGCGGGCGGTCGTGCAGGGTGAACAGCAGCCAGCGGATGGACTTGACGTAATGGCCCTGGATGGGGCACCAGGCGCAGGAATAGTAGCAGCCCGGAGATCCGGTCGCGGTGCAGGGGTAGACCCCGAAAACATTGGCGCATTCGTCCAGGCCGAGCTTGACCAGCACGTTGACGGCCCTGCTAAAATTTTCCCATTCAGTCGGCATAATAAAACCTTAAACGCGGATTTCGCAGATTTGAAAAGAGATTAAGGAGGGATAATTTCTTGACTCTAAATAAATCCTCTTTAATCTATTCTGTATAATCTGCGTCATCCGTGGATCTCTTTCTTATTCGGCCAGGCCGATCACCTCAAAGCTCAGGTCGCAGGTGGAGCCGCGATAGGGGACATCGTTCTCGGCGTTGTCCGGGAATTGGACCACCCAGACCTCGGTCGGATGATTCTCCCGGTCCCAGACCATGAAAAAACAATCGTCGTGCTCGATAAAAAACGGCTCCCAGTTCGCCTCCAGCCAGGCGATGGTGAGCGAATGGAGGCTGCACCTGACCCTCCGCTGGCGCCATTTCACCTGGCCGCCGAGCGGCAGTCCCTCGCGGCTCACGTTCGAGTCGGTCTTTCTGATTCGGGACTTGGGTTTGAAAGGCGAGGAGAACCACGTGGGAAACTCCATTGCAACGCCGATGAAAAGCAGGCCGAGGCTCGGCGGAGCATCGTAACCGGCCGGGATCAGGAGCCGGAAGAAGCGGTCGGTCACCGGCGGCGCGAGGAAAATAGCCAGGGGGCGATCGGACTCGGGGGTGATCGGGTCATGGCAATTGGTCCAGTCGCTCCCATTCGCCGAGTGCTGGAACACCACGTCCTCGGCCCCCTGGGCGAACAGGTCGTGCCCGGCGATCGCCAGGGAGTCCACCGTGAACTCCTCGCCGGCGCCGGCGTCGAGCTGCACCCACTGCTCCTCGGCGTCGAGTCCCATCCACCGGTACTCGATCCGCCAGTTGCGCAGGTTCTCCTTGGAATAGCCGGCGGCCTCGGTCGAAGCGGTAACGGTCCCGCCGAGGAGCAGGTTCTGCCAGAGGATGCAGGGCTTGGCGTTTACGGCCATGAGAACTTATCCACAGATTTCACAGATTTGAAGAAAAGAGATTAAAGAAGAAAAACTCTTTATTGTGAAGAGCATAATTTTCTTGAATCTCCTTTTAATCTGTGCAATCTGTGGATACCTCCTATCTTTTCTGGAACGGGTCGTTCCAACTCCCGTCCTGGAAACCCTTGCCCAGGCTCTTGATCAGCTCATGGATCACTTTTCCCTTGTATAATTTTTCCGGGTCGATCCCATCCGCCTCGATCTTGATCAGGGCGGTGTGCATGACTTCCTGGGTCTCCTGGTTCGATTGGGCCAGGTTGACGTTGCCGCCTCCTCCACCTCCGCCGCCTCCGCCTCCTCCGCCTTCGCCGCCGGCGGTTCCGGTCCCACCCATCGCGGCCCCGGCCGCGGCCATCATTCCGCCGAAGGCTATTTCTTTAAAGGCGGTGGCAATTACTCCGGGGGCAAACGCGGCAGTCATGGGGTCGGCAGCATAAGCGATTCCTTTCACTAAATCGCCGCCGCCCTTTAACGCCAGTCCGGCCCCCTGGGCGATCAGTTGGGCGCCGATGAACTGGCCGACCGCCTTGCCCATGTTCTTGGTCTGGCCGGTAACCGCCGCGATCATCAGGTTGACCGCGCCGGTGGTTCCGGCGACCATCAAGGCGGTGGCGAACTGATGCTTCTCCATCCAGTCCGCGGCCCGTTGGTCGCGCGCCTTCCGCAGGATCTCGGTCAGCCGGGCTTGATGGGCCGACTCCAACTCCTCTTCCCAATTGCCGTAGAGCTGGTTGATTTCGATATTCTTGTTGCAATAATCCCGGAAGGCGTCCAGCTCAGCCTGATAGCGGTCGTTCTCCTGCTGGAGCGCGAACGCGACCGAGTCCTTACCCAACTGATCCCGAGCCTGGTCCAGGATCAGGGCCGCGGACTGGAGGGCTGCGTTCCGGGCCTTGGTCTGTTCCTCCAGTTGCTTGGCCTGCGCGTCGAGGAGTTGCTTGGCCTTCTCGGCCTCTTTCTGATTCAGCTCCGCCATCTGCCGGCCGTAATAGGAATTGATCGCGGCGATGGCTTTGTCTTTTTGCTCCTGCGACCAGGGCTTGAGGTTGATATCCGCCTCTTCGCGGAACCATTGGTATTCGAGCTTCTTCCGCTCGCTCAGGCCCCGGCTGATCAGGGCGGTAATTTCCTTCTGCTGGTTTTCAATATCCTCGGGATCTCCCATCATATTGGGCGCGGAATAGGTCCCGCTCTTCTTGGCGGCGATCAGCGCCGCTTCCAGGGTTTTGATTTTCTCGGTGAGCAGATCGAAAGCCTTGGCGTTCTCCAGGGTGCGCGGGCCCATGGCCGTTAGTTGGGCTGTAAATTCTCCGAATTCTTTTTGCGCTCCGCCTAGGCTTTTGATCTCGTGGAGCAGGCCGAGCGAGCGTTGGACGTTTTGGATCTCCACGTCCCACCAATGGAAAACATTCTTCAGGTCGAAAATTTCGATGAGAAATAATCCGGCGCTTTTTTTGCCGACTTCCATGGAGGCGTGCAGGCTATTGATCTCGGCATCCGCGGCGCCGGAGCTCTTGACCAGGTCCCAAAAAGCCGTCCCGATTTTCTCGATAATCATGTAGCCGCCGATCGCGCGCAAGGACATGTTAAATTTATCGGCGTGCGAGGACGCTGCCTTGGCCTTGGTCCCGGCCCCGCCCAGCTTATCCCCCAGCACCTCGACCTGGCGGGCGGAGACTTCCCCGCCCTTGGTCTCGATGATCAGTCCGACTTTATATTCCGTGGTCATTTTACGATTCGTTCATGCGCTCCCGAGCCAGGCGGTTGTTCTCGTGTCGCAGCGTCACCAGTCCGTCCCATTCCGCCACGCTCAGATCATCCAGCCGGAACGAGCACCCGGCCGAGACCATGTTGCTCAGCCGGAGCAGATGCGATAACCAAGCCTGGTCCGGATCCGGGCCGCCCTCCGCCCCGGCCATGGGACAGCCCCGGCAATTCGGGTCCTGCCGGAACATCTCGCAGCGCTCTACTCCCGGACATTGCTCTTTCGACTCCGCGCGGAGGAAGGCCGCGATGGTTTCGGCGAGACCGGGATCGCCTCCGAGCTTTTTTTTTCCATCAACCCATTCACCGCCAGCAGCCGATGCTCGATAGGAACCAGATCGCGTTGCGGTTCAACGGCCAATTCCAGCGGGCGACCTTCAAATGAATAACCCTGCACCTCCAGGACCGTGGCGTTCCAAAGTTCGAGCTTGGCCTCAGCCACGCGGGTCAAGTCCTCTTCATCCATCACCGCATCGTCCACCCTCGGCTGCATCGCCAGAAAGGCCCGCTGATAAGCCAGCCATTCGCCGGGCTTGGCCGGCCGAAAGACGTGGATCAAATCGCATTCCTGGCCGTCCTGCTGAACCGTGAAGGCCACGGATTTTTTCGATTCCAGTCTGAAGCTCATTTAATTCCTCTTCTCCGCCCCCCAGAGGCCCTCTGCGGCCTCTGCCAAGGGACTGCCAATCCCGCTTGACATGGGACGGGACAGCCACGCCCTCGGGGAGGGCGTTGGGCAGTCCCTGTCCCCTATCGCCCGCCAAAACGCGGATTATCGAGTCCCAGGGCCACTGCCGTGGCGGGGACTGCCCGCCCGCTGACTACCGCCTATTGCTTAGGCGCCCTCGGTGCCTAAGTATTCCTCGGTGGCGTTGATCACGTCCCACTCGATCGGGCCGGCGGACGCCTCGTTGTAGAGCGCGATCACCTTGGGTTTGACCACCTCGATGCCGTCCTCGATCGAGTCCTCCACGTCCTGGAACAGGAGCCGGGGGACGGTGACGATCAGGCTGTGGTGATAACTGGTCCAGTCCCAGCGCTCGGTCAGGACGTGGCCGGTAACGGCGTTGAACTTGATCTGCACCCCTTCGTCCAAGTCCTGAGCCGCGCCGGTGATCTCGACCGTGGTATCCTCCCAGTTCGAGCCGCCGTCCTTGCTCCATTTGAACGTGTCCGGGTCCTGGCCGCCCGGAGCGCCGTCAATCTGGATCCGGATCGCGCGCGGAGGATACTCGTAGTCCTGGTGGCGCTCGATGGCGAGGTCGTCGAGGCCGGACCCGGTGAAGACCGGGACCACGGCGATCGCCTCGCCAAGGAAGGTGAAGACCGCTTTCAGCTCGGCCCCGGAAACCATCTCGTCCCATTCCAGATGCGCGGAGCGATCCAGGCTGAAGGAGATCTCGGCGGTGCGCTTGTCCCCGAACCGGAGCCGGCTCCGATAGGGACCGCAGCCGGGCGGATACGAGTCGGCGTCGGCCCGGAGCGCGTTGCCGATCTTGATCGAATAGTCCCGGAGCCGTCCGCCCTCGTCCTCCAGGTCGCCGCTCGGCCCGAGCTGGAAGGCGAGGCCCATGCTCCGCAAGAACTTGTCCTGGGTGAGTTGGGGCTTGATCAGGGTCGAGGCCTCGGACCGGCCGGAGCCGATAATGTCCAGGGCGAGCGAGACCCGCTCCTTGAGCTTGCCGGAGATCTCGATCGAGTTGACGGCCAGGTCCCAGAACTTCCGCTGCCAGCCGGTCCGGCCCTCGACGATGGTCGTAATCGGGTTCTGGTCCTGGACCGTAGCCCGATCGGAGAAGCGACAGGCGTGCTTGTGGACGCCGGCGGCCAGCTCGGTGGGCGTGCTCGCGCCCAGGCCTAACGCCCCGGCCCACCCGGCCAGCATCGAGCCGAGGTAAGTTTTGCGGGCGAGGGCGCTGGCCCAGACCTCGAGCTGCTGGGACTCGGGCCACTCATGGCCCTTGCCAAAAGCGTCCTCGTCCCCTTTGAACTCGGGTCTGAGCTTCACCAGGTCCGGACCCAGGAAGGGATAACACAGGTCCAGGGACTCGTCCGCGAGCGGGACGTTGAACCCCTCCTGCCGCAGGACCGAGAAGGCCCACCAAACCGAATTGCCGTGCGCTAGCGTCATTTCAAAACCTCCTGAAATCTATCCGCAGATTCCGCAGATTTGAAGAGGGATTAAAGAAGGATTTTTCTTGATGGTGAAGAATAAAATTCTCTTTAATCCCTCATCTGAAATCCTCTTCATCTGTGGATCTCTTTTCCTACTCCGAATATGCCGGCAGGCGGAAGGTCCCGCCGATCCGGACCCAACGATAGTAGCGGTCGTTGGCGGCGACCTGGTTGAGGTCCACCGTATCGTCGAACTCGTCTCCGACCAGGTCCACCAGCCCATGCAGGCTGTTGCCCCGCAAGGCCGCCATCACGTCCCGGTGCATCTGCAGGATCCCGACCTCGCCGGCTTCGGTCCCGGTCAGGGAGAGGGCCTCATCGAAGTTGTAGACCAGCAGATAGATCCCGATTGACGCGACCTTCTGCTTCGAGCCGATGGCGATGGAATCGACCCGCTCGGAGTCCGGACTGAGCACGATCGCGTAGCGATCGAACGCCGGCAGGCGGGCCCCATCGTCCCTCCACCCCTGGACCGCGATGATTTCGTTATAGGCCTGGAGCGTCCCCTCCGCCGCGAGCGCGGTCGAGAGCGCGGCTAAAAGATCGGTCATGCCGGAACCATCGGGGTAGACCGCGGGACCGCCGAACTTGGCCGGGATGCAGACCCGCCCCGAGGCCAGGAGGGTGAAGGCCAGAAAATCGTAGCCCTGGTCCGGCCGCAACTCGGCAATCGTGTTCGCGCCGTTTTCGGTCAGCTTGGATTGCGCCTCCCCGTCCGCGGAAAAGAACCAGATCAACGAGCGATCGTTCCCGGCCAGACCGGCCACCTGGAACAGCACCTGGTCGCCAACGGCGTTCCGCCGGACCAGGGAGATCCGGATCGGGTTTTCCGAGTCGGTAATAATGGCCGGCCCGGGATCCTCGGAGGGAGGCGAATAATTGCCGGCGGCGTCGCGGCTGACCGCGAATAGAATCGCCGGCCAGGCCGAGCCGGACATGATCTTGCTGTAGTCCAGGTCCACGACGCCCTCGCCCTGGCGCTCGCCCAGCCTGGCCCGCCGCTCCCAGGTCGGGAGCAGGTTCGAGGATCCCCAGACCTCGACGAAGTGATCCGGGTCCACGTTCGTGACCGGGACGCTGCCCGATCTCCCGTCGCGGCGCAGGTTTACGATGTCCAGGATCGGCGCCGGAATCGCCATCAGGAGAAATCCTTATCCACAGATTTCACAGATTTTAAAAAAAGAGATGGAAGATAATTATTCTCTTTGTCATAAGATTTATCTTCTTTAATCCGCCTTCCAGTCTGCGCAATCTGCGGATCTCTTGTCTTCATTCTTCTTCCTCCGCCAGGTCCCAGGCGAACTCGGTGACCAAGGTGACGCTATAAAGCATAACCCCACCCTTGAGCAGCAGCGGTCCCTCGATCTTTCCAAACTGGATCGGCTGTTGCAAGGCCAGTCCCAGTTTCTGGTTGCTGAGCAATCGCATGGCCGCCTCCAAAATCTCGGGAAGACTCTTCGCCGGCGCGGCCTTGCTCCTGAGCGCCGAGACCCCGATCAGGAGGTTGTATTCCGGGACGTGCCGATACCGCCCCTGGGCCAGGTTGAGCGGGTGGAGGTCGCCGCCGGCGTAGAGCAGGGCGATAAAGGGCGCCCGCCGACCGAGCCGTTCGAGCTCCTCGTCCGCGTCCCCGGCCGGCATCGAGAACAGGTCCGCCGAGGTCACGGTCCCCGCCTCAACCAGGGTCCGCAGCTCCTCGAGCAACGCATCCTGTAAATCAGTCAGAACCATGAAAAACCTTATCCGCAGATTTCAAAGATTTGAAGAGGGATTAAAGAAAGATTTTTCTTGACTGTGAAGAATGAAATCCTCTTTAATCTATTCTGTATAATCTGCGTCATCCGTGGATCTCTTCCTCTTCCTTCTCTTCCTCATCCTGGAGGACGCCCGAGCAGCCAGTCGCCGAGGATTTTCTCGATGGCCGGCTGGTCCTCGTCCTGTAACATCAGATACGGCCGGGCCGGGATCTCGACCTGGTGTCCCCTCCCGGCCATGCCCCCGAACTGCTGAATCGCCGAGTAGATCAAGTTGGTCCCGATCGTGACCTTATCTTTCCCGGCCAGGTAGCCGATGCTCTTCCGCAGCCGGCCGGTGCGCATGAGGATCCTGGCCCCGGAGATCCGGCGCTCGGCGTTCTTGGTCAGGCCGCCCCGCTTGGTGAACTTCTTGCCCCTCACTCTCCCCCAGAGCGTGGCGTCCGCGAGCGGAGTCCAAGGCTCCGGCCGGCCCTGGGCCTCGAAGTTCTTGAGCACGCTGCCCCGGACGTACTCACCAATGATCCGATTAGCCGGAGTGGTATCGCCGAGCGCGGCCGCCAGCCGATGGAGGAAGCCGCGCGTCTCTTCGGCTGCCACTTTGAAGGAAATTTCCATCAGGAAACATCCACCACAGAGACACAGAGGACACGGAGAGAGGACAAGAGAGGTAAAAAAATTTCTTGTTCTTTGAAGAGTAGGATTTTTTCTTCTCTCCTCTCTTCCCTCTGTGCTCTCTGTGTCTCTGTGGTAAAAATTATCATGAATCTTTCAGCGTCTCGCGGGTGAAGAGCCGCTCGCCCCCGGCCACGACTCCGGCCCCGGTGACCCGCTCATCGGGACTGGCATTCTCGGCTGCGGCCAGGACCACCTTGCCGGTCGCCAGCTTGCTCAGCCAGTCCACCGCCTCCTTGTGATCCGCCCGCACGTCCTCCGGGATTCGGCCCCGGCGGGCATAGAGGTTCTTGACCGCGAGATCGAGACAGATCTTCTTGACCATGGCCTCGACCGGGCTGACCGGGATTCCGTAGCGGGCCGAGGCGTAGGAGTTGAACTCCCCTTCGGCCTCGGCAATGGCCTGCTCCTCGACGGCCGCGTTCACCTCGCCCTCGTTGGCGTCATCGGTGAGGGCGATGAGAACGGCGGATTCGAGCCGGGTGGCGAGGTCGGCGGATGTGATATAAGAACCCATGCGAATTTATCCGCAGATTCCATAGATTGTAAGGCAGATTAAAGAGGAAAATTTCCTAATGCTAAAGAGCATAATTCTCTTTAATCTCTTATCCTCAAATCCGTGAAATCTACGGATCTCTTCCTCCTACTTTTTTTTCTCCGGGACCGGGGGATCGGGCACGGTCTCGACCACCAGGTATTTCTTCTCGGCCTGGAGGACCTTGATCTGGGCCGGGGTGAATCTGTCGCTGGCGAAGACCTCGCCTTCGGGCGTGAACTTGGTCTTGCAGCGGCAGAAGGTTCTGGGTTCCATTCTGTCGGTTAAGGCAATGGACCGAATTTTCAGGGCCATGGAAAAACTCCTTTCAGTTGTGAATAAGGCGGGGCGTCGCGGCGCCTCTTCGCCTGGGTTATCAAAGGCAGGTAGGAATACTTGCCCACTAGACTAGGCCGCTCAGGTCAGCCAGGGGCTGATCAGCAGATCGAAGCTCCCCACCAGGTAGTTGGTGGTGGCCGTGGTGGCCCAGATCGGGTCGTTGTTTTTCAGGGAGAGCGCCGTGGGCCCGAGCGAGGGCGGCACCACCACCAGCGGCTTGGTCCCGGAGAAGATCCCGAGCGGCTCGCCGTCGTCGTTGGTGAAGCCCATCATGGCCTGGAACGCAGCGGACAGATGAGCCATGGTCAAGGTGTCCTTGGAGCCGTAGGCCAGTTGCCACAGCCCGTAGCCGGCGTTCTTGCGGTCGTCCACGCCGTAGCGGAACTCGCGGGCGTTGAACACCGGCCCGGAATCGGACTTGGTCACCGAGACCAGCTCCGGCTGTTTCCGCATCTGCAGGACCAGGGGCTTCAACGCCTGACTGGTATCGAGCACGAACCAGCCGTTGTTGGCCGAGCCGGCTCCGGTGTTGCTCTGGGTCGATTCGCCGACCGGATGGTCGTCATCGAAGAAACACTGGCCGTCCGCGCATATCCCGGTAAAACCGCCGGTCAGGAGCGCGAAGACCAGCGCGTCGCGATGCCGCATCGCGGCCTGGGCGAGCTGGGTAATTTTGGGATTGAACAGACCGTATTTGTCGTCCTCGATCTTGTTGCGGTCGAGGCCGTAAGTCAGTTCAAAGTTCTTGTTGCGCAGGTTGTAGTGGCAGCCGGAGAGGTCCTTGACCACCCGGTCGCCCAGCCATTCGCGCATTCCGCCGATGTCCATCAGCCAGCCATAGTCCTCGTCCTCTCCGGTCGAGGGCACCAGCATGGCGATCTGATCCCAGAGCGGCTTGATCGCGGCCAGGCCCTGGTTGAAGATCACGTTGTAGGACCGGAATAGTCCGGCCAGATTCGCCTCGTTGACTAACATTGTCGTATCCTTCCCCCCAGGGCTCCCGCCCTGGGTTATCGAACGTCGCCCCGATGGGGCTTATTCGGCCAGGGACAGCCACCCCGTCAAGCGGGATTGGCAGTCCCCCGGCCGGCTATTCGCCGTCGTCGCGATAGAAAACCAGGAAGACCTGGGCGGTGGCGCCGGCGCCGCTCGCGGTCTCGCGGAACAGGAGCAGATCGTTCAGGTCCGCGTTGGCCGCGACCGCAATATCGAGCGATTCGTTCTCGCAGATCTTGGCGGTCTGGGCGATCTGACAGATGGTGCCGGAGGTGTCGCCCCAGAGCACGTCTAAATATTTACTCGAGCCGGGCGCGGTGGCGGTAAAAATATAAGCGCGTTTCAAATGCGCGGCGACCGGCAACTCGATGTCCGGAGTCAAGGCTCCCGTCAAGGCATGGAGCGCGGCGTCCTTGGTCCAGCCGGTGACCTGGAAGGAGATGATGTAGGGACCCTTGCCCAGGTCCTGCAGAGTCAATTCGGCGGTGGTGTCCGCGGCGGCGTAGTAGTTTCCGGCGTCGGCGATGGTCACCGCGCTGCCGGCCAGGGTGGTCCCGGTAAAGATGGCCATGGAGATATCGATCCATCCCGACGTGGTGGAAACCACTTTGACCAGGCGGCCGCAAGGGACGTAGTAAGAGCTGGTGTTGTCGAACTCGTTGTCGTATTTGATATACATCGGCGCCCCGATCATGGTCTGGTCAATGCCGGTGGCCTTGAATTTGAACCAGCCGGAGCGGCGGACGGTGACGGTCATGGTCCCGCTGGCGACCGCATCCGCGGCGGCGACGTGCTGCATGGCCACCCCCAGAAAGATGGTGGTAGCCGGAGCGGCGTCGGTGCACTCGACGGCGTAGCCGTAGGAGTTGGAACAGACCATGGTTCCGCTGTAGATGGTGGTCGCAATATAGACCGGGACATCAATCTGTTTCCCGTCCTGGTATTGGGTGGGCCGATCGGCGGTGGATCCGGTGGCGCCGGCTAGGATCGGCAAGACGAGGGCCATGCAGAACAGGATACCCAAAAACTTTTTCATGTTGATTCCTCTCTTTCTTTTCTTGTCCCCAGGCGCCGTGAACCGCAGGCTTAGGCCTGCGCCTGGGGATAGAGCTTCCGGTAGTCTTCGTCGCTGACGCCGGTGCGGCGGTTGATCTCGATCTGTTCGGCGGTGAGCAGGTTCGACTTGGGCGGCTCGTCGCCGTGGGCCGGAGCCAGGGGAACGATCGGGATCGACTTGGCTACGAACACCTTGAAGCCCTCGGGGTCCTTGGCCGCGAAATCCCTGGCCCAGTCCATCAGGGCCGGGGTGATCTTGCCCTCGGCCGCGGCCGCGCTGACGAGCTTCTCCGCCTCCTGGCCCGCGATCTTGGCGCGGAGACTGGCAACCTCGGTCACCAACTCCTGGCCGGGCCTGGCCCTGAAAGCGGCGATGGTGCCCGTCACCTCGGCCATGGGAGCGTCCTTGGCGATGCCTAGCGATTCCCGCACCAGGGTCAGGTCCTTGGCCGCGGTGGCCGCGGCCGGCTGGGCGTCGTTCAGCGCCTTGACTTTGGCCAGCACGTCCTCGGGCTTGGCGTCGGCCACCAATCCCAAGAGCTTGACCAACTCTTGCAGTAAATCCATGCTTACCTCCTGCGGCGTCGCCGCCGGCGGCGACGCGGCGCCGCTTTCGTCTTTGGCGACCAGGGGTTTCTGCCCCAGGGTCGCCGGGTTATTGGTCAGGGCCAGACTGAGGATTTCCGCCAGCCGGCCGGTTACTTTGTTGCGCAAAAAAACCGGACTCTGAAAACGATATTCCTTACGCGCGAGATAATCCCGAGCGACCGCGGTCCACTCGACCACGGCCCAGAGACCGTCCGCGCCCCTGGCGATCAATTGTTTGATCCAACCGGCCGCGGGCGCCAAACCATCGGGCCGGGTGTTTTCACCCGGCAGGGTTTGATGCTCCCAATCGAACACCAGATCGTGGGCCCGGACGGCGAAGGCCGCCACCGCATCGGCCTGGCCCTGGTCGTCCACCAGCACGGGCGCGATCCCGGAGGTGGAGGTGAACTCGACCAGACCGGCATGGAAGACCTGGATCTCGGTCGGGACCGAGCCGTCCGCGGCCAGGTCCAGGGCGAAGCCGTCGGCGTGGAGCAGCTCGTATTTTTCGGTTTCCGGTTTCATTTTATCCCTCCGCCGTGGCCGTTGAAAACCTGATGCAACGGCAATTAATCTTATTCAGAATCGCATCGCTCTCCGCGGTCAGGGCCTCATCGGTTTTAGGCCAGGTCGGATGATCGAGCGCGAATCGCTCGTGCTCGGGCCGGACCTCGCCGTCGCCCGCGGTCTGTTGCGCCCAGAACGGCAACGCCTCCATGACCGCGGGGTCCAGTCCCTGGGCCTTGGCCCCGGCGTTATAGGCCTGGCCCAGGTTGGTGCGGAACACCGTCTCCAGATGCCACGGGTCCAGGGGATCCACTCCCGCGGCCGAGAACGCGGCGTCCATGGACTTCTTGAAATCGGTCAGAGTCCCGCCCGATTTCAGCGCGTCCTCGATCCCCTGCCGAGCCGCTTCGAGCAGGCGATCGTCTTCCAACCCGGCGACCGTGAAGACCTGATCGTCGTAAAGCTTGGTCAGCGATTGCAACTGTTCTGTCGAAAACCTCATCTTCCGCGCGAACCAGTCGATGGCCTCGGCCGGGGGCAATCTGACCCAATCGGAATTCAGATCAAGCATGAAAATCTATCCACAGATTGCACAGATTTAAGGATAAGAGATTAAAGAAAATTATACTCTTTAGAATTAAGAATTTTCCCTCTTTAATCTGACTTATCATCTGTGAAATCTGTGGATCTCTTTTCCGGTTCTTCATCTTTTCTTCTCGACCAGCGCCGCCTCGCGCGCCCGGCCGGCCAGGTCCGCCAGGACCATCTCCTGCCGGAGCTGCTCGCGGAAGGGAGCCCAGTCGAGCTTCGGAAGTTCCTTCCCTGCCGCGGCCGCGGCCGTGAGCGCGGCCAGGTGCTCGGCGTAAATACCTTTCATCCGCTCCTGAGCGGCGCTCGCATGAGCATCGCGGACGTCTCCCGCTTTGGCGGCCGCTTTGTCTTTAGCCGCGGCCAGGGCGCTCAACGAGGCGGGAGGCGGGAGACTTGAGGCTTGAGGCCGGAGAATTTTTTCTCCCTCCTCCGTCGCCGGGATCCCAAGCTGTCCCTGGGCCCAGGTCTGGCCGATCTCGATTCCGGCCTCGCCGGCGGTTTTGATCAGGAGGGCCAAGGCCTGGCGGTCGGTCGGGGTCTCATATTCGATTTTGAATTGCGGATAAGAGGCCTGGGGGCCGAAGTTGAAATCCACCAGGGGCCGGATCAGGTCCTGGTTGATCGTCTCCTGCAGGAGCGGGGCGTCAAACTCGACGATATCCTGGCGCACCTCGGCATGGACCTGGCCGAGCGCCATGGCGCCGCCGCCCGTTTCGGAGGTCTGGGCGCTCAGGGTCTGGCCCACGATAGCTTTGCTCGTCTCGGCGTTAATGAATCTGGCGAAGCGCTCGAAGGCTTCGCTGGTCCCGTATTTCTGGGCCTCGATGAACTGAATCTTGCACGCTTCGGAAATCACCGCGCCCTGGTCCACCGCGATCTGGATCACCGCCCGGGTCAATATCTCGATGTCTTTCGGAGTAGCGCCGACGCCATAGGTCCCGACCCGCAACGGGACCGCGAAGATTTCCAAAAACGAAACCCAATCCTTGAGCGAATAGTTCTTGAAGAGGTAGAGCCAGAGTAGCGTTCTAAGTAATCCGCTGCGCAGGAGCGATCCCTTGCGGGTGTACTGGTGGACGATGAACTTCCGCTCGGGCAGCGGCGCCAACTCGGTACCCACGGTCCCCGGATAAAACCCCAACCATTCGGCCTGGCTGGGATCGTCGCATTTTAAATTAAACTTCCGTTGAGGCCAGGGCCTGATGCCCTTTACCGTTACGCGCGAAGCGGGCTGACCGCCGCTCCCGTCGGGGCCAAGCGCCCAATCTATTTCCGCCACGGCGAAGCCGTGGGAAATGGCCTCGGTCAACTCGAAGAGCATCAGGCCGAAACGGGGGATAGCCTTGAGGGTGGTCTCGACAAAGGCGGCTATCTCTTCGGCGCGACCATCGCCGGCTGCCGCCGGTTGACCCGTTACGATCGCGGGTGAAATCTTCCACGCCAACCCGGCCACCGCCATCCGGCGTTTGAACATCTCCGCGGCGAGGTGAACATCTTTCTCGACCACATCGTCGAATAGATCGAGGAGGTTGGTTAGATAGCCCTGGGCGCTCTCGCTCAGGATCGCGGCCAGCCGGATCGGGGTCAGACCCGAGCTGACCGAAGAGGTCCAGCGGTCGGCCACGGACACAATGGCGACCGGCGCGAGCGCCGGCGCCGGGGCTGGATGCTTCGCGCTCCTCGAGTCGCTCGCGCTGCTCGCTACCAGGGATGCGGTTTCCGAAAACCATTTCTTAAAGGGCCACATCAGTAATTCGCCCGCAGTTCCGCGCTCGGGCGCTTATCGCCGACCGGGCGGTACTCGATCTTCTGCGCCGGGCCGGACGCCGCGTGCTCGGCCAGGGCCAGCGCCCAGAAGTGATCGGCGTGGCCGGCGTCGCTCCGCTCGGCGTCGAACCGGACGTTGCCGGCGGTGGTGAGGAACTTCTTGACGGCGCGCAGATCGGCGCGCAGGTCCCGGTCGGCGGGGATCCGCAATAGACCGTCCTCGAACCGGCGCTTGAGGGTGACCGCGAGGTTTTCCTTCACCGCCGGGGTGAAGGTCACCGCCTCGGCCCGGGAGCCGAACTTCATCACCGCCTGCTCGGCCAGTTGCATCCCCAATCCGGTGGCGTCGAGGCCGGCGCGATTGACGGGATATTCGGTCATGCAGAATTGAATCCGGGCCCACTGCTCGTTAAAGGTCTTGCGCCGCAGCCGCTCGATCCGGCGGGTCCAGGAAACCCCGGCCACGCGCTGGATCAGGTAGAGCACGGTTAGGTCTCGCTTCCGCCCGATGTCCCCGCCCAGGAACCAGTCGCCCTCCTCCGGCTTGAAGGCCGGGCCGTCCCAGGAGATCACGTCGGCGTCGGCGACGTACAGATTCAGCTCGGCCCGGGTGATCAGGTCGTTGCCCAGCCAGTTGCTCACCGTGTCCAGCGGGATGCACTCGAACTCCTCCTGCCAGGCGTCGGGATCGTTGATTGCGGCCCTCAACTCCTCGATGTCCTGGGGACAACCATCGGCCACCGCCTGGTAAATATCCGTCCGGTGCTTCGACCAGGGCGTCTCGCCCGAGGCGGACCCGCTGGCCAGCTCGTAAAAAAAAGAGTCCTTGCCGTTATGGGTCGAGATCACCCGGAGCTTGCGCCCGGCGCGGGAGACGATGGGGAAGCAAGCCTTCCATATTTTCCTCGCGTCCTTGTGGAACGCGAACTCATCGAGGACCAGGTTGCCGGAAAACCCGCGTGCGGTGTCGGGGTTGGCCGGCAGTCCGATGATCCGGGAGCCGTTGGGGAAGGTGACCCGGAGCTGCTTGACCTCGATCTTCTCGTTCTCGCACCAGAACGGAGTGTCGCCCAAATCGAGCGCGGCCTTCAGGGCGCCGGCGTGGGCCTTGACGTGCTCCATGAACTCCTCGCTCTGGCGCTCGCCGCGGCTGAGCACGACCCAGGTGGTCTTGTGCTCGAGGCAATCGAGCACCAGCTCGAGCGCGGCCGCGAAGCTGATCCCGATCTGGCGCGACTTCTCGTAGAGCTTGAAGCGGGATGGATCCTGCACCCATTTTTTCTGGTAGCCGTAAAGCTCCAGGACGCGGGACAGAGGGGACACCATTCCGATGGTGCCCCCATCGGTGCGGCGCGATTTATTTTTCTTCAACGAGGCCATAAAATTTCTCGCGGATGTTTTTCATTTCCCCGGGCGTGGCCGAGCGGCCGGCCGCTTTCTCCAGGGTCTTGACCATGCTCGCGGTCGCCGCCTCCAGTTTGCTCTTGAGCAAACTCACTTTATCCCGCTCGATCGCGACCTTCTCTCGCTCCACCCCCACCCGCTCGCGCCGGGTCTGCTCCCGGAGCAGAGCCACTGGATCGGAATCGGTCAACTGTTTTTCATTGAACAGGATCGCCTGGTTCAAAAGGTCGGTGATGATCCGCTCGGCCATCTCGTCGCCGAGCTTGTATTTTATTTTGAGCAGTGAAATCGCATCAATCCGGCGCTCGGCGCGCTCGGACTTGGCGGCCAGATGTCCCTTCCAGTAGCCGTGATAGGAGCGGGAGAGTTGCTGAATGGTGACTATTTCTCCGGTGGCCTCCTGGATCCGGCGGGCGATCTCGCGGTAGATCGGGTAATCCGTGGCCTCAAAACATTCCTCCTGAATCCTGTAAGCCTCGGGACTCAACTTCAACGCCGCCAGATGCTTCCGCATCTCATGCCGTTTAATGCGCCTCGCCCTCCGTTGCGGAGGACGGTTCGCGGTTTCGGTTTCCGGTTTCATGTCCTGCCTGCGGCTAGATCGTCGCCACGCCCGGATCCGCGAGATTGCCGAGCGCGAGTTCCTGGCCCGAGGCGGTGAGGCGGAAACTATAAAATTCATGGCCGCCCAGGCGCTCGATTTTAAACTTCACGTAGCCCCGGTCTTTTAACCAGGTCATTATCGCCTCGAATTCTTCGCCGGTGATCCCGCCGCTGTACCGGGAAACGATGGCGTAGAGCACCTCCCGGCTCATGTACCGAACCTTCTCGGTCCAGAGCGCCCGGACCGCATCGGCCCGGGCCACCTCGAACTTGGCGGACTCGGTCGGATTACTCATGTTTCTCTTTCCCCTGGTCGAGATGGACGCATTCGCCGGAGCCGGGATGCGCTCCGAGTCGCTGATGGTATAAAGCTTCCTTGATGAAGCGGAGATCGTCCACCACCATTTTCAAGGTGGCGTTGGTGATTTCCTGCTCGTAGTGGTCCACCAGCTTCTGCTCCTTGATCGCCACGGTCAGGGCGATAATGGCGGAGGACTGGTTCTCCTGGGAGACCGCCAGACGGTTCAGGTAGGTCTCGATCAAGGTCCCGAACTTCCCGCCGGCCTTGTAGAGCAGCAACGCGGCGATCATAACTACCGCAAAGCCCGGCCCCCAGAGGAGCAATCCCATCAGCCAGAAGTCTTTCGGAATTAATTCCATTTTCATCCGCAGATTTCGCAGATTAACGCAGATTCGGAAAAAGATATTATCCTCTTTAGCATAAGGCTTTTCATCTCCCCAATCTGCGGAATCTGACTTCGGCGAGCTCAGTCGAGCCGCGTCATCTGCGGATCATCCTTTCTTTCCTACAATTGCCCGGCCAGGTACACCGCGCCGGCGGTGAGGGCGACTCCGCCCACCAGGCCGATGGCGGTCCGCACCTTGGGCTTATCAATCCAGCGCACCCGCGGCGGCGGCGGGCAGGCGAGGGCGGGAGTCAGCCTCCTGGCGCAGTCCCGGTAAACCGCGGTCAGGTCCACTTCGCCCGGCTCGTCATCGAGCACGTCCTTGTCGAAATAAATGGAGGCCGGCCCGGCGGCCAGGGGGACGGTGACGTTTAACGGCCGCATGAATCCGGAGCGAAGAGCATCCGCACCCAGGGTTGGCGCCCTGGGTTCTCGAAGGTCGGGCCTATGGCCCTTGATTGCTTCTTTTTTAATCCGCGGATTCTTCTCTTTCCAGGTCGTGAGGCCTTCGTCCTCTTTTTCCCGCTCCTGCCAGATCGTGATGACTTCCGCCTGCTCGGAGACGGTCCCGGCATAGACCTGGAGCTCGGACTGGGCCAGGTCCAGCTCGGCGGCGCGGAGTTCGAGCGTCGCGGAATGGTCGCTATTCAATCGTGCAACCCGGTGCGAGTTGATTAGGAAGTCGGCGGCCCCGGCCAGGATCAGGCCGAGGAGGAAACTCGCGACGGCGATCCTGAGCTTGTCCATTATGGGGAAACCTCGCTGGCGCCGGGTGTTGGCGGCTGGCGGCGATCGAGGCGTTTGCCGTAGCTGTAGAATCCGCCGCTCAGGGTAAGGAGGGTGCCGATGAAGCCGGTGAAGGCCAGGAGATTCGCCGTGAAGGCCGCGTCGGGCAACATGCAATAGCGAATACCCACGGCCAGGCTGAGGAGCAGGGACGTGAGGTTAAAGGCCGTGAACCAGGTGCCGCTGGTGGAGTAATGTCGGCCGCGTTTGAGCAGATAACTCAGGTCCATCACGCCCCCCACTGCCGGCGCATTCCGAGCCAGGCCACGACCGGCCAGAAATAGCCGCCGGTCTCCGGGTTCTTGCTGATGGAGTCGTGGACCAGGACCCGGCGCCCGACCGGGCGGGCGGGGTCCCGGGAGTCTATACTCAGGTGGATATTGCCGCGCCAGAACCCGGCGCCTTTCTCGGCGCGATAGACGATCAGTTGGCAAAAAGGGATGCCGGAATGGCGGAGCCAGTCGAACATGGCCCAGGCGGAATTTCTCGGGAAGCCGGGCAGCACCATGTCGGCGGCCTCGCCGAACAGGTGCTGCGAGGTCGCCGAGGCGGAGCAGCCGTGGGTCTTGAGCGCGGCGTTGAGCTCGGGCGAGCGGAAGCCGGAGGTGATTTCGAGACCGGCAAAAACCCGGCCGGCATAGTTGCCGAACTGCCCGTCAGCCGCCGCCGTCCGGAGCGGTTCCAGGAGCGAATTAGCGAGCAGGCGCAGGCTATTCAGTTGTGCATCGGTGGGATTAAGTTGGGCGGCCAGCTCGGGACAGGACTCGCTGGTCAAAAACTCGCCCAGGGTGAAGTGCGGCGAAAGTTGGAAGTCGCGGTCGAGAGGCACGGTGTCCTCGCAGGTTGTTGTGGATCACGGTTGCCCCGACCGCGATCAAGTTGTCGTATCTCCGGCGGGTCCTCCCGCTCGCCGCCACCGGAACTCGATTGCGGGATCAGTCTAGCGGATTAAAAACCGGATGTCAAGAACTTTTTTTATTTATTATTATTCCATCATTTTTCAGAAGTTTCCCCGGCGGGAGCCGGAGGACCCGGGCCAGGGCGAGGAGGTGGTTGAGGGTGGGGTCGTGCCGGCCGGAAAGCCAGCGCATGACCGAGACCCGGTCCACCCCGATCCGGCGGGCGACCTCGGCATGAGTGATGCCGAGGCGCCGGCGGCGGCGATTATACAGTTTTGTGTTCAGTCCCACGGCGAGAATACCGCCGCGCCGTCGGTGGCGAGATAGCTGTGGCTCAACCCGTTACTATCCACACGGTAGGGATAGCCGCAGAAGCGGGAGGGCTGCTGCTCGGCAATACTCTGGACCAGGCGGGCGAGTTCGCTGACGTGGCGCTCGCCGCCCTCGACACAATCCCAGTTGGCGACCGCCGCGGCCACCGCCTCCAGGCTGAGGTCGTCGGGATCGTAGAAGTTCGTCGCCTTCCAGTCCCAGCCCGAATGGTGCCACTCCTTGGGGCCAATGACCCCCAGGAGATCCCGCGCAGCGGCGATGGTAATCCCGTGGTTCCTGGCCGCAACCCGCGCCGCCGCGTCCAGAATCATCAGGCCCGATGCCTTCGCTTCCTGCGCCCGCCGGCTAATTTTCGCTCCCATCCTCGTCTCCTTCCTTATCATCATGCCTACAGTGTAACGCATTGCGTTACAGTTGTCAAGTGAAATCGTCATGGAAAGGTCGTTTTTCTTTGCTTGCAAATACAGGCAGTTAGCGGTATTTCGGTGAGGCGGAATACAATCAAGATGATCCGCAGATTTCGCAGATTGCGCAGATTTCAAGGGACTGCCAGTCCCGCGTTTCGCGGGATGGCTGTCCCTGGTCATAATTGGTTAGGGCGGGTTGGCAGAACAGTAGCCACAGAAATCAGAAATATCTATAACAATCGAAGCAGACCAGGATGAATAATTTGTGCCGTTGGTGACTCTCACTTTAAAAGTCCAGACCATTGTTTCATCCGCGATGAAAGTTGTCCAGGTATCCTGGGTGCCACCTCCGCCATATCGAATAGTGTCAGCAGGGAGATCGTGTAATCTGTCCAAAATAGGACATGGATTACCATACCCATCGCAATTTTTACCACCCTCCCGATGTTCAGAAAATTGGTAAGCAGTTTCTTCCGTGGCGTTGTCAACCCAATAAAAAATCCAAGTTACCTGACAACTTGTTGGGTATTGAACAGCGCATTCGGTAGGAACGGCTTTAAAATTAGATGGCATTCCAAGGGGCGACTTATTGCCATCTCCTCCGCCCCCACCTCCATCCCCA
>Ga0315285_10001534_pt1 | contig 24281 bp, 26 predicted proteins | sample YL17G09_36_MG_FD_203698 | JGI IMG/M metagenome (GOLD analysis project Ga0315285, IMG submission 203698) | Sediment microbial communities from Yellowstone Lake, YNP, Wyoming, USA - YL17G09_36 | ecosystem: Environmental > Aquatic > Freshwater > Lake > Sediment | place: USA: Wyoming | collected... | reverse complement strand
TCCGAAAAACCCTTTTTGTAAACAGCCCTCAAGCCATTGACATTCCAGGAAACAATCTTCATTTCTAAAACCCTCTGTTACGGGACTGAAAGTTGGTTTTTATCGGGGTTCTCTGGGTTCCTGAGGTCGGGCTTCGTTAACAATCAAATTTCGCCCTTGGAAATCTTTACCGTTAAATGTCTCAATTGCCTTTTTCGCTTCATCATCACTGTTCATCTCGACGAAACCGAATCCTTTTGATCGACCAGAATAACGATCGGTAATGACCGTCGCGCTAACCACCTTGCCTGCTTGACTAAACATTTCTGTTAACTGATCACCAGTAACAGTATAGTCAAGGTTGCCAACATATAATTTGGCGCTCAATCTTCTCACCTCCTCTCAAAAATGGAAATTTCTTCGGGGACCTTGCCGAAAGAGGACTTTCAAAGCGCGGAGACCAAAAGAAAACCAGCTAAACATTAACATTGTGGATTTTAACAGAAAAGTAAAGAAAAGTAAACTACCGAGGGCGAAGAGCCCTCGGTATTCTCGCCCTTCGGGCTCAACTAGTTTGTTTCTTCGAAATAAAATAGGGAGAATTTTTTGCTAGAAAATCTAAACCAGTAAAACCAAAAGACCTAGAATAAGACAATAAATACCAAAGTAAAAAAGCTTCGCTGATTTCAAGACTCTCTCTAAGACACCTAAGGCGAAATAGCCCACGACCCCAGCGACAAGCATCCCTAATAAGCCTAGCGTTAATGAATCACCTAAGGAAAAAGCCAGGGCGGGTGTTTGCAAAATCAGGGCGCCGAGAATTGCCGGAATGGCCAAAAGAAAAGAAAATTGAAAGGCTGCTTCGCGATCGAGCTTTCTCCATAAACCGGCCACAATGGTCGAACCTGACCGAGAGACGCCGGGTAAAATGGCTAATGCCTGGAAAACGCCGACAAACAGGGCGTCTTGCCAATCCATCCTCTTAAGCCGCCGATTCATTGATCTCAACTGCCTACTAAAAAACAAGAGTCCAGCGGTCACCAATAAGGTCAAACCCACTAACCTCAGAGAATTAAAAATCTGAGTAATGTGACTCTCTAACAACAGTCCTCCAATCGCCGCCGGGATCGTTCCCACGACAATCATTAACAGCAGATGCCAGGAATTCTTATCTCTCCCCTTCAGGCCATCAAAAATAGTCATCAATTGTCTCCTGAGGTAGAAGACTAGCGCCCCAAGAGTCCCTACATGAACAAGAACATCAAATAAAACTGGCGGCTCAAGTCCAAACATCTTCTGGAAAATAACTAAATGGCCAGAAGAAGAAACTGGCAGGAATTCAGTTAGGCCCTGAACAATGGCCAAAAAGACTGCCTGAGGATATGACACCAGCCCCATTTTAGTGGATTTTCCCCTCTAAAACAAGAAGTCCTCCAGTTGGAGGACGCCTTGTTGTTCCTAGAAAACCCGTAAGCCGGATTCTGTTTTAGCAGCCATCTATCTTTGCCCTCGAGCTTTGGTGCTGGGGGAGACATCCTCATAACGCACCCATCGGAGGTTGCAGCGGGGAGGGTTGCCTCTTTTCACCCTCTTTCCCATTCGGTTTTACGAACGGGAGGAGTCGTCGTCTCTGTGGCCCTATCTAGCCCCATCCGACGAGGCGGATGGAGTGCTCCGTTTCCGAAGCCACCCTGTCTCCTGCTGTCCGGACTTTCCTGATCGAAATTTCGTTCGAAACTTCGACCTAGCTGCCAGTTTTCTAGGAACAGGGCTATTTTACCACAAAAAGGCGGAAAAGTCCACCTTAAAGATGTTTGAATCTATCTGAAGCAAAAACCTCGGAAGCAATCACCTTCGCCATCAAAACTACCGGAACCGCTAAAACGGCGCCGATAATGCCGGCAAGACTGAACCCCACCGCCAAGGCGACAATGGTCACCAGCGGATTAACCCCCGCCTCCCTGGACATTACTTGGGGAACAACGAAGATATTTTCTATTTGTTGAATTAAGAAATATAAAGCGGCGACAGCTAAGGCCATTATGGGGGAAACGGCCAGGCCAGCTAAGATAGCCGGGATCGAAGACAGGGCTGGTCCAAAATTAGGAAAAACCTCAAGCAGACCAGCCAGGAGAGCTAATGGCAGGGCAAAGTCAATTCCCAACAGCCTTAAACCAACATAAGTCATTGCCGCAATAATCACCATTAAAGTCATCTCTGCTCTTACCCAACCTCCTAGCTGACTTTCTATCTCCTTAATTAACTTCTCCGCTTTCACCTCACCATCACCGCCAAACAAAACATGGAGATAGCGATTAAGATTCTTCCGTTCTAAAAGAAGGTAAAGAGTAATTACTAAAATTAAAAGGCCAGAAAGAAAGTTACTAAAGATAGAAAAGCTAATTTTGACTAGATTAGTGGGAAGAGAACCCAACTGACTAAATTGGAAATCTATCAATCTTTGGCCGAAAATAGGGACACTGATCCCCTCAATATATTCAGGCAAACGGATCACCAAGGTTCTAGTTTGGTCAATAAGAGGGGGCACTACGCCGCCAACAATTACTCCGAAAAGGACAAAAATCAGCACATAAATCAATAAAATCCCTAAAAGACGAGGAATTTTAAATCGTTCCATTCGATCAATCACCGGATTAATCGCCGCCATTAAGACGACGGCGATAAAAAGCCCGATGAGAATCTGTCGAATCTGGAAGAGAAGCCAGAGCAGAATTAAGAAAAAAGCGGTGAAGACAATCGTTCGGTAGGAAATCTCAATCTTTCTTGGCATTTTTTTCACTATACCATTCTCGAGTCAACTTGACAACCGCCTTTTTCCAACCAAACTTGGTAATATCAAGCCAATTAATTCTTTTATCTTTTTTAAACCAAGTCATTTGCCGTCGAGCATAACCATGCTCATTGAATTGCCATCGCTGAATCACTTCTTTCTCGGTCTTTTCCCCTCCAAAGAAAAGACGCCATTCCTGATACCCCAAAGTCTCCCCCATTGCCGATGATTCCCAGGTATAGCCTTTCTCCAGTAACTTCTCTATCTCCTGTTTAATCCTTTGTTTCACTCTTTCTTCTACTCTCCGATCAATTCTTTGATAGAGACTCTCCATTGGCGCTCTTAACCCGATTAGCAAAGAATCGATTGTCTCCCTTTTATAGGACAGCTTGAAATCACGACGAGAATCAGCGTCTGCTTGAGTAATTTCGATCGCCCTGATGAGACGGCGGGGGTTTTTCCGGTCTGAAGCGTTCATCGTTGCCACTCTTTCGGGATCAAGTTGAGCCAACATTGCAAAAAGCCCTTGGACAGGCAAAGCCTTTAAACGCCAGCGTAACTCCCAGTCAGGCAATATTCCCAAAGTTTCAATCCCATCAATTAGGCTTCTGATATAAAGACCGGTGCCGCCGACGATAATCGGAAGTTTACCTCTGCCCCGAATGGTTTTAATCGTTTTTCCGGCAAGCTCTAGATAATCGGCCGTGGTAAACCTTTCTTCAGGATTGACCACATCAATCAGCCAGAGGGAAACTCCCTTCACTTGCCAATGGCCCCCTTTTCCTCGGGCAACCCACTTTCCGCTCTTAATGTCCTTTCCTGTCCCAATGTCCATTCCCCGGTAAACCTGGCGGGAGTCAGCCGAAACAATTTCGCCGTTGAATTTTTTCGCCAAATAAATCCCTAGTGCAGTCTTTCCCGTCGCCGTCGGCCCACAAATGATAAGTAGTTTCTCCATCTATGCTATTATTATTTTACCAGATAACAGTCTCCATTAGGAGTAAAACACCAAACCTTAGTTCGATGATAATGTTCTTGAAAGGAGGTGAGAAATAATGACAGGTTATGTAGGAGATATCGAGGAGATTACTGAAAAAAACACTAACTTCAGGCAGGTACTTTTTACCGGTAAATACTGCCAGTTGGTTGTTATGAGTTTAAAGCCAAAAGAAGAAATTGGGATGGAGGTCCATCCCCGGGTGGACCAATTTTTTCGAATTGAAGAGGGAAGGGCAAGGGTAATTATTGATGGAGAAGAACATTCTGTTGGTGATGGTGATGCGATTATTGTTCCCGCCGGCAGCCAACACAATGTTATTAACATCTCGGAGACTGAAGACCTTAAACTTTATACCGTTTATTCCCCACCCAACCATCCTGAGGGAACTGTTCATAAAACAAAAGAAGAAGCCATGGCCGCTGAAGAGGCCGAGCATTAGAATAACAGCTTAGGATTTTTTGTTAATCAATTCCTCTAAAATCCGCCAGCGTCGTTTCTTCTCTTCTGGCGAAACATCGTCTTTTAATTTAAAAGCGGCGGTCCCGGGCCGAGGTGAATATCTGGCAATAAAGGCCTTAACGAAACCCACCTCTTCGCACAGCTTGACTGTCTTTTCAAAAGCTTCTTTGGTTTCCCCTGGAAAGCCAACGATAATATCGGTCCCGAGCTTAAGGTCGGGTATTTTCTTTCTGATTCTCTCTACCAATTTGAGGTATTGTCTAGTCGTATAAGGCCGGTTCATTTTCTTTAAAATTCTATCATCGCCTGATTGGACCGGAAGGTGGAGATAACGGTCAATCTTGGACAGAGTCATCGCCTCAATGATGTCATCGGTTAAATCCCAAGGGTTGGCGGTGATAAAAGAAATCTTCTTAATCCCCTTAACCTCATGGAGACGGCGAAGAAGCTCGCTAAATTTCCTCTGCGGCTTCAAGTTTTTACCATAACTGTTAACATTCTGGCCCAAAAGGTTGATTTCTTTATAACCCTCTTCGACCAACACCTCTACCTCACAGACAACTTCCTCAAATGGCCGACTGATTTCCCCTCCTCGGGCATAAGGAACAACACAATAAGAGCAAAAATGATTACAGCCCTCCATAATGGGAATAAAAGCACTGGTTTTCTTTTTACGCTTTGGAGAAATTTTCTCTGGGCCAACCAACTCTTCAATCATCTTAAACTCATCAACTTGGGGAAATCTTTTTTGGAGCTGTTTGAGGGTATAGCGGCGTCTAGTTCCCCTCGCCGAACCCACCATGCAGCCAGTAAGGACAACTTTTTGTCTTTTTCTCTTCTGTTTGGCAAGATTGTTAACTAGGCCAAAGACGCGATTTTCGGCGGACTCTCGTACCGAGCAGGTGTTAATCACAATCAGCCTGGCTTCATCAATCTTCTTGGCTAATTTATGACCCTGCTTCTCAAAAACACCCGCTAACCTCTCCGAATCCGATTCATTCATCTGACAGCCAAAGGTTTGGATGAAATAAGAACTTTTCATTTTACTCAAGAACCTTGTTTCTTGCGAAATAATTCATGGCCTATATTTTACTCTATTCTTGAGATAATTTTTGCACTTGGAAAATAGAACTGGTAAAGTAATTTATATGGACAATATATCTGACCAACAAGCCACTCCACTTCCTGAATCTCTACCCATTATCGAGCCAACACCCCAGCCTACTCTACCTGAAGCCTCACCGCTTCCAAAACCCAAAAAATGGTTATTTATCATTTTCGGCGTGACTCTTACCTTCCTCATTGGCGTCATTGGTTTCTTAGTTTATCAAAACTACCAAACGAAAAGGGTTTTAGAAACCAAACCTAGCCCATCACCCATCCCTTCTCTTAGCCCTACACCTCAGGCGGAAGAAGAAATCAAAATAATTGATGGCAATATTTATCGGACGGGTCTTTCAGGAAAAACGGAGTTATTGGTCAATAAAGAAGATCCTCAGTTTAAAACTGACTCTATCCAAGAATTTTCAAATGTAAACACTTCTCCTGATAAATCAAAAATCTGCTTTATTGGCTTGCCCCCAGCTCCGGCGCCTTCACTCTATTATAAAAATCTTGACACCAACGAAGTACTCAAAATTGGCTGGGGTAAAAACTGTTTCTGGTCTCCCGACAGTCAAAAAATCGCTTACAACAATAACACCACTGATGTTTCTCCCGTAGACATTTTTGTCTATGACCTTCTTTCGGAAGAGATTAAAAACTTGACCGAAAACACCAGTCAAGAAGGAATCATGAGAGTCTACGATTTCCCTAGGTGGAAAGATAACACTACTATTGTCAGTACATTTGTTGAACCTTTAGAGGAAACGAGAATAGAAAGAGAGTCAACCATAAACATCTTAACCGGAGAAATAATCGATAAATAAAGCAATATATTAAAAATTGGCTAGTTCCTCTCCGAATCCGTCTCATTCATCTGACACCCGTAAGTCTGGATGAAGCACCTCATAAATAACAACTGTAAATTACAAACACCGTCATAGGAATGTGGAGAATCATAATCAAGACAATGTTCCTGGTTTGCATAAACCACCAAACGAAGTAAAAACCTACCAAAAGAGAGCCGAGAACAAAATTAGTTTGCCAAGGAATGTGAAGCAGAGAAAACAAAGCAGCGCCTACTAGAAGGACAAGCTCCCGCCGCTTTAGGGTTTCTTCTAAATAATTAACCAGGAAAGAACGATAAACAATCTCCTGGCCCAGAGCATTAGCTACACCGTAAACTAGGAGCAATAGCCAGGCTGGAGTTCTTTCGGGAAACCCCAAGGGTTCAGGTGGACAGGAACCCGGAAGTTTGATAATCAGGAAAGAGGCCAGTAAAACCAAAGAGGCAAAAGCAAGGTAAAGATAGTCTTTCTTGGTCGGCTTAAAGAAGCCCAGCTGCTTAAAATCATATTCTCTAAAAAAGCGATAGAAGAGATAAACTACAATTGTGGTGGCAACTAAGTATCGAAGCCAGATTAAGGGGAGGCTTCTTATCAGAAGAAAGGGGAAGATTACTAGCAATAAAACGACTAAATACTTCTTCATCTCTCCTGTATTTTAGCATCCCCGGCATGTTATTCGACAGTTCAAGAAAACTCCCCGAAATTTCGGGGGGATGAATTGAACAAGAGAAAACATTCTCCCTTAGGGGTGAAACACAAGACTTTAGTCTGGTGAGAATGTTATATTTAAGTTATAAACTACAGAGCACTATTGGTCCTCTGTATCTCTGATCCGCCGTTAGTAGATCAGAACGAGTTTGTTTTTCGTAAACTCAAAATGAAGCGATTTTCCCTAAATCACGCAAAGCTAATTGCTGTTGACTCACACCATAATCTTTTCCACTGGCTGACCGTTGTCTTTCTAAGGATCATTGCCTCTCTTATTATGATTCCCTTCAGTATTTACACCATGGCCTTTGGTTTGATGTTTTCCGTAGAAACAATCCACCCTTATTCTCCTCCTGTTTGGCTGGAAAAAGCACTCTTTTATTCAAACCAACTGCCCTATTATCAAGTTGCCAAAAAGTTCATTCTGGCTGAACTAGGTCATTGGTATGCTGAGGCCCTGGTCTGGTGAGCCATGGTGGTTGGTTTACCCCTAATTGCTTTAGGGGCGACTCTTTTCTTGATTAACTTTTTCAATCTTTACTACTCGCTCTTCAGCCCTTTTTACAATCAAACCCACTGTCTTTTCTGTAAAAACCCCATAAAGCTCAAAACAAAATAGCCGTCTAACTCTTTTTCCTAGCTTCCTTCCGGGGATTTCTTAAAAGGAACTCCTTAAAGGAAATCTTTCTCTTCTTCAAGAAAAGAGTCTCAAGTTCATTTTGAAGTTGAGGGAAGTCATCTCTTTTTCGACCAAAAAAGACTTGGAAAATAAAATATCTCCTGACTATTTGTTCTAAACTCATCCCTTTTTTAAATTTATTCTCTAAAAAAAACCCTATCTCATCATTCCACTTATCGACAAAACGAAGGGCGTTGTTCCGACTCAGGCTTTTATCTGACTGCCTTAATTTGTTCTCCTTATAAGAAATATGGGTGAAGTGATGAAGATAGACGTCTTTTGCCAAACCAATCTTGCCGCCTCTTTTGGCTAAACGCCAGCTTAAATCAACGTCTTCCCAAAAACCAACCCGAAATCTTCTGTCAAAAAGGCCACCCGCCTTCTTAACCGCCTTAGTTCTTACCAAAAAACACCAACCGCCAATAAAATTAGGGGGAACTTCAAATTTCAAGAGTTCCCGATTTGCTCTTGAGAATTGCTTAAAAAACGATTGATGATCACCGTAATATTCTTTTATTATTCGCCGAGGCGAATAACCCCGAGCGGCCAATATTTTCAATCCCTTATCAACTCTCCTGTTCGTCCGGGGATCTTTGGCGGCAATACAGTTTGAATGAACACCAAACTCAACATAATCCGGTTGGCTCTCGGCAATCTCTAAAAGACGACCAAGAAAACCAGGAAAGATAAAAGTGTCATTGTTAATCCCCAAAAAATAGGGAGTTTGTGTGCGGGCAAAAGCCTGATTATTTGCCCAACCAAAACCAAGATTGCGTTTATTGAAAATGGTCTCGATTCCCTTTTGACGTGACAAAAATTCAACCGTTCCGTCAGTTGAGTGATTATCCACCACAATCAATCGAAAGGGAACATCAGTAAACTTCCTCAGGCTCTCCAAAAAAAGCTTGGTATATTCCAGGCAGTTAAAGGTTACCGTGGCAATCGTCAATTGTAACTTAGAACCCATTTGGGTTAATCTTATCATCTTCTGTTTGCTTCTCAAAGCTACTTTTGATATTATAGGACTAATGAGTAAGGAACGTGAGGGGGGTCTTTCCCCAGAGAAAGCAGAGCATATTTATAAGGAACACTTCATTCCGACTATGTCCGAGGCGGTTATGAACGCCGAACAAGCCCGTCATGCCAGAAGCCATGGCGAGGTAGAGCGAATCTTTGACCGCTGGACAAGAGGCAAGAAAGACCAAAGGGCTATCGAGAAGCTTAGACAAATTAGCCGTCGGGCTGGAGTCAATCTTGCTCCTCAAGAGGATGAAATAAAAGTTGGCTACGCTGGCCTTGGCCGGATTGAACACGTCGACGCCAATTCTCAACTTAAACAAACGTCTGAAGAGCAAAAAGACTTACCCCTAGAGAGAATTGCCCAGGCTCACCGACTATACGAAAGGCTTGGCCTGGCAACCCTCGTTCCCTGGACTATCCACGGCGGCAGCATCCACTGGCTTTCTGAAGTTACCCAAGATGAAGCTAACACCTCAAAAATTCTTGGTAACGAAATGAAAGCTCACAAAATCTTAGAAGATGCAATCCTTTCAACGGCTGAAGTTTGCGATGGTCTTGAAGAGTTGGTTGATCTCGAGACACCCGAAGCTCAGCTAAGAAAACAAAACTATGATGCCTGGAAAAATCGAAAAATCTACCTTGGCTCCTTGTCGGCCCAGGGTGTCCTCTGGGCACGGTTTGGAAAATTAACCAGACTTCACTCTGGTCTAACCTATGGGTTAAGGCGCGTCCTTGAGGCCTCTCAATATGAACCCAACCCTCACCGAGTCGCCACCCTCGCTCTCTGGACAATTGCCGCCACTCGTTCTTATCGTTATTATGAAGAACTCCCTGCGAGGATAAAGGGCGGTTTCTTAGGGGTGAAGAGTTTATGCCGAGCTTTCATTATGAGCCCCCAACAGGCTATCTCTGCCGTGAGGCAGTTCGCAAAAGAAGGAGGTTAGCTACTGGCGCTGGAATAGTGAGTGAGGGCGTAGCGCCAAAACTTTAGTGACCCCCAAAGGAAAAGGCCACTAATAACAAAGGAAAGGGCCACCCACGGCCAAGATAAAAGCCCCATCAGCATCTTCGTCGGCACGGTAAAAAGAATCACCACGGGAATGGTGAAAGTTAAAAGCCACTTGACTACTTCTCTGTAGATATCAGTAGGAAACCGGGCCATACTGGTAACATCCCGATAAATCCAAAGCAGGTGATCGACTTCTGTTGTCATAATCCCAACCCCGCAAACAATTAAGTGAAAGGAAAATCCCAGAATAAAGCTGTTTAAAAGCAAGAGTAGGCTTAAAACCAAATGGCCAAAGCTCGCAAACAACTGGTGGGCAAAAACATACCAGATAAAGAAAAACCAAAGGGGAATGAGGGTAATCAAATCTAAGAAATCAGTATAACCAAAGATGGGGCGGAAAAAAGAAGGCAAGGGTTTAAGTAAGACCATGTCGTAATCTCCCGAAGTAATCAAGGGACGGAAATGATAGGCACCGCGGAACAAGAACTGAGTCACCACATCAACAATGTTGAAAACCAGAAAGAACAAAATCACTTGTTCCCGAGAATAGCCAGCGAGGGTTTCCGATTGAGATAAAACCGAAAACAGAAAGATAACCAAAAACGAAAACCGCAGGACTTTCCCCACGATAAAAATTATTCCCGCGATCGAGCTGACCAGCTGCTCTTGAGCCGCATTCTTCGCCAATAAAAACCAAACTTTAACTAATCGCTTCACTTCAACCTCCCCAGGCAGAATAAACCTTTAATCCCTTTTTCCAGACTAACTGTGAAAGGAAGAACATTATCCCCAGCCAAAAAACCATCATTACCGTCACCCGCAAAATTTCGAGACCAGAAACCTGCTCCAGCCAAACCTTCAGGGGGAAATAAATCAGGTAAGGAAAGGGGGTCGCGAGAATGACACGCGACAACCAGGAAGGGAGAATGTCAATCGGAAAATAAGCCCCGGACATAAACTCCATCAAGACAACCATCAAGAGCCAACGGGGGGCCCAAACAGCGCCCGTCCAAAAGGCCAAAGAGGCAGCAATAAAATTCAGAAAAAAGAATAAAAAAGACGACATTACCACCAAAATCAAAAAGGGAAGATAAGTCGAGGGGTTTTGAGGGAACCAGAAGGGCGGCTTGAGAAGATAAAGAACCAGGGCTATTTCCACCAAAATAAAGCTGATATTGAGAATTTTGTCGGCGATATCCCGCGTGAAATAAAATTTCTTGATCGAGAAGGGTTTAAGGAGGTTAATATTCAACCTTCCCGTATAGATGTCCGCCTCGAGATCGGTACTCCTGTTGGCCAAGACTATCCCTCGGAGAAAGGCAATACCGACGATATAAGTCAACATTTGGGCTTTTTGGTAGCCAAAAATTTCCGTTCTCGTTTGGTAAATCGCCAACCAAAAAAAGAAAAGGGTCAGGAAGAAAACAAAACTCCGAAACCGCCAGAGAATAAAATTCAGCCGATAGACAAAATACTCTTGAAGAGTAATCTTAATCAACTGGAGAAACTTAGGCATAATTCTCTTCGAGTATTATACAGCGGCACTTCGTGCCTCGCATCCGAGCGAAGCGAGAATCAAGCTCCGCTTCTAATCCTCTTTGAGGATTATACAAGTATTACTGCGCCGTATAATTTTTGCCGGTAAACAATTCTCGAATAACATCTTCAATCGGTAATTCCTCAATATTCAGGTCAGCGACGGGTAACTTATCGAGCACTTGGGCGGCCACAATTGAGGTCTTCTCTCTCTTAACAACAATCACCACCTTAGGATAACTGTATTCCTTAAGCTCGCCAATACTTTCTAATTTTTTATGGTCAACCTCTTTAGCTAAAATCACGGAGATAACTTTATGATCAGCATATTTTTTGATAATCTCCTCCAATTGGCCGTCAAAAACAATCTTCCCTTTGTCAATGATAATCACTCGCTTACATAATTCTTTAACATCACCCATATAATGTGAGGTCAGGATAATCGTCGACTGATAGCGACGATTGTATTCCTTAATAAAATCGCGCATTTTCTTTTGCATGACGACATCCAGACCGATTGTCGGCTCGTCAAGAAACAAAACTTTGGGAGAATGAAGCAGGGCGGCAATTAACTCACATTTCATCCGCTGACCTAAGGAAAGTTTCCTTACTTGGATTCTCACCAAATCTTCAACCTCAAGTAGTCCGGTTAGTTCCTTCAAGGTCTTTTTAAATTTCTCTTCGGGGATCTCATAAACCTCCTTGTTAAGAAGAAAGGTTTCCATGGGTGGTAATTCCCACCAGAGCTGATTCTTCTGGCCCATAATCAAGGCAATTTCTTTGAGAAACTCTGTCTTCCGTTCCCAAGGATTAAAGCCCAAGACAGAAGTCTTCCCAGAACTGGGATAAAGCAGGCCTGAAAGACATTTCAGAGTTGTTGTCTTCCCCGCTCCATTCGGGCCAATAAAACCCACTAATTCCCCTTCATTAATCTCAAACGAGGCATTATCAACCGCCTTAACATCTTTATATTTTCGGAGAAAGAGGGCCTTCAGTGAGCCGGTCAACCCTGGTTCTTTTTTATGAACCCGATAGTATTTTTTGAGGTTTTTGACTTCAACAACGGCCATTTAAACTAAGTATAACATAGGAAAGGCCCGTTAAAACGGGCCTCATAATTTCCTTTTTTAAGGTATTTTTTACCTGATTTCCTTTTTTAATGGTTTGCCGGGGGAAAACCTGGGAGCCCGGTGGCTTTTAACTGTTTTCTTTTCCCCTGTTCCGGGAACCACTACCGTTTTATCTTTAACCTTAGTCACCCTAAAGGTCCCAAAGCCCGAAAGGACAACTTTTTCTCCCTTCTTTAAAGCTTTCGTCACCTCGCCCAGAAAGGTATCAACTGCCTCTTCAGCCGCCTTCTTAGTCAAATGGGCCTTGGTGGCTACCAAATTGATAATTTGCTTTTTGGTCATCTGTTCTCCTTTCTAGGCAGATACAGTAAAGTAGCCTAACACCAAAGGAAAGATTTGTCAAGAAATAGCAGGCTTTTTATGATAACTACTTTGCTTTAGTGGTCTCCGAAGCCTGGGTTTCGCGAATGCAGGTCACTTTAATCTGGCCAGCGTAGGTAACTTCTTCTTCAAGTTTCTTGGTAATCTTATCTACCAGCACCACCAAATCATCGTCATTGACCAATTCCGGCTTGACTAAAACCATGACATAACGGCCAGCCTGATAGGCAAAGGCTTCTTGAACCTCCTTGAACTCTTTGACCACCTTTTCGGTTTGCTCCATCCGCTTGACGTACTCCTCATGAGGCGTATATCTGGCTCCCGGCCGGGCGCTGGAGGCGGCATCGGCAATCCAAACCACCCTTGATTCAACTGAAGAGAAGGGCTTGTCTTCGTGGTGCTCGGCAATGCAGGCAACCACTTCTTCCGGCAGGCGATATTTCTTCACCAATTCAACCCCGATTTGAACATGAGTCCCTTCTTCTTCTGTCATCACTTTACCAATATCGTGTAAAAGACACCCCAGACGGACGACATTGGTATTAGCCCCAACCTCCTCGGCTATCTGGACACCAATCTTTGTCTCTTCAATGGTATGGACAACCATATTTTGCCCGTAAGAAAAACGGAATTTAAAGCGGCCTAAGAGCTTCACCAGTTCTGGATGGAGACGATAGACTTTAACAGTATGACAAAGCTTTTCCCCTTCTTCTAAGAGAATCTTATCCAACTGTTGTTTGGTCTTGGCGACGATGTCTTGGATCCTGGTAGGCTGAATTCGTCGATCACGGATAAGTTGCTCCAAAGTCCTCCTGGCAATCTCTCGGCGAATGGGGTCAAAGGAAGAAAGATGAATGTCATTTGATTCGTCCAATTCTATCTCTACTCCTGTCGCCCGCTCAAAGGCGCGAATGTTTCTTCCCTCCCGGCCGATAATCCGCCCCTTCATGTCTTCATCGGGCAGATGGACAGTGGAAACGGTGTATTCGGCCACATAATCGGTCACCCCATGTTGCATTGCCTCGACCAAAACCTCTCTGGCAATTTCTTCCGAACGGCTTTTAACTTCTTCCTCCGCTTCCCTTATCTTCTTGGCGACTTCTTCGGCTGACCGTTTTTCTGTCGCTTCAAGTAAGAGTTTTTTTGCTTCCTCCCAAGAAAGCTTGGCAATCTTCTCCAGCCTATCAACCTCTCTCTGTTTAATCCCTTCAGTTTCTTGAATCCTCCTGTCCAGTTCCTCCTGTTTCAATTTTAATTGTTTTTCTTTTTCCTCCAAAGCACCTAATCTCTTCCCGATTTCTGTCTCCTCTTGAGAAAGTTTCCGACGAACCTCTTCTGCTTCTTGAGTAATCTTAATCGCTTCTGCCGCCGCTTCTCGTTTAATCCGCAAAGCTTCATCCTTAGCGTCAGTGATTATTTCTCTGGCTAAAACGGTTGTCTCTGGTTTCCCCTTAGAGACAACTCCTTTCATTACTGCTCTTTTCTTTCCTTCTGTTTTCCGAGGCTCCTCACTAAGAGCCTTAGTTAACTTATCAAACAAAGCCATAAAACCTCCTTATTGATAATTTGACGATTTGGCTCTTGGCAAATAGAAGCTACCCGTCAGGCACTGACGGGTCAGTCAAGCGTAGCTTTTGGTTTACATTGATTCAGAGAAGCCACTATTAGTAAAGCCAACTTCGCCAAAAAGATAAATATTAATTAATTTTCAACGACTTTATTCTACCGCTTTTCGGAAAATTTTTCAACTGTCTCTTTTATTGCCTCCCAAGAAAAACCACGCCGCGATAAAAAAGCCGTCATTTTCTGTCGAAACACCATTGGCCTTAATTTTTTATAAGCCCTCGGTCTTTTACTGGCGACTTTTTGGGCAAGAAACAATTCATCTATCCCACCAACCGTGGCCTCAATTATCTCCAGATTGATTCCTTTTCTTTTTAACTCCATTGTTAATCCCATTCTTCCTCGGGGCCGAAAAGCCACCCGTTGCTCAACCCACCAGCGAGCAAATTCCAAATCATCAAGTTGACCTAATGATTTCAGCTTCTCAATAACCGCTTCAATCAGCCTCGGGCCTACTTTTCTCTTTCGGAGATAATCCGCAATTTCTTTTTCTGAACGAGGGCGGGCCGAAATTAGGCGAAGCGTGCGATCAACTAGTTTCTGAAACTCATTTTTGAAAACTAAATTCTCTATTTCTTTTTCCGTTAACTCCTGGTCGACCTTCAGGCCGGCTTTCAAAAGATTATCCGCGTCCAAACCAAAGGCGAATTTCCCATCAAGATAAACATTGACTCGTCTTTGGTTTTTTTGGGCTTTAATTCGAGTAATCCTAACCATAATCTAATTATGCAAAAAGCCCCCACCATTGGGGGCAATCAATGACCAATAATAACATTCTCACCATACTAAAAGTATGGTGTTTTACCTCTAAAGGAGAATGTTTTCTCTTGTTCAATTCATCCCCCGAAATTTCGGGGGTTTTCTTGAACTGTCGAATAAACTGACACTATTTTTTAATTTCCTTTATCTTCTTCTTGCCAGCTTCGGCCTTTTCTCCTTTCGACTTCTTCCAGATTTCTTCCTCAATCTGTTTAGCCACCTTAGGGTGTTCTTCCAGGTAGACCTTGGCGCTTTCCCGGCCTTGGCCAAGCATCATTTTATCGTATTTAAAGAAAGCCCCCGATTTTTCCACCACTTCCAGTTCAACTGCCAGGTCAAGAATGTCCCCTGACCGAGAAATACCGCCAACATTCATAATGTCAAACTCGGTCTCACGGAAAGGTGGAGCCACCTTGTTTTTAACCACCCGGGCGCGATGGCGAGAACCGATGACTAAATCACCATCTTTAATTGCCCCAATCTTCCGCAAATCAATCCTGACGGAAGAGTAAAACTTCAAGGCTAATCCTCCAGGGGTCACTTCTGGGTTACCAAACATAACGCCAATCTTGTGGCGAATTTGATTGGTAAAGATAACCACTGTTTTTGACTTAGAAATAGCGCCGGTTAACTTCCGCAGGGCCTGAGACATTAATCTTGCCTGGACGCCCATCATGGCGGCTCCCATCTCGCCCTCAATCTCCGCCCGCGGCGTTAGGGCGGCCACAGAATCAACAGCAATGACATCAACCGCACCAGAACGAACAAGGGTTTCAACAATCTCTAAGGCTTGTTCACCAGTGTCTGGCTGGGAAATAAGGAGATCATTAAGGTCAACCCCAATCGATTCCGCCCGAGCCGGATCCATCGCGTGCTCGGCATCGACGAAAGCCGCCACGCCTCCTTTTTTTTGGGCCTCGGCGATAACATGAAGCGCTAAAGTGGTCTTCCCAGAAGCTTCGGGGCCGTAAATTTCGACCACTCGCCCCTGAGGCAAGCCGCCCACCCCTAAAGCGATATCTAAGCCGACACTGCCGGTGGGAATGACGCCGATTTTCTTGACTTCACCTTTGCCGCCGAGTCTCATAATTGCCCCTTTACCATATTGTTTCTCAATTTGTTCCATCGCCATTCTCACGGCGGCTAATTTTTTATCCTCGGCCATGGTGTCTTTAATTTTCGCATAATTTCTGGTAAAATTCAATTGGTAAAACCGTCGGGGTGTGGCGCAGTTGGCTAGCGCGCGCGCATGGGGTGCGTGAGGTCCCGGGTTCGAGTCCCGGCACCCCGACCAGATTCAGTCTTGATTCCTCCTGTGAAAATTGCTATTCTTCAGGCAAAATAATAAAGTCCTGCTTTATTCGACAGTTCAAGAATACCCCCCGAAATTTCGGGGGGATGAATTGAACTAAGAAAACATTCTCCCTTAGGGGTGAAACACCAGACTTTAGTCTGGTGAGAATGTTATTTTTTTATCTTCTAGAAAGATTGCGCCTATGAATGGAGAAAGGCCCCCTGCCATAAACAGCGGTGTGTCTTCTTATGAAGACTACCAACAATTGACTTTGGAAGGGATGTCTGTCTCTGCTTCAGTTATTGAAGCGCAATACGCCGAATTACAAGGACAAATAGCGGCAGTTGCTAAGGAAATGCCGGGGCTCGAGGCTGAAAAGGCCTTCCTTAATCTCCCTCCTAAAATCAAACTTGCCCTGGCAACGACAATGGGAGAGGATACCCGGAAAAATCTTTTAAGGAAAATGCGTCACACTACGGGCTGTAGAACCGTGGCCGAGCTTTTTGAGAGAATTACCCATGAGCTCGGCGGTGAGGAGAATAATGGTCCTTCTTTCCTGGGGAAAACGCAAAGGCGAGAACCTGGCTCACGGGAGACGAGACAACTGATTCGGATGTTTCTTACTGGTGTCATTGAGACCAGAGAAGGGGAAGAAAAATCACTCTTATGGGCTCTCGGTCAAAGGGCTCACCAAACTATTCTCGCCTACCACGCCGGTGAACTAGCGACATTAGCCCATGGAAACGGCAAAAGACCTACCTGGAGAGAAACCGAGGAAGGCATCGAAATTCTCCCAGCCAGCGTCCCGGTGAAACAAAGAGGGTTTCTTCCAGAAAATAAGGAAGTCACCCTTCTTTTTGTTGGGAACGGAGAGCGGCAAAGCCAGCCGGTCTTTTCCAACACCGGCGAAATCTATCCGCAAGTAAAAGAGCATCTTAGCACTCTTCTCCATCAACTTGACCCCTTTCCTTTAACTCCTTGGCTTTTTGAACAGGCGCTTAAAAAAAGAGAGTGGGAGGGAACATACCTTCAACTAGAATCATCCATTAAAGCCATTTTACCTGACTGGCCAGAAATGGAGGGTAACGATGGTAATCTCTTGGCTAAATTTGCCCTCGCCAGCACGGTCGCCTCAATTGCCAGAGAAATGGTTGACCCTCTTGAGGCTCCTGGCCAATCAGCCATGATTACCGAACTTCCCTTTGGTATTTTCCCCCTTGTTATCGCCGGCATGAACGGCGAAGCCAAAGAAGTTCTCCTCACGGTGGGCAAAGCCGACGCCATCGTTATCAGGGCAATTAGGGATGAACCTCTACCTCAGGGCACCATCCAATGGCTTAGAAACACCAGGTTAAGATGTCATTACCGTAACTCTGGATGGCGATGGGTTAAAGGCCAATACCGAGAAATACGAACCAGGGAGTTTTCGTTCAGAAGCACCCTGGCGGAGCTTTACGCCAGGATCGGCCTAGAGAGCAGGCCCGAAATCGAAATAATCGAGCATAAAATGCAGGCAGGCGATGCTGGACCCAATGCCTGTTTGGATATCGAGACGATTAAGAACTCTCCTGATTCAAAACATCTCCAGACTCTCTACGAATACATGTTTGGCGGGTTGGTGATTGATTACCTCATTAGACAGGGGCTCGCCGACTCGCCTCGAACTTTCCTAGAAGAACCTCTTCCAGAGAGAGGGGAAGGGTTCAGTACCTGGCTTGATGCCCGAATCGACTACTTTATGGAGCGTCTCGACATCACTGACCTCCAGCAAGCAATAGCAAAACAAGACCTGGGAATAAAAGGCAAGCTTGTTTACCATTTTCCTACTGGTAGGATTGTTTACGAAAGGGAGCTCAACTCTCGCAATCTAGGGGCAATCTGGGACGAGTATCTGGCTCTGACTTTTAGTCGGGCTCTCCTTAGAAAAGAAGCTCTTGAGGCACTGAAGACTCTCACAACAATAATGATGGGTGAAGAAAAACCAAAGGAAATCCTGATTAGGAAAAGAGAAGCCCCTGCCGGATGGGGAAGAGTCATCAATAAAGAAGGCCATTGTTTATACCTTGACCCAGAAAAACTCTTTCAAGAAATGAAGATCGTCAGGTGGACCTATTTTGCCAAAGATAAAACCCTCAACCTCAGGTGTTCAATCGACGGCGAGGAGGAAGAAATAAGAATCAACCTAAGGACTTTTAATTTCAGGCTAGCAAACCATCAAGGACGAATTCGATTGGCAGAACATCAGGGAATGATTTTTAATCCGGCTCAAAAAGAAGCGACCGCTCTTGCTTGGGCTGAACTCTGGTCAGAGAGAAAAAAGTTCATTGAAGGCAAGACTTTTATCCAAAGAGTGATTCGCACGGCCGGGGGTGATTTTATCGAAGTAGAGAGGATGCTCCATTGGAACCCCTGGAATAACCGCCATGAGATTCCCTTCAGTTATCTCGACACAGGATTACAGTCACTTTTTACAGCCAAGGGTAGAAAACAAACAAGGTGTCCCTTTCCTGATCATGAAGATAAAGATCCCTCCACTCAAGCTTACCCCAACTATCATCTTTACTGCTTTGGTTGTCGGCGCGGCATCCACGTCACCGACTTACCCAAGGAGGCGGCTCGACGAAGAATTGAAATTCGCGACCGACGTCCGAGCATCACCGAAGCCGCAGAGATTACCCCTCTCCCCCCTGTTTCTGCCGAAAGAGGGGCCGTCTTAAAAGCGACTTTTACCCACTACCAAAATCGATTTCTTCATTCTCCCGCTTGGCATTATCTGGGAGAAAGAAGGGGGATTGACCCTCAAAGAGCGTTTCATTTAGGCCTAGTTGGCTATGCCCCTGGCGACCTTGAAGACCAAATCCAAAAAGGAATCGTGACCATCGGCCGTGAGCAAGCGATCAGACACGGCCTTCTCAGGGAAAGCACTCAAGACCCAGAACAGCTTTTTGAATGGTTAGGCGGCATGATTCTTTTCCCTCAGTTTTGGACCGGTGAGGAGGGGGTGTTTAATTCCAATTCAGGCAGGTATTCTAATTTGCTGGGTAGAGCTCTAAAAAGAAAATATTTCTTAAAACTCCCGGGTGATTTACTTGAAAGCGAGGAACCTCACGGCGTTTTCGGCTGGGATATGATCGACCTGGCGATAAGAAAGGGAGAAATCGTGGTGGTCGAGGCGCCCATTGACGCCCTCACTCTCCGCCTTCAATTTGGTTTTAACGAAAGAGAAATCCCGGTGGTTTCCATCGCTGGCTTGGGACATCGTGAGCTCATCTGGTTGGCTAAGAGCCTCGGTCTAAGGAAAGTGATTGTCGGTGTTAATAACGACGAGCCAGGTCTGAATGCTTTCGTCCGGATAAGGGGGCTAATCAAATCACAGGTCCCTGGGATTAAAGTCACCATTCTCAACTCTCTTTTAAAAGCAATTGATCCCTCACTTCTTCCTCGTAAGACCGTGTGGCTTCCAGAAAAAGCGCCAAATCCCTGGCGACCTTGGAAAGATCCCAATGAACTCCTGACGGATACGAAACCGGGGCAAAGATATCGCTACTCTCCTCCAGAAGAATAGAGCCCTACCTCTTTGGAGACTGCTTTTTCTTTCTTGCCTTTCCCATCTGGCCGGCTTTGCGACGTTCTTTCTTACGCGGGTCACGGGTAAGAAGTTTATGCTTCTTTAAAGCAGCGTGATAAAGCTCCCTATTCTCTTTGTCTAAAGCCCTGGCTAAACTATGAACCACAGCGTCAAGTTGGCCATTTTTACCCGAACCCCTAACTTTAATGAGGGCATAGTACTTACCTAAAGTGTTGGTGACTTCGAAGGGTTTAAGATAAAGCACTTTGGTCACTTCTCCGGGAAAATATTCTCCAATTGGCTTCCCGTTGACAAAGGTCTCTCCTTTGCCGGAGAAAAGCCTCACTCTCGCGCTCGCGGTCTTCCGTCGGCCCACAGCAAAAACATAAGGCTTGCCCTTTTTCTTCTGGGCTCTTTTTGTCTTTGTTTCTGGTTTAGTCTCTTTTTTTGTTGCCATAAAAATTTCTAAAATGATTAACGATGAATGATAAATTCTTTGTTTTGATGGGGATGTTTTTCGTCAACGAAAATCTTAAGCCTTAAAAGCCTTTTTGTCTTTAATTTGTTCTTAGGCAGCATCCCGGCAACGGCGTGACGGACGATTTTCCTCGGGTCTGTTTCCATCTGTTTTTCATAGGGGATCTCCCGAAAGCCCCCCGGATAGCCAGAATGACGACGATAGAGCTTTTGTTCCGCCTTGCGACCAGTCACTTGAACCTTACTGGCGTTAATCACCACCACATAATCGCCACAGTCCAAATAACTAACAAAATAAGGCTTATCTTTACCAATTAAAAGACAGGCGATCTCTGTTGATAATCGCCCTAAAATCTTCCCTTTGGCATCAAATAGATGCCAAAAGCGTTTAATTTCACTTTCTTTTGTTGCCTTTGTCCTCATTTTTGATTTTTTTACCTTTTGCTTTTGGCTTCTCAGCAATCTCCTCTTTTTTCTCCTCCTTAATAACAGGCTTTTCCACAAGTTCTAATTTCACCACCAGGGCGTTGTCACCTCGACGTTGGTCGAGGCGAACAATCCGAGTAAAACCCCCGGGTCGATTCTTAAAAATTGGCCCTAATTCGTCGACAATCTTATTAACCGCCTCTTTGTTTTGAAGAAAGGCGCCAATTTGCCGCCTGGCATGAAGAGTTCCCAAACGGCCTTTAGCAATAAGCCTCTCTGCTAGCCGACGGATTGCCTTCGCTTTACTCTCAGTCGTCTTGATTTCTCCCTTAAGTACAAGTGCCCCAATCAAATTTTTAAAGAGAGCCTTACGTTGTTTCCGATCGCGGGATAACTTTTTACCGGCTACTTGATGCCTCATTTCTTCTTTTCCTTCAGACTCAACCCCTTTTGAGAAAGGGCCGCCTTAATCACACTAACCGACTTCTCACCTAAATTCTTAACCTTGGCGAGGTCGGCGGGTGCCGCTACGGTTAAATCACCGACTGTTCCGTAGCCTCCCTTACGCAGGGCATTAGCGATTCTCGTGGGGATATTTGTCTCTTCAACCGTTAATTTCAGCGTCTCGTCAGGCGCCGCCTCGACTTTTTCCGCCTTCGGCATCTTTTTAGGCTTAACCACCTGAGTGAAAAAGTCAATCAATATCTGGGCGCTTTGTTTTAGGGCTTCGCTCGGCTTAATCGTACCATCAGTAAAGATCTCTAAAATCAACCGGTCAAGGTCGGTCCGCCTTCCTACCCGGGTAGCCTCCACTCTATAGTTAACCCTCCGAATAGGACTAAAAGCGGCATCAACGGGAATAATCCCTAGCTTATCAACCTCTTGTTCTTCAGCCGGCAGATACCCATACCCCAACTCTACCGTTATTTCTCCCTTCAGGGTACTTTTCTTATCGGCAATCTTACCTAAAACAAGATCTTTATTAACAATCTCTACTCCACCTGGCGTTTTAATGTCGCCTGCCTTAATCTCTCCGGGACCTGACTTTTCTAGGCGTAACTTTGCCGCTTTCTTTCCCTCATATTTGAAACGAATCTGCTTGAGGTTTAGAATCAACTCGATAATGTCTTCTTTCAAGCCTTCTAATGTAGAGAACTTATGCTTGACTCTATTAATCTTCACTTGGGTAATGGCGGCTCCAGGAAGACTAGTCAACAACACTCTCCTTAAGGCATTCCCTAAAGTATAACCATAACCCTGTTCTAATGGCTCGATTATAAAAAGACCATGATCGGCAGACTCCTTTTCTTTTTTAATCTGAAAAATTGGTCCTAGCATTTAATCCTCCTTCTTCTTCGCTAACGCGAATAATATTCTACAATTAACTGCTCGCTAATGTCACCCCCCAATTCTTCTCTTTCTGGGAGGCGCTTCATTTTTCCAACGGCCGCTTTTCTCTCCAGCCAGATAGGAACTATTCTCTTCTTATCAGCCAATAATTGTTTGATCAACTCAATTTTCATTCCTTTAGTCGTCAAGCTCACTATTTCTCCTGGCTTAACCTGATAAGAAGGAATGTCCATCCTTCTTCCCTCAATAAGAACTTGTCCGTGATGGACCAGCTGTTTCGCTATTGATCTTGAAGGGGCTAAACCCAGACGGTAAACAACATTGTCCAATCTCGATTCTAAAAGCTGAAGAAGGGCCTCACCGGTAGCCCCTTTGACCTTGAAGGCTTTATCAAAATAGCGTTTAAACTGTTTTTCTTGAATTCCGTAAAGCCTTTTTACCTTTTGTTTTTCCCTCAATCGTTGTCCGTAGTCGCTCAACCTTCGTCCACTCTTATAACCATGTTGCCCTGGCGGTACGGCTCCCTTTCGTTCAATGGGACACTTGGGCGAAAAACAACGCTCACCTTTCAAAAAGAGTTTGATGCCTTCCCGGCGACAAAGTCTACATTTAGCGTCGATGTATCTAGCCATTTTTCTTTCCTTTCCTTCACCCAGAACGGGTTAGACTCTCCTTCGTTTCTTCGGTCTTGGACCGTTATGAGGAATCGGCGTGACGTCGGCAATTAAACTCATCCTTAATCCCGCCGTCCGTAAAACCCTTAGGGCGGCGTCCCTCCCCGGCCCCGGACCTTTAATATAAACCTCAACTTCTTTAATCCCTAAGGCCTGGGCTTTCTTTACAGTCTGATCAACCGCTGTCGTCGCCGCGTAGGGAGTCGACTTTCTTGCCCCCTTAAAACCGGCCGTTCCGGCTGTTCCCCAACACAGAACGTTTCCCTTATCATCGGTAAAAGTAACAACAACATTATTAAAAGTCGCTGATATATAAACCCTAGCCTTGGCTATCTGTTTCAACTCTTTTTTCATTCTGTCTTTCCTTTCTCCTTCTTAGTAACCTCCAGTCGAGCCATATCTCTCTTCCTTAAGGCGCCTATTGTCCTTCTTTTACCCCGCCTCGTCCGGGCATTCGATCGAGTCCGCTGTCCTCTGACAGGTAGGCCTTGAGTGTGCCGTATTCCTCGGTAACTACCAATCGTTTTCAGGCGCTTGATATTATCGGCTATTTTTTGCCGCAAATTTCCCTCAATTGGATACTCGTCGACAAGCTTCTGGAGTTTGGTAATTTCCTCCGCAGAAAGCTCTTTTACTCTCTTAGCGGGGTTAACTTTCGCCTTAGAAAGAACCTCACTAGAAATTTTTCGGCCAATACCAAAAATAACGGTCAAGCCGATATCGATTCTTTTTTCTTCTGGTAAGGTTACGCCTGCAATTCTTGCCATATCACCTATCCCTGCCTTTGCTTATGTTTAGGATTTTTACAAATAACATAAACCCGGCCGCGCCGACGGACGGTCTTACAATCTTTACACATTTTTTTCACACTAGCTCGGACTTTCATGGCAATCTATTTATAACGATAAACGATTCTTCCTCTAGTCTCATCGTAAGGCGTCATTTCCACCTTAACTCTATCGCCCGGCATGACTTTGATGTGGTGAATTCGCATCTTGCCCGCGAGATAACACAAAATCTCTCGGCCATCATCAAGCTTTACCCGAAACGTCGTGTTGGGGAGTGCCTCTGTAATGGCTCCCTCCATTTCAATCTTTTCCTGCTTGCCGGCAGGTTTACTTCTCAAATTGGCAATGGTCTCTTCTTTCGCGGCCATTTCGCTATTTTATCAAACCTATAGTCATGAAGCAACCGTTAAAATTAGTGGTTGGGTTTCAGTCACCAGAATGGTGTCTTCGAATAATCCCGCCAAACTACCATCTCTAGTCTTGACTGTCCACCCGTCTTTGACTAAAACTACGGCTGGGTTCCCCTCGGCATAAATCACTTCTATCGCTAAAGTCATCCCTGGTTTAAGTTCAGGAGTTTCTTCAACTTTCCCGCCTAAAAAGCAAGGAATCTGGGGTGCTTCGTGTAATTTTCTACCTACTCCATGGCCAATTAGAGCCCAGACGGGATTAAATCCAAACTTTTTAATCTCCCGCTCAATTGCTTGAGAAATATGACCAACATAATTTCCCGCTTTTCCC
>Ga0315285_10001533_pt1 | contig 24285 bp, 25 predicted proteins | sample YL17G09_36_MG_FD_203698 | JGI IMG/M metagenome (GOLD analysis project Ga0315285, IMG submission 203698) | Sediment microbial communities from Yellowstone Lake, YNP, Wyoming, USA - YL17G09_36 | ecosystem: Environmental > Aquatic > Freshwater > Lake > Sediment | place: USA: Wyoming | collected... | reverse complement strand
CAGCTTCCAGGTCCGCGAACGTCTCCGCCAGGATAGGAAGACTCAGGGTCAACGAGGCGCCTTTCAGCCGGTGAGCTTCCTTCTCGAGATCCTTGAATCGTCCGGCGCGCGCCAGGCTCCCGGCGCGAGCGATCCCCTTGGTCGCATCTTTGAGGTAGAGGACGATGAGCTCGTCGAGGAAGGCGGGGTCCCCGCCGGCCGCGCGCAGCGCAGCCCTCTTGTCCAAGGGGGACGGGGACGAAACCTGTTTGTTCATCATGCCCTCAGACGCTCTTTGTCCTCTTTTTGGCCCGGCCCGGTTTGAACATGACGACGAGATTCCGGCCCTTGGCTTTGGCCTCATAGAGGGCCTTGTCGCTGGCTTGGAGGAGCTGGCGCAGGGTGATGTGATGAAAACTCTCCGAGGTAGCCCCCCCGCAGGAAATGGTCACCTTGAGGATTCCCCGTTCGGTCTTGAAACGCTGGCGGGCGACCGAGACGCGGAGACGCTCGGCGATCTTCTCGAGATGGCTGCTCTGACAATCGGGAAGGACGACGACCATCTCATCCCCCCCGTAGCGGCCGATCTTGTTGTAGCGGCGGATATTGACCTTAAGGCAGTTCGCGATCCGGGTCAGGACCTGATCTCCGACAGCGTGTCCGAAGGTATCGTTGATCCTCTTGAAATGGTCGACGTCGATCATGATGACGCCGATCGAGCTCCGCTCCCGGCGGGATTTGTCGAGCTCATCCTCGAGGAATTCGAGGATGGAGGATCGGTTCCAGAGCCCGGTCAGGCTGTCGTGGGCGGCCAGATCCTTGATCTCTTGGCGGGACACGAGAAGCTTGTCCTCGAGTCCGAGGATGCGGAGCCCGGTCTGAAGCCGAGCCTTGAGCTCGAGGAGATTGACGGGTTTCGTCATGTAATCGTCGGCGCCGGCCGAGAGCCCCCGGATGATGTCATCGAAGTAGTCCCGGGCGGTCAGGAGAATAATGTAGGTATAGGTCGCCCGCTTCTTGCGGCGGACCTTCCGGCAGAGCTGGACGCCGTCCATCTTGGGCATCATCCAGTCCAGGATGGCCAGACGGAGACCCCTTCTTTCGATCTGTTCCCAGGCTTCCTCGCCGTTCTTGGCCCGGACGACGCCGAAGCCCCATTTCCTGAGCGTCTTTTCCAGGACTTTGGCGGCCAGGACGTCGTCGTCGGCGACCAGGACGGTCATCGGTTCGGAAGCAACCGGTTTGAATATGCGCGTGGATGGCCGGTCACTGAGCATGGCGCTTTCCCTTTCGCGTTTTGGATAGGATGTCGGCGATCATTTTAAACATATCCTCGGGATGGAGCGGCTTGGCCAGATACCCGTCCATGCCGGCCGTCAAGCAGCGCTCCCGGTCCCCCATGAGAGCGTGGGCGGTCAGAGCGATGATCGGCAAATGCTCCCCGCTCGTCGCTTCCCGGCGCCGGATCCGGGACGTGACCTCGAACCCGTCCATATTGGGCATCTGGACGTCCATCAGGACGAGGTCGAAGCGGTCTTTCTCCAAGAGCTTCAAGACCTGGCGGCCGTCCGAGGCAAGGCCCACCGAATGGCCCTGTTGAACGAGCATCCGTTCCGCCACTTTCTGGTTGATGACGTTGTCCTCGGCCAACAGAATTCGGAGGTGTCGAGATCCGGACTTGTCCCGGAGGCGGCCGTTCCTGGCGGCCTTCGGAACGGGGCGCGGCCGGCCCGTCAGGCCGGCCAGGAGGAGCTTCCTCAATTCGGCGGGGTCGACCGGTTTGGGCAAGGAGGCGAAGATCCCCGTTCCGGGCGCTGGACCGTTCGCGCCCGATATTCCGGCAGAGGTGAGAAGGATGATCCGAAGCTCGGCCAGCCCCGGGATCTTTTGGAGCCTGCCCAGCCAGGCCGGTCCGCTTCTCTCCGCCAGGCCCGCGTCGATTAAAGCCAGCGGAACGCGGACGTCTTCCTTGGCTTTTTCGGTCAAGACGGACAGAGCCGCCGCTCGGTCGGGAGCGGGCAGGGGGACGAGTCCCCATCGCGAGAGGATGTCGCACTCGATCCGCCGCGCAGCCGTGTTGTCGTCGACGACCAGGACGGCCTTGTTCTTGAGAATCCGGCCGGAGGCCTCCCTGGCGGGCGCTCTTTTGCGGCGGGGGAGGTCGAAGCGGACCGTGAAGCGGAAGGTACTTCCTTGGCCGACCTTGCTCTCGACCCAGATCGTCCCTCCCATCAACTCGACGAGCTGGGAGGAGATGGACAGCCCCAGGCCGGTTCCCTTGTAGGTTCGGGACCAAGAACCGTCCGCTTGGACGAAGGGCTGGAAAATCATGTTCTGTTTCTCGAGCGGGATGCCGATCCCGGTGTCCTTGACCGAAAACTCCAGGAGGACCTTGTCCTTGGACGCCCATTTGGGACGGACGGTCACGACGACTTCGCCGCGCTCGGTGAATTTGACGGCGTTGGCCTCGAGGTTGAGGAGGACCTGACGGAGACGTTGCGCATCTCCGATGACCGAGGGAGGGAGGTCCGGATCGATGTCGAGAGCCAGCTCGATGCCTTTCTTGTGCGCCTCCAGGGCCAGCGAGGACACGGCCTGTCGGATGGATTCTCCCAGGCGGAACTCGGTCGGATGGAAGTCGATCTTGCGGGCCTCGATTTTTGAGAAATCCAGGATGTCGTTGATGATCGTCATCAGGGAATCGGCCGAGGATAGGATCGAGAGCAGGTAATCCTTCTGTTCGGGCCGGAGGGGGGTTCCCAGGGCGAGGTCGGTCATGCCCAGGATCCCGTTGAGCGGGGTTCGGATCTCGTGGCTCATATTGGCCAGGAACTCGCTCTTGGCCCGGCTGGCCTCCTGGGCCTGGAGCCTGGCCTGGACGAGCTCGGTCACGTCGATCAGGTTGAGCAGGATGCCGTCATAGCCGATTTTCCCCAGGACGGGCTGAAGGCGGAGGGCCGTCTCGATCCCGGCCAACGGCATTTGGATGGTCACGGGCGGGGCGGCCGGGTCGGTCCTGAATCCCTGGATGAGGGTCCGGAGACGGGCCTCGCCGATCCCGGTCGGGAGGTCCCAGAGGCTCCGGCCGATGACCTCGCCGCGGCGCAGCCGGAACAACCGAAGGAAGTAGCTGTTGGCCTCGACGACGCGGTCCTGGCCGTCGGCGAAGACGACGCCCTCCTGCATCCCGGAGATCATGGCCGAGAGCTTGCTGGCCTCCTTCTGGAAGGCTTCCTCGGCCCGTTTGAGCTCCGCGATATCCGTGAAGGCGGACAGAACCCCCTTGAAACGGCCCCGCTCGATCAGGGACTGAGCTCCGATCAGGACCGGGACCTCCCGGCCGTCCTTGGTCAGGATGCGGGCCTCGTAGGCTTCGCGGGTTTTCATCCTCCGGACCCGTGCCTTCCGGTCGATCTTTTGAATTTCCAAGGCCGGGACGATCTTCGTCCAGTGCAGTCCGACGAGTTCCTCGGCCCGATAGCCGAGGAGCCTTTCCAGACTGGGGTTGATGAACGTGATGATCCCTTTGCTGTCCTCGATCAGGATTCCCTCGGCCAGGCTGGAGACGATGTTTTGGTTGAAGTCTTTGAGCTCGGTCAGCTCGGCCTCGACTCTCCGGCGGCGGTCCTCCTGGCGGATGATCCGGAGGGCGAATCCCAGGTCGCGTCCGATTTCCCCGAGAAGCCTGCTGTCGTGTTCGCCAAGCCGGGGGTGTCCCTTATGTCCGGCGACGCACAGGAAGCCGAATTTTTCCCTGCCATAGCCGAGGGGGAGGCAGCGCGACCAGGTCCTGCTTCCCGGGGGCGCGAGGGGACAGCGCCGACGAGCGATCGGAACACATTCCTTCGGATTGCAGCGGAGCGACGTCCTCCCCTGAATCCGTCTTCCGTTCCGGGAGCGGGGAAGCGGCCGGCGCTTTTCGTCGTTCAGGAAAAAGCGGACCTTCCCGAATCCCCCCCGCGACTCGAGGCTACGGCCGGCAGAGTGGAGCAGAGCTCGGGCGTCCGTTTTCCTGCTGATGAGGGAGTGGACGTCTCCGCAAACGCGGAGAAGCCTGCTCAGATGAAGGATCTCGGCTGTGGGGGATCGCTGGTCGATAGGACCTCCTCCTTCTCGATATCCTATAGGAACGCCGCCGCCTGAAAGAACCCGGACGACGCCCGCTTCCTAAGCGGCAGAACCATGATATCCTATTCCCACGGCCGGTCAATCGCCTCTAAAGGTGAATCCCCGGGTGATATTTCCTCCCGGCGGGACTCCCCCCTCTTGGCTTTTTGTCCCCGTTTCCCTATAATGTCAATGTCGGCGGGCCATGAAAGACAACAAGATTTTAACGTTTTCCATGGGCTTTATCGTCGTCGTCCTGGCCGGGGTCGTCCTGAGGATCGCCAAGCCCGTCCTGTTCCCCTTCTGCCTGGCCTTGCTCCTCTATTTTGTCCTGGCGCCCATCCTGGATGTCCTCGTCCGCCTTCGGATTCCCAAGGCGGTCGCCATCGTGGTCATCGTTCTCTTCTTCTTCCTGGCCCTGTACCTCATGGGCGCTATGTTCTACTCGAGCGGGAAAACCTTCAGCGCCCAGCTCCCTCAATACGGGGACCGGGTCAACGAGGTCTTGGAATACCTCAGGGGGCGAATGGCGGCTTGGCATATCAAATGGGATCCGACTGCCTTAATGGGTGCCCTCGACATCAACAAAATCGGCGCGGTCCTTCTCTCCTCGCTGGGTTCGTTCCTGTCGTTCCTTTCGAACCTGTTTCTGATCTTCATTTTTCTCATCTTCATGCTGGCCGGCCGCGGCAAGATGAAGATCAAGGTCGATCGGGCCTGCCCCAAGTCCCGGGCCCGGACGATCAACCAGGTCATGGATAAGATCGACCGACAGGTCCAGAAGTACCTGGCTATCAAGACGATCATCAGCCTGATGTCGGCGGCCTCGGCGACGCTGGTCCTGGTCCTGTTCGGGGTCGAATTCGCCATCGTCTTCGGATTGCTGATTTTCTTGTTGAATTACATCCCCAACATCGGCTCGGTCATCGCGAATTTCCTTCCCGTGCTGTTCGCCTTTTTCCAGTTCGGGTCGATTTGGCCCGCGCTCTGGATCCTGCTCTTCATCACGATTTCGGACAACATCGTCAGCAAATTCGTCGAGCCGAAGCTGATGGGGAGGGGCTTGGGCCTCAGCCCGCTGGCCGTCCTGTTTTCCCTCTTTTTCTGGGGCTGGCTGTGGGGGATTCCCGGCATGATCCTGGCCGTCCCGATCACGGCCGTCATCAAGATCGTCTGCGGAAACGTTCCTGCCCTGCGCTTCGTCGAATCGCTCCTCAGCACCTGAAGGGCGTCAGGCCGGCGTGATGAGTTTGGGACCGCCGCCGGGCCCGGCCTTCCGGTCGAACATCTCGCTCAGCCGGTCGAGGAATGTCCGGCCTTCCCATCGATCCCGGGCCAGGGCTTTGATCGTCCTGATCAAAAAATCGATAGCGGCCGTCCGGTCCTCGAGCGAGTAGGGCTCGGCCATTCCGGCGATCAGGGCCGTCCGCTCGAAGCGGCAGCGGCTGACCGTCAGGTAAACGGCCTCCCCGGCCGCGTTTCCGGGCCGGAGGGTTTCGCCGGGGAGGATCAGGCGGCGTTCGCCCTTGGCGAGTTTATCCTTGGCGTATTCGCAGGCGAGCAGGGCGTTCTTATCGTTGAAGGCCGCGTTCCGGTCCGCGATCTCCTTGAGGGTCGCTTCGACGGAAAAAAGCATCCACTTCATCCGGTCGTCCAAGGCCGGCTCCCTCTTCCGAGGAGCGGAACCGGAGGCCGGCGTCTCCCTGCGTTCCAGAACTTTTTTTTCCTGATAGGGCGCATGCCGGGCGAGGTATTCGCAGCCGGCCGGGCAGTGGATGTCCTTCCCCCGGATGCGGCCGCAGCAGAGGGCGCAGATATCGCTTCCCAGGGCCGGACAGCGGCGCCGGGCTTTTCTTGCGTCGCAGCGGGAGCACTTGGCCATGATCTTGCCGGGCGGCGCCTATTTCTTCTTGAAGAAGAACGTGTCGTCGGACAGGGACTTGATCTTTCGGCCCCACATCTTCTTGATGGCTTTCTGGGCCGCTTTCTGTTCGGCGGCCTTCTTGGACGGGCCGCCGGCGCGGGCCAGAGCGCGGCCTTCGAGTCCGACCTCGACCGTGAATTCCTTCTTGTGATCGGGGCCGGCCGATTCGATCAGCCGGTAGACGGGAGGCGGCCAATCCTGCTTCTGGAAGTGCTCCTGGAGGGCGGACTTGTAGTTGTTGATCAGGATGTCCTTGTTCTTGAGCTTTTTGAACGAGGATTCGAGGAGCGGCCAGAGGACGTGCCGGGAGGCCTCGTAGCCGCCGTCGAGGTAGAGGGCGCCCATGACGGATTCGAAGGCGCCGGCCAGGATCGTCTTCTTCTTACGGCCGCCGCTCTTCTCCTCGCCTTTCCCCAGCCGGACGACCTTGTCCAGCTTGATCTTCAGGGCGAACTCGGCCAAGCCGAGGGTGCTGGAGGCGGACGATTTGAGCTTGGACAGCTCGCCCTCGGACAGGTCGGGGTAGGCCGCGCAAACGTAATCGGCCACAATCAAGCCCAGGACGGAATCGCCCAGGAACTCGAGGACCTCATTGTCGCGCGGGGCCTGATCGGGGGCCTCGTAAGCGAAAGAACTGTGGGTCAAGGCCTGGACAAGAAGGTCCTTGTTCCGGAACGGATATCCGAGCTTCTTTTCAAGGGCGGACAGATTCATTCTTTAGCGAAGGGATAGACGATCCTCCCGCCGACGATCGTCATGACCGGCGTGCCTTTGAGCTTCCAGCCTATAAAAGGGCTGTTCCGGCTCTTGGACATGAACTCGCCGGCTTCGACCACGATTTCCTTGCCGAGGTTGAGGAGGACGAGATCGGCGTCGGCCCCGGGACCGATCCGGCCTTTCCCGTCCAGACCCAGGATGCGGGCCGGGTTCGAGGCGCAGAGCTCGACGAGCCGGCCGAGCGGGATGATCTTTTTATGGACGAGCCGGTCGAGCAGGACCGACACGGCCGTCTCCAGCCCGGTGATCCCGAAGGGAGCCAGGTCGAATTCCTGGTCCTTGTCCTCGGCGGCGTGCGGGGCGTGGTCGGTCGCGATGACGTCGATCGTCCCGTCCCTGACGGCGTCGAGAAGGGCCTCGACGTCCTCCTCGCTCCTGAGGGGCGGGTTCATCTTGAAGTTCGTGTCGTAGGATTCCAGGGCGGCGTCGGTCAGGACGAGGTGATGGGGAGTCGCCTCGGCCGTGACCCGGACCTTGCGGGCCTTGGCCTCACGGACGCAACGGGCGGCGCCCTTGACGCTCAAGTGGGCGATGTGGACCCGGGCCCCGGCCTGCTCGGCCAGGATGATGTCCCGGGCGACCATGATCTCCTCGGCCGAGGCGGGCATGCCCCGAATCCCGAAGCGATGGGAGCAGAAGCCCTCGTGCATATGGCCGTCCTCGCTCAGGCTCCGCTCCTCGCAGTGGTCGATGACGAACGGCTTGAGGGGCAGCGCGTACTCGAGGGCCCGGCGCATCAGGAGGCTGTTGGCGACGGGCTTGCCGTCGTCCGAGAAAGCGACGGCCCCGGCCGCGGCCAGATCGGCCAGGTCGGCGAGCTCCTCGCCTTTGAGTCCCTTGCTGATGGCGGCGATCGGGAGGACGTTGACGACGGCGTTCTTGCGGGCCTCGGACAGGATGTATTCCGTGACGCCGGTGTTGTCGTTGGGGGGAACCGTGTTAGGCATGCAGCAGATCGTCGTGAAACCGCCCCGGGCGGCGGCCAGGCTTCCGGTCCGGATCGTTTCCTTGTTCTCCTGGCCCGGCTCGCGAAGATGAACGTGCATATCGATGAACCCGGGCGCGACGACGAGCCGGGAAGCGTCCACCGTCTTGACGTCCTCGACCTTGATCTGGGGCTTGAGTTCGACGATTTTGCCCTTGTCGATCAGGATATCCAGGGTTTCGTCGATCCCGGAGGCCGGATCGACGACCCGCCCGTTTTTAACCAACATTTTCACTGTCTTTGCCTCCTAACAGCAGGTAGAGGACGGCCATCCGGATGGCGACCCCGTTCTCGACTTGCCTGAGGATCAGGGACTGGGCCGAGTCGGCGACGTCGGGGGCGATCTCTAAGCCGCGGTTGATGGGGCCGGGGTGCATGACGACGGCGCCCTTGGCCGCCCTGGCGACCCGTTCGGCCGTCAGCCCGTAGAGCCGGCTGTACTCCCGGATGGAGGGGAAAAAGCTCTTCTGCATCCGCTCGAGCTGGATGCGGAGCATCATGATGACGTCCGCGCCCTCCAAGGCCTTATCGAAATCGTGCTGGATCTTGACGTCGAAGGCCCCGAAGGCCGGGGGGAGGAGGGTCGGCGGGCCGCACAGAGTCAGGTCGGCGCCCAGCTTCTTCAGGCAGTGGATGTTCGAGCGGGCGACCCGGCTGTGGAGGATGTCTCCGCACAGCACGACCTTGAGGTCCTTGAAGGACTTCTTCTCCTGCTTGATCGTGTAGGCGTCGAGCAGGGCCTGGGTCGGGTGCTCGTGGAGGCCGTCGCCGGCGTTGATGATGTGGGAACGGCAGAAGGTCGTCAGGTAGTGGGCCGATCCCGAGGAGCCGTGGCGGATGATGATGGCGTCCGGCCGCATCGCCTCCAGAGTCAGGATCGTGTCCCGCAGGGTTTCGCCCTTGACGACGGCCGAGGTCTGCTTGCTGAAGTTCAGGATGTCGGCGCTCAGCCGCCTGCCGGCGAGCTCGAACGAGCTTCGGGTCCTGGTGCTGGCCTCGTAGAAGAGGTTGATGATCGTCTTTCCGCGCAGGGTCGGGACCTTCTTGATCTCCCGGGTCGAGATCTCGAGGAAGGAATCGGCCGTTTGGAGGATGAGCCGGATCTCGGACGGCTCGAGCTCCTCGATCCCCAGCAGGTGTTTGGACTTGAGCTCCAAGGGGTCTCCTCTCCGTCTATCTATTTCTTGAGGTCGGCGGGCTCCGTGATCAGGACTTCGTCGGTGTCGTCGATCTCCTTGAGCCGGACCTGGACGGTCTCGCGGCGCGAGGTCGGCAGAAATTTGCCGACGTAGTCGGCCCGGAGCGGGAGCTCGCGGTGGCCGCGGTCGATCAAAACCAGGAGCTGGATCGTCTGGGGCCGGCCCAGGTCGAACAGGGAGTCCATGGCGGCCCGGATCGTCCGGCCCGTGAACAGGACGTCGTCGACCAAGAGGACGTCCTTCTTGTTGATCGAAAATTCGATCTCGGTCTTCTGGACTTCGGGCTGGCTCTCGATCTCGCCGATATCGTCCCGGTAGAGGGTGATGTCCATGACGCCGACCGGGACCTCGACCCGCTCGAACTCCTTGATGAGCTGGGCGATCCGCTTGCCGATGTAGATGCCCCGGGTCCGGATTCCGACGATGGCCAGGTTTTTGAGGTTCCGGTTCCGCTCGATGATCTCGGTGGTCATCCGGTGCAGGGACCTCCGGATCTTGTTGTTGTCCATGACTTTGGCTTTGATTTTGTCGTCCATGACCGTCCTCCTCGGAGCGTTTCCGGGACCGACCGGGCCCCTCGCGGCCGGTGTTCGGCCGCGGTTGGAGTCCTAAAAATGCTATATCTCGGGGAAAAAGTCAAGCCGACCGGCGGAAGCGGGCGCGGGCGGCCGCCGCGTCCTTCTCCATTTGGCGGACGAGAGCCCCGGCATCCGGGAATGTCCGGTCGTTTCTGAGCTTTTTGAGGAATTGAACGCGAACCGGGCGGCCGTAGAGGCTCCCCCGGAAGTCGAGACAATGGACCTCGATCGAAATTCCTCTTTCGAAAAAAGTCGGCCTGTTTCCGATATAGGCCAGGGCGGGGAGGGCGCGGCTTCCCGCGACGACTCGGGCGATGAAGATTCCTCCCGGAAGGAGCTCATTGGGCGTGCGGATGTTGGCGGTCGGGAAGCCGAGGGTGCGGCCGCGGGCCCGCCCCCGAACGACGCGGCCCTCGATCTCGTAGGGCCGTCCCAGCAGGCGATTGGCCTCGCCGATCCGGCCCGCTTCGAGGAGGCTCCTTATCCGGGAGCTTGAAACGAGCGTGCCGCTTCGACGGAGGGGCGGGACGGCCTTGACCAAGAAGCCGAATCGGGCTCCCTCAGATTTAAGCGAAGCGATGCTTCCTTCCCGTTTGTTCCCGAACCTAAAACCTGCGCCGACGACGACGATCCTGGCCTTGAGCCGCCTGACAAGGATGTTTTCGACGAACCGGGCGGCCGGGAGATGGGCGAAGCTCCGGTTGAACGCCATGATCCTCACGTCCGGGACCCCGATCCGCCGGATCTCACGGTCGCGGCGGGGCAGGGTCTGGATCATCCGGAGCGCGCTCCGGCCCAGGACCTTCTCGGGGTGAGGGGAGAAGGTGAGGACGACCGGCCGAAGACGGCTGCGGCGCGCGGACTCGACGAGCGTCTTCAGGATTCGCCGATGTCCGAGGTGAAGGCCGTCGAAGTTTCCGATGGCGACCGCCGTCGGGCGACGGCTCCGGGTAAGCTGGGACGGCCGGGTGATGAGGACCATGCCTTCAGGTGGAGATGATCTTGGATTTCTTGAGATAGTTCATCTTAAGCTGCTGGAGGCAGGAGCCGAGCAGGACCTCCTCGTCCTTTTCCAGGTTGCCCTTGGTCCGATCGTTGAGGAGGTCGAGGACGTCGATGAGCCGTTTGGCGAAGTCGAGGTCCTCCTCGGTCTTACCGGTCTGGGGGTCTTCGATCAGGCCCAGCTTGATCGAGGCCTGGATGTAGAGGGGTAGGACGATCGTCGAAAATTCAATGGGGGGGAGGAACCTCTGACTTTTTTCGGTTTTGCCTTCTTCGCTCATGATCGAGCCTCATCATACACCGTCACCGGCGAGTTTTCAAGGACAGCCCGGCTACTCCAAATGGTGACGCTTATCTGTGTCCCCGAAAGAGACACAGATAAGCGTCACCAGATGAGGCCGATCACGGCCAGGAGGAGGAAGCAGGCGAGGACGAGGATGATAAGGGCCTGGGTCATCGGCCGATAGAGGTCGGGGGAGTAGGGTGCCCCAGCCTTTCCTCGGGTCAGGACCGATGCCGGGTTCCGTCCGAAAGCGGCGGCTTTCCTGACGATCCCCGCGACCGTCCGTTCGGTCCAGTCGAAGACCGAGCCCGGACCGTCGACGAAGATGCGGCGGGCCGCCCCGGCCGGTCTCCGGTAGAACCAGTCGAGGTCGAGAAGGGCTTTTTCTTTGGGTTTGATCAGGCTTTTGAGCAACCAGAAGGCGAGGAAGGTCAGGCTGAGAAGAATAACGGCCTCGACGAGATGGGAAACCGTGTAAGGCTTGTAGGAGACGGCATGGGGCAGAAAACGGTAAAGCAGGCCGGGGGCGAGCCCGTACCCGATGCAGAGGAGCGCGACGAGCCCCATCCCCATCTCCATGTTCCGTGGAAGCGGCCCGGCCTTTGCACCCCGCGGTTTTGCGAACCAGGCGTAGTAAGGCAGTTTTAATCCGACGCTGAAGAACGTGCCCGCCGAAGCCAGGGTCATCAACGCCCAAGCTAACGGGAGATGGGCTTCCTTGGCGGCGCTGAGAACCATGGACTTGCTGATGAATCCATTGAAGAGAGGGACGCCTGATATGGAGAAAGCGGCAATCATGTAGAGAGCGAGCGTCTTGGGCATGGAGCGGGCCAGGCCGCCGAGCTCGCTCAGCTTCGAGCGGCCGGTTGCCTCGATTACGGCGCCTGCGGCCATGAACAGGAGGGCCTTATAAAGGATATGGCTGTAAGCGTGGGCGGCCGAACCGTTGATCCCGAGCTCGGTCCCGATGCCGGCCCCGGCGACCATGAACCCGACCTGGGAGACGATGTGGTAGGCGAGGACGCCGCGGATATCGTCGGCCAGGATGGCGTAGGCGACGCCGTAAAGCGTCATCATGACGCCGAGGACGAGGAGGATCTTCCAGCCGGGGAAGACGCGCAGGAGGACGTAGACAGCGGCCTTGGTCGTGAAGGCGCTCATGAACACGGCGCCTGTGACTGTCGCTTTTGGGTAGGCGTCCGGCAGCCAGGCATGAAGAGGAGGGCAGGCCGCGCTCAAGGCGATCCCGGCCAACATGAGCCAGGGACCGAGGGCTGTCCCCGGCGCGAAGCGGATAATACCCAGGCTCCCTCCCTGCGAGAGATGCACGAGGATGCCCGCGAAAAGAAGCCCACCGCCGAAGACATGAACGAGAAGATACCGGGTGCCCGCCGATTCCGATTCGGAAGTCCGGCGCGCCCAGACCAGGTAGGTCGAGGCGAGGGCCATGATCTCCCAGAAGATGAGAAGCGTCAGGAGGTCGCCGGCCAAAACGACGCCCAGCCCGCTTCCCGCGTAGAGGAGCGCGGCCGACTGCTGGCCGGCGTCCTTGAGATGGAAGGCATAGATGCCGCCGGCCAGGGCGATCAGGGCGAAGATGATCCCGAACACCCGGCTCAGGGCGTCCATTCGGACGAGCACGAGCGTATAGTCCATAACCCGGAGCGTCCGGACCGCTCCGTCCGGAATCGAAAAGACGAGGGCCAGGGCGAGAAGACAGAAGAACAGGAAGGCAGGGGACCTCAGCCGGCGCGGCAGGAACGGGACGAGGACGGCACCGGCCACAGCGACCAGGCCGGGAGGGATCGGAGCGTTGGCGGGGATCATGATCCCGGGCCTCCGAAGACACTCGCGGCCGCGGCCGCGGCTAAGCGGTAAAAGCGGAAGAAAAGGTCGGGATAAAGGCCGAGCCCGAGCGAGAGGCCGGCCGTGACGAGCAAAGGAATGACCAGGGCCGGGGATGCTTCCTTGGCGTTCGCCGGTAACGCTCCTTCCTTGAAAAACGCCCTGCGGACGATCGGAAAGAAATAGCCCGCGTTGAGGAGCCCGCTGAGGACGAGCAGGGCCAGGGCGTAGCTCCGGCCCGCCTGGAGCGAACCCAGTCCCAGGTACCATTTGCTGACGAATCCGTTCAGGGGCGGGATCCCGGCCAAGCCGATCGCCCCGACCGTAAAGGCGCCCATGGTCCAGGGCATGACCTTACCGATCCCGTCCATCTCGCTGATCTTTTCCTTGTGGAGGTTGACGTAGATTGCCCCGGCGCAGAAGAACAGAGTGATCTTAAGGGTTGCGTGAAATGCGAGGTGGAGAAGGCCGCCGGCGAGGGCGGCCGGCGCGAGCAGGGCCGTACCCAGCGCGATGTAGGACAGGTGTCCGACCGTCGAATAGGCGAGCCGGCGCTTGAGGTTGTCCTCGCGAAAAGCCAGGAGCGAAGCGAGCAGGATGGTCGCGGCGGCGAAACCGGCCAGCACGATGTTGAGCCCGAGCTCGGCCATCAAGCGGGGACCGAACACGAAGCCCGTGACGCGGATGATGCCGAAGACGCCCGACTTGACGACGGCGACGGCGTGAAGGAGGGCGCTGACCGGCGTCGGCGCGACCATGGCCGTCGGAAGCCAGCCGTGGAGGGGCATGATCGAGGCTTTGACGCCGACCCCGGCCAGGAACAGGATAAAGAGGATCTTCACGGTCCGGGCCGAAAGGGTCGTCGCGGCCAGGAAGCCGCCCGGCACGAATTCAATCCGCCCCGCCGTCTGCCAGGTCAGGGCCGTCGCCGCGATCAGGAGGACGCCGGCCGTCAGCGTGTAGACCAAGTATTTACGGCCGGCCCGGACAGCCTCGTCCGTCTCCTTGTGGATGACGAGCGGATAGGTGGCCACGGTCAAAATCTCGTAGAACAGGACGAAGGTCAGGAGGTTGGCGGCGAAGGCGACGCCGACCGTCGCCGAGAGGCAGACGGCGAACGCGGCGTAATAGCGGGTCTGGCGGCGCTCGCCCAGTCCGCGCATGTATCCGATGTTGTAGACCGAGGTCAGGATCCACAGCCCCGAGGCGACCAGGGCGAAGAAGACTCCGGCCGGATCGGCCTTCAATGCCAATCGGACGCCCGGGGCGAGTTCGAAGAGGCGCGCTTCGGCGACACGTCCGGCCAGGACCTGGGGGAGGAGGGCGAGGACGAGCCCGAACTTAGCGACGGAGGCCGCCAGCGTCCAGAATTCCCGGAGGTTGGGGCGGCTCGAGCTGAGGAAAATCAAGGGCACGGCGGCCAGGGAGACGGCCACGGCCAGGAGCGGAATGAGCGAGGGGAAGGTCGTTTCCATAATGTAGTATTAGAACATGGCCGAGGTGACGATTTTTCCGATGACGCCCTTGACGATGAACGCGTTGAGTACGCCCAGACCGATCAGGGCCGCGGCCAGGACGAGAACCGGGACGAGCATGGACGCGGACGCTTCGGTCCGGGGCTCGGCTGCGGACGACCCGTTCGCCAGCGCTAAGCCCCGCCTTTCAAGGCGGGGACGAGAAGCGACACTTTTGTACTCAGCCCCTTTAGAGGGGATGGGGCTGAGTGGGCTCAGGGTTAACCCCGAACAAGCCCCGGCAGTCATGCCGGGGAGTTGAGGGGTTGACTCCGCCCGGGCGAAGTAGATTCTCTCGATGACGCGAAAGAAATAGACGGCGTTGAGGAGGCTGCTCAACAGGATGACGGCCAGGAAAATCCACTGCTTTTTCGCGACGGCGCCCAAGGCCAGGTACCATTTGCTGAAGAACCCCGCCAGGGGCGGAATGCCGATCATGGACAGGGCGCCGACCGCGAAAGCGGCCGTCGTCCAGGGCATCCGGCGCCGGGTCGATCCGTCAAGGCGGGCGATGTCGGAATGCCCGAGGATCGTCCGGAAATTTCCGGCGACCAGAAAGAGGAGGGCCTTCATGGCCGCGTGATTCATGAGGTGGAGGACGGCGCCGATGAGCCCGAGCGGATTGGCCAGCCCGATGCCGAGCCCGATGTAGCCGACCTGGGCGATCGAGCTGTAGGCCAGCATCCTCTTGAGCTCGGTCTGGGCCATGGCCATGATCGAGCCGTAGAGGATGCCCGCGGCCGCCAGCCAGCCGATGACCGTCGTCACCGGGATGGTTCTCGAGACATAGGCCGTGCCGAATATGAAAAATAAGACACGGATGAGGACATAGGCTCCGACCTTGGTCCCGATCGGCGCGATCAGAGCCGAGGAGGAGGAGGGAGCGTAGGTATACGAGTCGGGGAGCCAGCCGTGGAGGGGGAAGAGGGCCATCTTGAGCCCCATCCCGGCCACGATCAGGCCGAGCCCGATAACGACGGCCGGCTCGTGGCCGACGGCGGGCAGGATGGCCTTGAGGTCGGCCATGTTGAGCGTTCCCGTCATCGTGAACAGGAAGCCGAGTCCGAGGAGGTAGAAGCAGGCCCCGATCGTCCCCAGGATCAGGTAGCGGATGGCGGCTACGGGCGCCTTGCGGCTCCCGACCGCGATGAGTCCGTAGAGAGAGAGCGAGGCGATTTCGAGCCAGACATAGAGGTTGAAGAAGTCGCCGGTCACGACGATCCCGTTGAAGCCGCAGAGCATCAACACGGCCACCGCGTAGTAGGGGACGTGCTTGCCGGATTCGGGAATCTCGCGATCGACGACTTTCTTGGCATGGACGAGGACGAGAAAGCCGATCGTGTTGATGACGAGAAGGACGAAGGCGGACAGGGGGTCGAGGACGTACTCGATCCCGATCGGCGGCGGCCAGCCGCCCATGTGGTAGTGGATGGGGCCGAGGCTGAGGGCCTTGACCAGGTTGAGGATGCTCAGCCCGACCGTCGTGAGAGATACGGCCAGGGCGAGCCAACGGGCGAGGCGGCGCTCGATCAGGGCGAAAAGGGGGATGGCGATGGCCGTCGGCAGAAGGAGGACGACCGGCAGGGCCGGCGAGTTATTCCATATCCAGGTCATTTTTCATCCGCTCGACGAGCTCGTCTTCGTGAAGAGTTCCGAACCTTTTATAGATCGTGATCAGGAGGGCGTAGGCGACTCCGCTCGTGGCCACGCCGACGACGATGGCCGTCAGCATCAGGCAGTGCTGGAGGGGGTCGATGTAGCGGGCCGTGCCGGCCGTACCGATTGCCGGATCGACGATAGGGATGGTCGCCTTCCATTTGCCCGCGCTCGACAGATAGAACATGATGATGGCGGCCTGGAAGATGTTCATCCCGATGAGCTTCTTGACCAGGTTCTTCTTGACGACCATCCCGTAGAAGCCGAGAGTCATCAGGAGGAAGACGAACCAATAGCCGTAGTGGCCGAGGAGAAATTTAGTCATGGGGCCTTCCTTCCAGAAGGTCGTCATAGATGGCGGTCAGGATGCCCATGACGGCCAGCCCGACCCCGACCTCGATGAACAGGATCCCCAGGTTGCGATGATGGGGCGGAAGCCCCGAGACGGGGAGGAAGGCGTAGTTGAGAAAGTTGCCGCCGCAGAGCATGGCCACGAAGCCCGTCCCCCAATAGATCAGGACGCCGGCCGAGCCGAGCGGCGTCCCCCAGGAGCGGGGGAACTGAAGCTGGGCCAAGTCGCTCCCCGCGGCCAGCCGGACAAGGATCAAGGCCGCCGCCAGCATGGTCCCGCCCTGAAAGCCGCCGCCGGGGCTGTAGTGGCCGTGGAAGATGACGTAAAGGGCGAAGATCATGATGAAGGGCGAGACGGTCCGGCTGACCAGGCTGATGATAGCATCGTCGTCGCGGCGCATCATCGACGTTTTTCCTTGGTCCGCTCGCGGCGCAGGATCAGGAAGCAGATGAGGCCCGCCGTCAGGATGACCGTCTCTTCCCCCATCGTGTCGAAGCCGCGGTAATCGGCCAGGATGACCGTGACCATGTTGGGTGTGTCGGCGTCCCGCTCCGGGTTGCGGATATAGTAGGAGGGGGCGTTGGGCGTCCCGGCCGCGCTCTTGTCCCGGTTGAGGGGTGCGGTGGGGTCGCCCCGGTCGGGGAGGCTCAGCCCGCCCAGAATAAGGACCGCCCCGAACAGGACCAGGACGGCGTAATTAACGGCTTTCAATCCTTGCTCTTCCTTGAAGTCCTGAAAATAGTGACGACGAACAGAATTCCGCTGACCCCGCCCCCGACCACGGCCTCGGTGAAGCCGACGTCGACGGCGCCCATGGCGGCGTAGAGGAGGGCCGACAGGAAGCTGAAGACGCTGAGGCTGACGACGGCCGTCAGCAGGTTCCGGCTTTCGAGCGCGATCAGGGCCGCGCCGACCAGGAACAGGAACAGGACGACCTCGATCTCCCAGTGCATCAGCCCTCCTTCCCTTGGGGGCCGTCCTTCCGGAACCAGGGCTTGAGCCCGAAGCGGATGGCGGCCCGGGTCAGGGCGTGGGTCGCCGTCGGATTGGTCAGGCCGACGAAGGCCATGATCAGAACGAGCTTGGCGCTGTTGAGGGTCAGCCCCTCATGGATGACGAGGCCGAGCGTCACCAGGATGACGCCCAGGGTATCGCTCTTGCCCGTGGCGTGGGCCCGGGAATAGAAGTCCGGGAGCCGGACCAGCCCGATGCCCCCGACGAGGAGGAAGAAGGCCCCGGCCGTGACGACGATGTTGGCCAGGATGAACTGCCAATGCATCACTTCCCCCTCATCTTGAGCGTCAGGAGGTATTTGGCGATGGCGATCGTGCCGATGAAGTTGAGGATGGCGTAGGCCATGGTGATGTCGACGAATATGTCGACCCGGTTGAAGATGAAACCGATGACCAGGATGAGGACCATGGTCTTGGTTCCGATCGCTCCGGCCCCGAGCATCCGGTCGAAGAGGGTCGGGCCGCGCAGGACCCGGTAGAAGGGGATGAGGATGATGACGGTCAGGACGACGCCGAGGTAGACGAAGTACTTGTCCATCAGATCGTCTTCTTCTTCCTGAGGACCTCGACGTCAAAGACGACTTCGCGGGGTTTCCGGTGGTAGAGTTTGGCGACCTCGCCGGGCAGGGTTCCGTCGACGATGCCCGAGTGGGAGGCGTCGATCAGGGAGTGGACGAGGTACTCGTCGCCCTCGAGCAGGAGCGTGATCGTGCCGGGCGTCAGAGTGATCGAGTTGGCCAGGATGACCCGGGCGGCCCGGGTGGGGAGCTTGGTCCTGAAGCGGACGAGCGAGGGATTGACCGGCATCCGGCGGCGCAGGACGACGCCCGCGACCTGAAGGCTGGCGATTCCGATCTGGTAGATGAGCCAGGGGACGTAGAAGAGGAGGCGTCCGATCCGGAGCGGGGCGCAGTCGCACAGGTTGTCCCGGATGAAGAAGTATTTAGCGAGGCGGGCGTTGAGGACGACGACCAGGATCGAGCACAGGAAGCCGATGAAGACGTGGAAGAAATCGTAATGCCCGCTCATCAGGAGCCACAACCCGAACAGGAGCGCGAACAGGACGAGGTTGTTCCTGAGGAAGAGACGCCGCGCTTTGGGCGACGGGAAGCCGCCGGTTTCGGCGCGGCAAGTCTCCGGGTTGTCCATGGAATAAGTAGATTTTTATAGCACGTCTCCGGCCTTAAGTCAAAAGCACCTGAAGAATGGGATTTGGGCTACCCGAGCTTGGCCAGGAGCGTCCGGAAGCGCGGATGGGAGCGGAGCGGGTCGAGGTTGCTGTCGTGCTCGAACCAGCCCTTGTGGGTGATGCCCAGGGCGACGGCTTGCTCCAGGCAATCGATGGCTTCGTCGATTTCGCCGGCCAGGGAGTAGATGCAGCCCAGGTTGTAGAGGACCATGGATTCGTCGGGCGCGATCGCCTTGGCGCGGCGGGCCCACTCCAGCCCCCGCTCCCGCTCGCCCAGGGCGACCAGGCCGTTGGCGCCCATGTACAGGGCCCGGGCGTCGTCGGGATGAAGCTCGATGCGCTCGGCGACAAGGTCCACGCCGCGGCGGCGGGAGGCCCGGGCCTCTTCGGGCCGGCCCAGGTCGTCGTAGCTCTGGGCGACCAGCAGCGGGGATTGGTAATCGCCGGGCCGGACCCGCATCGCCTGTTCGTAGTAGCGGGCCGCTCTTTTGAGATCGCCGCAGCCGAATACGTGGCGCGCGTAGAAGTACCAGGCTTCGAACAATCCGGGGTCGAGACGGATGGCGGCTTCGAACCCGCGTTCGGCCTCCTTGTCGGAGCCGCTGATCGACATGGCCAAAGCATGCGATGCTTGGGCCTGGGCCGAGGCGGGGGCCAGCTCGATCGCGCGCCGGGCGGCTTCCTCGGCCTGGCGGCGGATCGTGTCGGTTCGCTCGGCGTACAAATAGATGAAAGACCAGCAGTCGGCGAGCCCCGCGTAGGCCAGGGCGTAGCCCGAGTCGAGCTCGGTCGCCCGGGAGAAAAGTTGGAGGGCGAACTCGATGTCGTGCCGGCCGTACTGATGATAAAAGCTCCTTCCCCTGAGATAATAGTCGTAGGCTTGGACGTGGCGCGTCGGGGCCGTTTCCAGGGTCCCTTTCTCCTGGGGAGTCAGGGTGATCCTGAGCGCCCGGACGATGCTCCGGGCGATCTCCTCCTGGATCTCGAAGATATCCTTGATCTCGCGATCGAAGGATTCCGACCAGAGGTGGTATCCGGAGGCGATGTCGATGAGCTGGGCCGTGATCCGCAGCCGGTTGCCCGCCTTGCGGACGCTTCCCTCGAGCAGGGTTTCGACGCCGAGGCGGCGGCCGATCTCGGCCGGCTCCGGGCTCGCATCCTTGAACTGAAAGGAGGCCGACCGGGCCGTCACCCGGATCCCCTGGACGCGGCAGAGGGCGTTGATGATCTCCTCGGCGATCCCATCGCAGAAATAAGCCTGATCCTTCTCCCGGCTCATATCGGTGAAGGGGAGCACGGCGATGGAGGGTATCTCTCCTGACCGGACGGCCCGGCTCTCTTCCCCGAGCCAACGCAGCTCGTCCCGGAGCTCGGAGGCCGACAGAATCCGGAGCCGGACGTCTTTCTCGAGACAGCGTTCGAGGACGCGGTCGAGCAATTCGGGGAGGCGGGGATTGAACTCGACGACCGATTGGGGTTTGTCCTTCAGGACGGCGGCGATCGTCTCGACCGGCGTCGCCCCCCGGAAGGGATGCCGGCCCGTCGCCAGCTCGTAGAGGATGAGGCCCAGAGAGAATATGTCGGTCCGGTGGTCGAGCGCTTCGCCCCGAAGCTGTTCCGGGGACATGTAGGAAACGGTGCCCGAGATGACGTTTTCGAGCGTCGCCGTTTCGCCCTTGTCCTCCTCGGCCAGGACGGGGCCCGGCTGCAGGAAGCGGGCCATGCCGAAATCGAGGACTTTGATGTCGCCGGACCGGTCGATCATGATATTGCCCGGTTTGAGGTCGCGATGGATGATCCCCCGCTCGTGGGCGGCCGCGACGGCGTCGGCCAGGGGGACGGCGATCGGGACGAAGCGATCGATCGGAAGGCCGCCGGGGAGGATGAGCTTGGACAGCGGAGAGCCCTCGACGAATTCCATCGTAAAGAAGTAGGTCCCGCCCGCTTCCGACACGGCGTAGATCGTGACAATGTTGGGATGGCGGAGAGCGGCCACCGCCTTGGCCTCGCGCTCGAAAAAGGTGCGCCGGGAGGAGTCTTGGGCGAAGCCCTCGGGCAGGAATTTGATGGCGACGTCCCGGTCCAGCATGAGATCGCGGGCTTTCCAGACGACCCCCATCCCGCCCTCGCCGAGTTTCTCCAGCAGGCGGTAGTGACCCAGGTTCTCGCCGATCTTGAGCCGCATGGCCTAATTCTCCGCGGCCGTCGCGACGGCCTCTTTCTTCCTCAGGACCAGGGCCGCCTTGATGAAATCGTCCAGGCCGCCGTCGAGTATTTTATCGACGTCGCCCGTCTCGAGGCGGGTCCTGAGGTCCTTGATGAGCCGGTAGGGATGAAGGACGTAGGAACGGATCTGGTTGCCCCAGGCGATGTCGGACTTGGCGTCCTCCATCTTTTCGATCTTGGCGTATTTCTTCTTCTTCTCGATCTCGTGGAGCCGCGACACGAGCATCTTCATGGCGACGGCCTTGTTCTTATGCTGGGAGCGCTCGTTCTGGCACTGGACGACGATCCCGGTCGGGAGGTGGGTGATCCTGACCGCCGAGTCGGTCGTGTTGACATGCTGGCCGCCCTTGCCCGAGGACCGGTAGGTGTCGATGCGGAGTTCGTCGGGATTGACGGCGACCTCGATGTCGTCGGAAAGCTCGGGGTAGACGAAGACGGCCGCGAACGAGGTGTGGCGGCGGCTGTTGGCGTCGAAAGGGGAGATGCGGACCAGGCGGTGGACGCCCGTTTCCCGGCTGAGGTTCCCGAAGGCGTAGTCGCCCGCGATCCGGACGGTCGCGCTTTTGAGGCCGGCCTCTTCCCCCGGCTGGTGGTCGAGGATATCGGACTTGTAGCCCATGCGCTCGGCGTAGCGGAGGTACATTCGGAGCAGGATCGAGGCCCAGTCCTGGGACTCGGTCCCGCCCGCGCCGGGGTGGATGGTCAGGATGGCGTTCAGGGCGTCGTCGGGGTCGAAGAAAAGCGCCAGGAGCTCGGCCTCTTCGAGGCGCCGGCCGAACTCGTCCAGGGACTTGACTAAGTCCTCATCGACCGGCTCGCCCTCACGGCCCAGATCGAACAGAACTTCGATGTCCTGCTTCTTGGATTCGAGCCGGCCGAAGGATTGGAGGTCCCGGTCGAGGCGCTTCTTCTTCTGCTGGAGGGATTGGTATTTCTTCGGGTCTTGCCAGGTCTCGGGCCGGGTCAGCTCTTCCTGGACGGCCGAGGCCTCCGACCTCTTGCGGTCGACGTCAAAGAAAACCTCGAACGTCTTCGAACTTGACAAGAAGTTCCTGGAAGGCCGCTTCGAACTCGGCGACCTTGGCCCTAATTTCGATCGTGGCGTTTTTCATGGCGATATCCGAGGACCCCCAGGATAAGGGACAGGCAGGATATTGTCAACCCCTCGACCCCCAGCCATGGGCAGGGGTTGTTCAGGGTGACACTGAGGCTCGGCGAACGTGTCAAGCAAAAGAGGGCGAATACGTCGCCGTGGCCGCCCGCTTCAGTTTTGAACCACGAAAGAGTCGCCCTTTTGTCCGACGGTCAGGAATTTAATCTTGGCGGCCTCGGCCTCCGGACGGGACTTGAAGGCGCCGATCCTGACCCGGTAGTACTTGATCCGATCGGTGGGGAAGGGGTCGAGGACGCGGCAGATGTAACCCTGGCCGTCGTATTTCTTGGCGGTCTGGAGGGCGTCCTCGCGTTTCTCGAACGCGCCGACCTGGATCGAGAAAGTCCCCTTGGCAGCGGTCAGGGGAGACGCCGCCGTTTTGGGAGCGGTCACGGGCGTCGCGGTCGTCGGTTTCGGTTTTGGCCCGGCCGGCTTGGGGGATTCGACCGCCTTGGAGGAGGGCCCCGGTACGGATTCCTTTTTTTTCTTATCGCTAGGCTCCGCGGCTTGCGAAGCCGGCTTTGAGGTTTTAAGGGGAGCCGCCTCCGGTTTCGAGGAAGACCCGGCCTGGTCGGGCGTCGGCTTCTGGTCCTGGACGTTGGCCATGACCTTCGGGGCGGGAAGGGAGGTCTGGCCCTGGAGCTGGGCTTTCTTCTTCCCGACGTTGACGCCGAGCAGGAAGCTGATCCCGCAGACGATCAGGATGCCGATGAAAATGACCACAAGATGGGAACTCGAGACCTGAAGCTCGCGGTAGTCCTTATTGCTCATGTCTCTTTCTATCTACTTCTATTTATCTTTTTTGTCAAATGTGAAGGCCTTGAGGAGTTCGAGGGGAAGCGGGAAAATGATCGTCGAATTCTTCTCGGTCGCGATCTCGGCCAGCGTGCCCAGGAAGCGAAGCTGGAGGGCCTGGGGATTGCGGGAGATGATGTCGGCGGCCTGGACCAGCTTGTCGGCGGCCATGAACTCGCCCTCGGCGTGGATGACCTTGGCCCTCCGGTCCCGCTCGGCCTCGGCCTGCTTGGCGATGGCCCGGATCATGTTTTCCGGCAGGTCGACCTGTTTCATCTCGACGAGCTGGACCTTGATGCCCCAGGGGTCGGTGTGCTGCTCGATGATCTCCTGGAGGCGGGCGTTCAACTTGTCCCGCTCCGAGAGAAGGTCGTCGAGCGGGACCTGACCGAGGAGGCTCCGCAGGGTCGTCTGGGCCAGCTGGGACGTGGCGTAGATGTAATCCTGGACCTCGATCACACACTTGAGCGGGTCGATGACCCTGAAGTAGAGCACGGCGTTGACCTTCACCGTGACGTTGTCCTTGGTGATGACGTCCTGCGGCGGGACGTCCATCGTGATGAGCCGCAGGCTGATCCTGACAATGCGGTCGATCGGCGAGAAAACGAGGATGAGGCCCGGCCCCTTGGGCTGGGGCAGGACGCGGCCGAGACGGAAGATGACGCCCCGCTCGTACTCCCTCAGGATTTTGATCGAATTGAGAATATAAAGAACGAAAAACCCGACGATCCACAGCGGCCAAAAGACCATGACATGCCTCCTTTTTCGGCCCTAAATTTCGGTCACCCGGACCTTGAGATTATCCAGGACTTCGATGATTTTGACTTTGACGCCCTTGGGAAGAGGCCGGTCGGCCACGGCGTTCCAGAGTTCGCCATGGACGAAGACCTTGCCTTCGGGCGCGAGTTCGCTCCGGGTCTCCCCGATCTCGCCCAGCAGCCCCTCCCGGCCGGTCACGGCCCGCCGGAGGTGGGCGCGGACGACGAGAAAGACGAGAAAGATGACGATCGCCGAAACGCTCAGGGCGACCGGGATGATGATGCTCAGACTCGGCTTCATTTCCGGGATGGGCGCGTTGACAAGCATGAGCGATCCGATGACCATGGCGGCGATCCCTCCCACGGACAGGAGTCCGTAGCTGTGGACTTTAACTTCGAGGATGAAGCAGGCGACGGCCAGCAGGATGAGGAGAAGGCCGACGTAGTTGATGGGCAGGATCTGGAAGGCGAAGATGGCCAGCAGGAGGCTGATGCCGCCCAAGACCCCGGGCAGGATGGCGCCCGGGTTGGCGAACTCGAAATAAAGGCCCAGCAGGCCCAGCATGAGCAGGATGTAGGCGAGGTTGGGGTTTGAAATGGTGATCAGGAACCTCTGCCGGAACGACATGGGGAGGTCCACGATCCGGGCGTCTTTGAGGTCGAGCGTCCGCTCCTCGCCGTTGAAGAGCCGCACCTTTTGCCCGTCCAGGCGGGCCAGGAGCTCGGCTTCGTCGGCGGCGATGAAATCGATGAGCTTGCCGGTCAAGGCCTCCCGCTCCGTGTAGGACAGGCTGTCGCGGACGGCGTCCTCGGCCATCTTGACGTTACGGCCGCGCCGTTCGGCGAGCGTTTTAATATAGGAAGCGGCGTCGTGGGTGACCTTGTCTTCCGTGGTTTTATCCATAGCCTGGCCGCCGATCCCGATGCCGACTGGATGGGCGGCGCCCGTG